>Ga0116228_10006767_pt1 | contig 10240 bp, 4 predicted proteins | sample S1TSphfallax_2_FD_89694 | JGI IMG/M metagenome (GOLD analysis project Ga0116228, IMG submission 89694) | Host-associated microbial communities from peat moss isolated from Minnesota, USA - S1T2_Fc - Sphagnum fallax MG | ecosystem: Host-associated > Plants > Peat moss > Unclassified | place: USA... | reverse complement strand
ATGATTGTTTAAACCAAACTCAATTTAATTAAATAATTTTTTAAACAAAGAATATGGAAAATATTATTTATTTATTTTGGGCCTTCACTTGATAAAATGTTAAAACATTTAAAACCAAACAAGATGAAAAAAAAAAATTCATAATGTAAAACCAAATAGCTATTCTTAATATAAAAAGTGATATATATAATACTTTATTTAATGTTGAGAACATAATGTTATAACTGAAAATGTTCACATATATTCAACAATTATGGAACATGTCAAACGTTTCATTATTGATGGGAAATATGTAGATTATTGGAAACATGGAACCCCACCATGTATGGAAATTAAATTTAAAATGCATATGTGCATTCAAATGTTTATCAAGCTTGCCATATCCCAAAAACAAATTGATAAATGAAAAATGAAAATGTCTATCAATGTTGCAACCTTAGCTTTTGGTTTGTGACCAAGGATAAGGCAAGGGAATTTGATCAAGAGAAAATTTTGATACATTATGATTATAACATCCATAATTGGATGATACATAAATATTTTTTTGGGGTCCACTAAATTGAAATTTTTAAAAAGTCAATATTTCATTTACATGTAGCCCATTTAATACATACAAATTTTGGTCAGATTTTCACATTAGAGTAAAAATGAGTTGATATGCTAGACCATTAACTATTTGAATGGCTTCTTTGATGGTAGTCATCCAAATGTTTAAGTTTCACATGGGAATATGGTAGATAGGTTGGAAAACAAACATTTAAGAACTCAAAGGAGGTCGGATATTCACACATTGTTTTTCTACTTATGAAGGTCAAAAAAAATTTGTAGCTTTCATTTAAAATTTCCAATCTTGCAAAAATTATTCAATTTGATAAAGGAATGGGGAAGATGGGTGCAAATTCTTTAAGGTGTACCAAAATCTTGTCATAATGTCACCTTTTTTTGTCTTTTTTATCTAGTCTTTTTTGACCATGTAAAGACACATGTATGGATGATTATGATGGAATCTAAAATTATAATAGTCTAAATATAATCCTTCTAAAATTTTTGCCAACTTTTGATTCATATTTTTTATGTGGATCAAAATATAGGGTAAAAAAGGATTGTAGTCAGGATTGGGCCTTTTCATCCTATGTGGTACACTTTAAAGGATTTTCACCTAGATATGGGATGTTTATGTAAAAGGTTTTAATGTTTGGTGATGGGTGAAACTTAATGTCTTTAATGATCATATCTTTGCCTTTGGAACACAAAGAATTTTTGTAAAGCCCTAGTTGGTGCACCCATCAAGTTTTAAATCATTCAAAATACCCCAAAAATGAAAAAGTATGGGGGTGAAAATTAGACATGTGTTTAGAGCTATTTTTTAATTTTTTTTGAAACAAACTATCCTTCATTTTCTTCTTGTGTTTTTTGTGTTGCTCTTTTATTCTTGACATTTGATGAACATTTGTAGCTTTCATCCAATGACCCAAAAGTTGTTCAATTTGGTTAAAGAATGAGGATGAAAGCATCATCAAGTATACATTTCGTGATTCTTGTTAAAAAAGTGTAAATTAGCCATAAATCAAGCCTTAACATATTAAATTTAAAACATTATTTAATTTAATGATCAATATGAACATTTTTATGAATTTATTTTAATGATATTGAAGAAAAAATTCCATAGGCATAAGCAAATTTGGTTGCCATTTGGTGAAAATCCCTTTTTTTGTTTTCTTCTTCCTTCCCCACCATTTGGGTTTTTTTTTATTGTATTTTTCATTTTTGCCCCCCTATTTTGCTTGTTTTCTTGCATTTTTCATCCTAATTCCACCTTTTTTTTTTTCATTCAGCCCCCCCTCTTATTCTTCTTTCATCCCCCATTTTGTTTTCTTTCTTTTTCTTTGGTTCCTAACCCCCCTTTTTGTTTCATTCTCCTTCTTTCTTTTTCACCTTGTGTTTTCTTGTTTTCTTCTTTTGTTCCCAACCCCCCCTTTCCTTCTTTCTTCTTGTTGCCCTTTTTTTCTCTCTCCGCTTAGTTTTGCTAATATTTTCCCTTTGTTTTTTTTTTTCCCACTCTTCTTCCTCCCCACCCCACCCCTTGTTCTTATTGTCATTTCATTTCGCCTTTCCCCAATGCCTATTTGGGTGATCGAAAGAATTCAATCACCAATAAACATTGGGGTGTGTCGATGGTAATCGAATAAATTTAACACACCCACATTGTTTGATGGTGACTAAATTTTCTCAATCCCCAAAAAAAGGGGTTCTGTCACAAGCTTTTAGAAAGCCCTTGACGAGGGCTTTCCAAAAAGATGCCACAAGGTAGCCCTTTGTGGCAATTGAAAATTTTCTATTGCCACGATTGCCATAGGAAGGGTGACCAAATTTCTTTAGCCACTTGAGCTTGGGTGATTGAATTTTTTGGTTGTCACAAGGTTAGGCAATGGAAAAAAATTGATCACCATACCCTGTGGTGATTGAAATTTTTTTTAGTCACAACAAGGTACCACATCAATTTTTTTTTAATTGCCACAAGTTTATGGGGACCAAAATGGGTCAAGTTTTGGTGGCACCATAAACCTACCTTGGGTAGCCCAAAAGTGCCTTTGATCTAGGTTGACCCTATATTAACGTGAGATGGGGGTGCGTCTACATTTAGATGCATCCATTGCGTCATGATGAATGCACGAATGTGGTGACAACCCTACTTCCTAAAGGACCATTACCACTTATAAGTATTTTAATTCCACCGGTTGGAAACTCACCAATGTTTTTAATCAGGGATGGTTTGCCCCTTTTTTCATGGTACAATTTTTCAATAAGAAGTATATGTGGCATCCTAATGTTGTGCTTCTTTTTAGAAGAATTATCATCATCATCCGAAGGTTCCCCATTACTTGTTACAACCCCAACCTGTGCAACCCCTTGAAATTGGCTTTGGTGTTGTAATGATGTTAGTAAAGGGGCTAGACATTGGGGGCCAAACGTTAGAGGCCACATTAGAAGAACACTCCCCATGCCACTGTAACCAAAATCAAAATATGGTATATATCACTAGAAATAAAACAATTATTTTCGATTGGTCTTTGTGATTAAATTTTTGTTGCAAACAACATTTGTGATTAAAATTTCTTTATTCACCTAAGATAAGTTGCATGCAATATTAGTTGTAAATGACAAAAGGTATTGGATGAAATAAAAAGATAACAAATATAAGTTCATCCTTTGATTCCATTATATATGTATTATCACATATAACTATTTTGGTTACAATTGAAGGCAAATGATGTGCTATCACGTGTCCCAATATTTAATTATTTGAAATATAATAATAATTATTATTTTGAAATAATTTAAAACATTCAATTCAAATGTTTAGATGATCTTATATTATGACATTTGACCCAATATAAATATGCCATGTGACATTTAGAAATGAATTTAATAAAAAAAATTAATATAAGGTTGGTAGGTACCTAGGTAGGTACATAAGTAGGTGCCTACAAACCTAGTTTGCATACTTACGTACCTACTTAGGTAAAAAGGCAAGTAGGTAGGTAGGTTTTATCTTCCTAAGCTAAATACTTACTCATATAGGTAGGTACATGGGTCGATCTACGTGGGTAGGTCAAACTAGGCACCTATTTAGTTAAGTAGATAAATACGTTATGAAGGTAAGTATTTTAAAATTATGCATAATTTGTTTTTTTGGTTTTGGGTTAAGCTTTTTGATTGGTTCATCCTATGTGCACAAATTTCTTAATGTCCACGCCCTTGTTCATATAATGTTCAAAATAGGAATGAAGAATAAACAATATGGGATAAGTTTTGAAGTTGTAACTTTTTCACAAATTAAGTTGTATTTCCAAAACTTTCTTCATGCCTTTTTTCTTGGTTTTTAAATTTCTAAACAATTCATACATGGTTCACTAGATAATCATTTAATTTATAATGATTAAACAAAAATATATTTAAGCTATAAACTATACACTACAAATATTAAGTATTCATTATCATTTATTTAAATAAATAATAATTGTTAATATTTAACTCATGGATAATTAAATAACTAAAGTATTTAAATTTTTTTTATTACTTTTAAAAGTCTGGTCGAATTATAGATAATAGAATTAATGTAAAATGCATTTAATTACTATAACTAATTATTTCAAACGTTTCTTTTCAAATTATAAATCATGAACCAACAATTGTTATTAAAAAGTAAATTCCTACACAAATTTTAAAAAGGTTAATATTAAACTAATTGACTAATTACTATATAATTACATTTATTGTTGTAAAGTTTTTTATAGGCCAGGTCAAGTAATGTTTTCTTATTGGTAATTATAAACTATAAATACAACAATTTTTTTAACATAACATTAATTTTTATTATTTTTCTAAAATTACTAGAAAAAATAATTATCATAGATAAAGTCATTAAAGAATTTAGAAATTTAGAAAAACATACTGTATAATAATTCCTGAAATTAAAACCATTAAAAAAACTGTTTTACTTCATTATAAAATTTCCAGTATTTTAATTCAGATTTAAAAGTATAAATTACAGATTTTGAATAATTATGTTCAATTAAAAATAATTATGCACACACTAATTAATTCTTATCTGAAATAATTACAATCATTTTAAAGTAATGTAACATTAATTACATTAATTAATTTCTTTCACTGTAAGAATATAAATTATATAATATAAAAATCTATGTTATTAAATTAATCATTTAGAATTATTTATAAAAGTGATTTATTATGGATAACACTAGTAAAAAAACCCTTAAAACTCAATCAATAATTTTCTGAATTAAAATTAAAATTTTAGATCCCAAAACATTAATTCACAATTCAAATATCAATTTTTAGATCAAATACATTTTTTGAAGTTAAATAACAAATTTCAGAATTGAAATGTCAATTTTCACGTTCAAATAACAATATTCAAAATTGAAATGTTCATTTTTGGACTCAATTAATAATCTTCTGAATTGAGACATTAATTTTGAGAATGAAAAATAATAATTTGCAATTCATAATTCAACTTTAGAGTCAAATAATTTCTTTAAATTTAAATTAAAAAATTCAGAATCAAAAAAGAAAATTTCAAATTCAAATAAAATATTCAAAATGAAAATGTCAATTTTTACAGTCAATTATTATTTTTTGAACTGAAAAACTAATTTTAGATTCCAAAATAATAATTTAGAATTCAAATATCAACTTTTCAATCAAAGTTTTTTGAATTTAAAGAAAAAGTTTCAGAACTGAAATAATAATTTTTGGATTCAAAAAAAAATATTTAAAATTTAGATCAAATAAGAATATTGAGATTCATTATATGAACAATATGCATATGCATATTTAATGTACACAAATATATATATATATATATATATATATATAGGGCATAAAATATATATTCAGTTCGCATTGTTTGTGTAGGCAAGACTTGACTGGACTAGTAGGGGCAATTACTTTAATGTGTGACTAGAACCTAAACAAATAGTGCAAGCTAAAAATGAATGCGAAAAGGCATGAATATGAAAAATAGGGGTTATCATAAATTTTTAATGGAATTCCCTTTCATTTAAAATATTCATCCTTAAAGACTATGCACTACACACATGTTTGGAAAACTCCTCCCTTAATGTTACAAGCATGAAAACAACCAAAACTATAAGATTTTTAAAATTGAGATGCAAACAAAGGCAAATTTAATTTCCCAAATTTAAATCATGAAACAAAAAAACAAGAACAAGGACACAACACGTGCAAAACATGAATCCAACAAAATTTTGTTGTAGAAAAGAAATAAAAACAAAACAAGGTTATGACAAAAAAAAGCCCCTAAAACTAATTTTGAACAAATTAAAAGTAATGGGGAATTCTACATTTATTTATACTTATTGGGCAACTAGCTTGAAGAAGTTTCTCAAGAAGCTTTCAATTTACATGTGCACCCATGTGCACATTGCATTCATGTGTGAACTATGAGTGAAGTAAGACTCAACTAAAAGTAAACTAAAATTCAATTAAGAATGAATTTAAACTTAACTTAAAGTGAATAGAAAATAAATAAAAAATGATTTGAAAGTGAACTAAAGGTTAACTAGATATGAATTACGAGTTAATTAGAAATGAACTAGGATTTAACCAATAATGAATTAAAAGTCAACTAGAAGTGAACAAAAATTTAACTGAAAGCTAACTAAAATGAATTAAAACTAATTAAAATATTAAATACAAGTTTATTACAAGTCATGAATGAACATTCAAATGAATGAACTCCATGGTATTAACATCCATGACATTTAAAGCTAGTGGAGTTTTCAATTCGCCTTTGGAATTGATCAGTTTTGCTCTCTCTAATGTGTGGATTTGACACAACAATTTAATGGTACCAAAAAGCTTGATTTTGATTTTCAATATGGTCTCAAATCAATTATTGCAAAGTTTCAAGTTCAATTTTGATGTGCCACAATTCGGGTGAATGGTTTTTAATAGGTTATTTGTCTTTCAATTCAATATTTTTCATAACATCCTCTAATTTGTTCTACTCCCCATTATGAAAAGTCGTAGCCTCCTCCATGTCGATCTTTAGCAATTCAAGTTGCTTTTAACTATTAATTACATGCCTTATTTTAGCACTTTCTTGCAAAACCTATTCCATTATTTTTTCATGTTTATTGTCAACACTATTGTCATATTGCAACCAACTGGAAAGTTTTTATAAATTGATGGTTATTTTGGTTTATTTATTTTATTTGTTAGAGAATAATAATAAAATTGTGATATTTTGTTAGAATCAAATAGTTTTAACCAATATTTGTCCAAAAGGGAATGGGGTGTAAATAGGATAACACAAGCCACGCATGCTTACTTTTTTATTGCTTTTGTGATTCCTCTTGTGGAAATATTCTTTTAAAAATCTTTAAAAAGATGTTTAATTTTTTTAAAAAAATATTACTATTCTATTAAGGTCTATGTTAAGAATTTGGCAAAAAATGTCATTTAAATTAAATTTCAAATCCATTTACAAGTCCTTTTACTGTTTAGAAATAAATGTTATAATGTTTAATGAGTACATTTATTAATTTTTTATTCATTAGATTAATTTCAAATTAATTCATATGTTCCCATGATATATTAAAAATAAAACTATATAAAAAAATCTTACAATTTCAATATCAAATTAAATTACAACTTTAAAACATGAAAAAACCAAGTAAATGTTACACTTGCTATGGTATGTATTATTGTGATTGCACCCAATGACATTGAAGTAGAAATTTTGATTCAATATTTGTGTTATGGTGGCCAAATGTTAAGGCCACCCAATAAACTACTAAATTTCAGAAATAATAAAATGGGGAGTAGAAGATGGGTGAAAACATGGTGAAATATATTAAAAAAAGTTGTTGAAAAAAATCAAGTTAGAAAAAAGGTAATTTTTCACACAAACACAAGAAAATAGATTCAAATTTTACTTAAATTTCATTTTGAAACTATTGAACCCTTGATTAGATTTATTATAAATCAATTACAAAACTTAAAAAACTTTGGAATAATAAAAGTAAGGAATAAATAGGTTTGAAATTGACTGGTCAATATGGTGTTCGAACCTTTTTTTTCATTAAAACATTTATACATGTATGAAATTATAACATAAAGATCATTGTATATTCACAGGCTCCACTAAAAAACAAATCTACTTTCTCTACGTTCAACCTTACTTAACACATACTTGAATCAAATGTTACATGGTAGAAAATAGGTTTTAAAAGCTACTTGCATTTAGAAAACATTACTTGAAACCTACTTTTACAATGAAAAATTTAAGAATTAATGCATAATAATGAAGAAATATGTTGTTATTTATCATTCAACTAAAGGGTGAAAACATGGTAAAATATACACAAAAAATAATGTGAGCAAAACAATATTGGGGTCCTTAAAGAAAATGACTAATAAGTAAATGATTTTATGGGGATAACAAAAAAAATTTAGGTATATTATTTTTTATTGTTTGCATGGGCTTCAAAAGTTAAAATATTATAATCATGTTTTTTTAAGCTAGTTGCAAGTACTTAAATTAAACCTAAAATTTGTGGCAGTTTGAATAAAGCTCAAGTACTTGAAAGTAGGTGAAATGTCTTTGCAAGTATTTGGTTTTTTTTAAAGCACTTCAATATTGATGTGGTGAACATTTTAATATAATTGTTTTGGTTAATCGAGTTTGTTTTCATAACTAAAATCATTCCTAACCCCTAAAAAATGGGGGATACTTTTGGGGATACTTTTGGGGTACTTTCTCAAATCCAAATGATATGATACAAATTGCTTTTGAAAGCTAGAAGGAGGCTAGAGATGCCCATGAAAAAAAAAAAAAGTTTCATTTGTTTTGAAATGTTAAAGGAAGGTTAGAAGTTTGAATTTTTTTTTTTTTTTTTGTGTTTTCAAGTAGAAAACAAGGTAACAAGCATGTTCAAAATGACTTGCTTGCACCTTAAAAATATTGAATGTAAAATAATTTTGTGATGGGTTTTGGTTTTATTTATTTTTCACTTAACAAGTAGATTGGCAAATACTTTTAATTATACACTTTACTTTACTTTCACCCAAATATTATTTTTTTCTTTTTTGGACGAACAAAAGTTGAAATAAAATTTTGTCAAAACCAATAGGACAAACATGTAAATCTTCTACAAAAAAAATCTTATGCAAATACAAGTAAAAAGACCTTACCTACAAAATATATAATTGTAATATATATATGAAAGGAAAAATAACTAATAGTAATTGTACGTACAAAAGTATGACAACTTGAGTTATCTTATTCCAAAACATATTACATCCCAATCTTTAAAAGTACAAAACCTTAAGTACCAAGTCAAGAAAACTATCCTAAAACGCTAAAATAAATAGTTAGTTTGATGCCAAAAATTTCAGTTTTAAAATTAATGATTCAAATTTGGTAAGTAAATCCGATTGAATATGAAATTTGATAATAAGTTTTGATAAAAAAAATCTAGCAACATGTTTCCGTAATGAAAATTTAATAACATGTTTTGATATTTAACAAAATCCAATAATGATTGAATGATAATTTTTTTTTGGTAGGTTGTGTTTTGATAAATTTCTACCCTCAACAAATATGAAAAAACAATTATCCTTTATAATGATTTTTAAGGTAAACACTTCTTTTTGAAACCCCAAATGTATTAAGCCTAAAGGTTTTCATTCTTTTCTCCATAGGGAAGGCCAAAAGAGTTTGTTGTGAATGCATTTAACAATTCTTGACAATAGACCATACATTTAAAAAAATATATATCCAAAAGAAAATCTAAACTATTGTAAATATTTGTCAAGAAATTTATTAAAGAGGACTTGTTTAAAACTAGGTGACATAGGAAATTCACCATTTGATAATTCTAGGGAAAAAAATTTGAAATTAAACAACCCACATTTGGGTGAAAATCCTTTAAGGTGTACCACACAACATGAAAAGGGCCTAGTCCTTTCTCTCATTTTTTTTTACCTTATATTCTGATCCTCATAGAACATAATGAATTTAAAGTTATCAAAATTTTCAAAAGGACTATATTTTAGATCATTACAATTTTAGATTCCATCATAATCATCCATAAATGTGTTTTTACATGGTAAAAAATGACTAGGTAAAAAAGATAGAAAAGGGTGATGTTGTGACAAGATTTTTATACACCTTAAAAAATATAGACTCTTACAATTTATAGAATTCTAGTGGTGATGTTAATCAAAGTTGGTCTAGGTGAAACTAATATAAAGTCCATAAGTGATCATCACTATGATAATTCTGAACTTTATCCATTTAATAATTATGAAAATATTCCATATAACTATTTGACTACCTCACTCCCTTCACCAACCCACTTACATGAATATGAAAAGACAAATTGACATGGGCATTTTCATAATTTGGCTAAACTCAATTTGGTTTGAATGAATTCACCAATTTGTATTCAATATGATTCAATTTGATTCAATCCAACCAAATTCAATTTACTCACTTCAATTTTAAAATTTCAATTCAATTCAAATTTAATTGAGTTGCATTCACCTCAACTTGCATTATGCATATTCATACAATACAATTTTCACTCAAATGAAACTTAATATTCACAAAATCAACTGATTTTTTCTTCACTTCATTGTCAGTGGTAGTGTGGAGGGAGCAACATGAATCCCAAGTTGCCAAGTT
>Ga0116228_10006765_pt1 | contig 10242 bp, 9 predicted proteins | sample S1TSphfallax_2_FD_89694 | JGI IMG/M metagenome (GOLD analysis project Ga0116228, IMG submission 89694) | Host-associated microbial communities from peat moss isolated from Minnesota, USA - S1T2_Fc - Sphagnum fallax MG | ecosystem: Host-associated > Plants > Peat moss > Unclassified | place: USA... | reverse complement strand
GCACATTGTTTACTTTTGGAAAAATTTATTGGATTTAAGCAATTTTAGTGAAAATCCAGATTTGCTTTCTCCAAAGTGAACTCAAAGAAACCGACCAAAGGATTGTGACAAAATTGGTGAACTTCTTTTAGCAAATCCAGAATGGGTTTTCACAAAACACATGAAAGAACAACCTAGACAAATCTATTCTTCTCAAAAGATGAAGGCAATGGGTAGCAATTTGGGGAGCATGCAAGACTAGGTATCTTTAAGTTCCATATTTGACTCTTCACTATTGGATCCATCTTGAACTTGCTTGTTAGATGAGTCTCCCTCATTAGACACACTATGAGCCTTGTCATCATCATCTTCATCCCACTTCCAAGATCTTCCTCACCTGAAGTGGCTTCACTCTCATCTTCATTAGTATCATCATCTTCCAACACCTCATAGGCTTCTTCCTCCAAATCAATGCCAATGGTCTTCCACATCCAATATGTTCTGTACTCGTCATCATCATTATCTATCATGCAACAATTTTTGCAAGTTCATCTGTGCCAAGAACAAGCAATGCATTATCACAAGGACATTGACAAGAGATGTTGCCCACCTTGTTTTTCAAGTGATTCAAATTCACATTGATTTGGTGTGTTCAAGAGGGTTTGATGTGGATATGGGTTCCCAACGAAAAGAAGGGGATAGATAATGCTTATTGACATAGTGTGTTAGTGCAAAATTAACCTAAAACTAGTAAATCTAGATGGTATTCCAATAACTAGGGTTATCACAAGAAGGTGAAGGCATTTATTGTTTCCTAATTACATAAGTAATGAAACTACTAGATTTAGTTAGTTTTAGAAGGGGAAGTGGCATTACCTTGCCACCTTGCTCTAGTTAATTCATAAGAAGATTACAATGAAGGTCAAGAAAGTAGGAGAAGATGAGATTGTGGATGGTGGGGAAATCTTTGAAGGGATTCCTTCTTTTGTATCATTTGGTGTGATGTGGTTAGGAGGTGAGGATAGAAATGTGTTTAGATAAGAAGTTAGGGAAAAGTTAGTAAAGGTTTTTGGGGTTGAGGACCTCTTATCATACTTGTCTATTGGGAATGATAAGTGTGGATTTTGTGTGTGGAACTATTGTGTACTTTTTTCTTTTTTTTTATGATGCTTTAAATCTAAGTAGTAGTGCAAACAGGAATATTTCTCACCTTTGGAAATGAGTTGTAGGAGAAGGAAGTGCACTACCATGGTTTTCAAATTATCAATGGAAGTAACTAAAAGGCCAAGCAATAGGCAAGGCAACAACAATGGCAACATGGCTTGCAAAAAAAATTTGGGTGTTTTTCCTATTGCTTTTGAGGTTTGCTTTAGATGATACTATCTCTTTGGAAATTTGAAATAGGTAATTATTATTCTACTCTTTGCTTTTGGTCTTGGGACCTTGGGTATTTTGTCTTTTTGGTTTTGATTTTTTTTTTTCTTTGTTACTTTTTTTCCCCCAACAAATCAATTCTTACATTGGTTGTTGATACTTGTTGTGTCCTAAGATGTGATGTTAACATAAATGCTTAAACCACCAAAGTGGTTTAAAAGTGGTTCTAAAAATAACCCAACTATGTTAGTGTGGTTTAGTTGTTAGTTCTTACTTGAAGTATAATCCTTAATATAATTGCCTTGATACATGGCCAATATTCAAAACTAGATTTAACACCAAAATCAAAAATTGCCAACATTGAAAATAATATACATTTAATTAATTTTGAATTTGTATTAGTCCAATAATAACAATGAACAATTTGAAAGGTTCAAATTAGTTGGAAAATTGTAACTTCAACTTGGTGGCCATTAGGTTAAATGTTAAACATGCCAAAGTTGACACATTACATAGGAAAACAATGGATTAAGACAATAAAAGAATATTGGAAAAACATTGGATTAACACTTCATGGGTCATGTAAAAAAAGAAAGATATTATAAGTGTAATTATTTTATTGAAGTTTGACATAATGAAGGGATTCAACTTTGAAAAAAGGCATTAGATTAAATATAGGGGGAGTAACCTTTTTGAGGTTTGTAAAACTACTAAAATTTGAGATATGAAGTTTAAAACATTTTGTCTTGGGAGGTGTGTTGAATTACACAAATGAATTTTAAGAAGGTCACTATGATTTTGGTGGCCATGAGGTTACATAAGAAAATATGAAAGATAATTTAAATATAAAGGTTTTATGATAGTTTGAACAATGAGAAAAACCAACATTATAGAAAGAACAATGGATTGAAACCTAATGCCACCATCATCAATTGGATTAATTCCTAATGACCATGAAAATCATTTCAATAAGAATGAACATTTGGGGTCAAATTGAATTACAAATTTAAGTCTAAAATGATTGAAATAAAAATTATTAATGTATACTACTAATATGTCATTTGCACTAAAAAAAAGTAACAAATTTAATAGACATGTATTTTTAAAAAAAGATCAAAAATTTTCAAAGAATTAAAGTGCATCATAGGACTCTAAAAGGAAATGTTACTTGAAACACATACATTTGTGATTTATTCAACGCCCAAATAGACTTAGCTAGCTAGAAATTTGATTACATTGCAATCTAAAATGCAAATGAAAATATAGAAGTAGGTGGAGAAGAACCCAAAAAAATAGCACTTCAATAATAATTTCAAGTTAAAAAAAAATGAAATTCACCAAAACATGTGTACATTCAAATGATCTCCACTATTGTTCCCTTCATATTGCATGAACCAAGAATTATTTGGTTCCCAAAAGCACAAGGGAGGGAATTTTTTATAAAAATAATTGGATAATGGTCTTTGATGGTCAAAGCCAATGGCAAACATCTTAGGAATGGCCATAAATGGATGCAAGGGTCCATGATTCATATATTATGATTCAAGGGAGACACAATTGTATTAAGAATTGTGGATAACCTTGTTAGGCTCATTACCAATGATGAATGTATGGTCCTTCATCTAATGACAAAACATTGACCCAAATGTCAAATAAATTGTCTTCAAATCCTTAAGGTAGTAGCCCAAAGTTGGTGTGATTCTACTCAAAGTTTTAGAACATTTCTTTCACCCCCAAATTTTTTTAAATGTCTATAAATTGCCTTGGCAAGAGCAAAGGAAGAGGTTCCAAAACATCATCTAATGATGACAAAACATTCACCACTCATAACATTTAGATGATGTTTTGGAACACCATCTTCAATTTGAGATTGAATATAATTATTTTTTTGGGTAATATAAAAGTTTATCTAGAAATTCAAGCATGAGCTTGTAAAAGTGACACAAAGGTTAGCATAAAAGGTGCAAATACAATAAAACAACCCATTGTAAGATTAACCAATGGTTAATTTTTACATGTTTTTAATTTTTACACTCTTCACTATGTAATTGGTTGCCTTGTCTCATTCACATATTTTTCCAAGATTTTATCTTGGTGGGGTAAGAAGCCGTTTATTAGGTCCATTTTTGGTATCATCAATTTCCTTTATAATGTGAATGTGAATTTTTTTTCTAAAAGAACAAATTTTACCATTTTTTGGTGGGATTTATTTAAATAGTCTTGCTAATGTGTGTGGTGGGTTTAGGACAATGAACACACACACACACACACAATTCAAAACTTCAATGGATGAAGTCCATGAAAAATCTACTTTCTGCATATATATTATTGTTGTACTAGACCTTTAATAAGTAGAATAATTGACATCCCACAAATATCTTATTCTTTAATTATGATACACATTGAGTTATTAGAAGTGATGTGATCCATTATGATGTGATATTGTATAATTTCCAACAACAATACCTTTTCCACAATACCCAACAAAAAAATATCCTTTTTTTGAAAACCCTCAAACTTCTTAAGGTAAATGGAATTATGAAGAGGATTATGGATACTATTTTAGGGGCTATCAATTATGAAAAGAGTGTTAACAACTTTGCTCTCTAGATACTTTGAGAATAAATCTACAAGGTTTTTACAAAACATAAGTTTGTCTAGGTTATTAGGCACAAACTGGTTGTTTTCTTTTGCAAAAACCTTGGTCAACTTCTTTTCAAGAGAATGATTATTCATTCCACAAAATTTTCAAAGAAATCTGTTTGTAGAAGGTATATTAATTTGTGTTTCCTGTGTTTCCTAATCGATTTGATCCTACCACATTTCATCTTGTGTGACTTATATGCATTGAGGATTCTTGCATACACTTGGTTAGAATTCTTGTAATTCAAGCCTAAGAAGGATTTCATAAGTTAGAATTAGAATTTGATTGTGAGTGAGGATCATCACCAGTCTTGAAGGTACAGTTACAATGTTTATCCTGTAAAACTCCCTTGAGCTCAAATATGACCTTCAAACTCACCTTTGATGCACGTGGATGGGGTTGGCGTGTGACCTATTTCCCCATATTGAAGTCCAACCCTCTTTTATGGGTTCAATAGTTGTTGCACATGTTTTGATATGTGGCTTCTTCTGCACCTGAACAGAAACTTTCGTTTCAATCCTTTTAATCTAGTAATGTAGAGTTTAGCTCCAAAAAGTAAAATGCCAAAGACTTCTATGACCTTGTTTAAATTTTGACACTCATTGGCATTTCATAGTATGCAATGCATGTAATGTATTTATTTCATTGTGCTTCAGAAATCTTTTGCACAAAATTGTTTTTTCAATTGAACTAGTGTGGCATGTGACCTTGGCCCAAGTGTTAGCACGTCCTCAACTGATTTTTCCTTCCAAAACCTGGTTTAAGGAATTTATTTTAATTTTCAGTTGCAGAAATCACTTAAAAATCAGTATCTCCCATATTCTGAATCCAAATCTTACCAAATAAATTCCATTAAATCTTGCTCATCAAGATCTTTCCAACAACACCAAAGGCACATTCCAATTCCTCCGAAATTTTCAGCTATGGTTTAATTTAATTTTCGGTGGAGAAATCATTCAATATTCAAGAACTTCTACACTGCAAGTCCAAATGCCTGGAAACCAAGCTGATGCACCCCTCCTCCTCGTGAGCTTTCCCAAGAGACCACGAATGCGATCTGAAGCATCCCGGTTCAGTGGATCTTATAAGTACAAACAAATCAAAACAAACAAACTACCTTCCTTCATAGATAGATGTGACAATTTTGAAGCCAAAATTCATGCTACTTTACTTTATATCAGGAGAATTGCAATCAAACATTATAGTACTCATGATGATCCAAAGCTAAAATGCTAAAAAAACTTACAACCTTGCTTCAGTTTTGATGATCATGGGCATTTCAAGGTATAAAATGTGTGTAATTTATTTATTTATTTCATCATGTTTTGAAAACATTATGGACTAAACTGTTTTCTCGATTAAATGTGACAATATTGAAATTTGTGCCTGAGCGTTCTGCCAATTGCACATTACCATGTATTCTACAAGCACTGAGCAAGGGTCCCCATGTTGAAGCCCCTGGAGTTTGAGGCATCTTGTTCAAAAAGTCCTCAGCTTCATGTAAGTGGCCTGCACGGCCAAGCAGGTCAACCACACAGCCAAAGTGATCGAGTGCTGGGGAGATGCCATAGTCTTTGACCATCAAATGGAAACATCTGAGTCCTTCAACTACTAGGCCTGCATGACTACATGCAGAAAGAACTCCTACAAATGTGACACTATTAGGATGCACACCTTCAGATACCATCTGATCAAAATGCTCCAGGGCTGCTCTACCATGGCCATGCTGCCCACAGCCTGCAATCATTGCACTCCAGGTCACCACATCCTTTTCAGACATAGTGCTGAAGATACTGAATGCATCCTCAAGACTGCCACACTTGGCATACATGTCGATCAGACCATTCCTCACACGAAGATCTGATTCTAAAGCAGCTGCCACAATGCTGGCATGAACCCACCGTGCTTCTTGCAGAGATGCTTGGTTGGCACATGCCTTCAGAAGGCCAATGAAGGTCACTGTATTAGGTGCCACACCAAATTGCTCCATTTCCCGAAACAATTCCATTGCCTTCCCATATGGACCATGATCAGCATATCCATTGATCATTGCAGTCCATGAAATGACATCTCGAACTTTCATTTTGTCAAAGACTCGCCGAGCATCATGTATTCTGCCACACTTTGCAAACATGCTGACAAGAGCAGTTCCAACACGAACATCTGCATCCCATCCAGTGTTCAGAATATTCGCATGTACCCAACACCCTTGTTTATATGTTGCTGGACTTGTGCAAGCATTCAGGAGGCTCATGAAAGTAATGTGGTCAGGCTGGATGCTCTCCTGCTGCATCTGTTGAAAAAGGTGACATGTTTCCTCAGCATTTCCATTCTGTGCTGACCCTGCAATCATTGCATTCCATGAGACAACATTACGTTCCACCATCTTATGAAACACATCATGTGCAAGCTCCATACTCCCACATCTGGCATACATATGCACAAGATTGTTTTCCAAGATAGCATCGGTTCCAATGCCACTCTTGATGATGTCATTATGGACAGCTTTGGCCTTCTCTAGGTCTCCAAGGCTGGCACAGATGCTGACAATGCTTGTGTACATGATCCTGTCACATCTGATCCCCTCATCACACACCTGCTTATAGAGTTTGAACCCCTCTTCATTCAAACCATGACTGGCATATGCTACCAACATCAAGGTCCATGTAATAATATCCTTCTCCGGTATTGCATCAAAGACTTTCTGAGCTTCTATCAAACTCCCACACTTGCAGTACATATTCAGTATTGCATTTGATAATGAAGTCGATGGCTTGACACCGCTCTCAATGATATGCAAATGCACATTCCTGCCCTCGGCCAGATTTTTGTTGTAAGTGCATTTCTGGAGAAGAGACTTGTATGTGGCCATCTCTGCTGCTTCCACCCATGGTGGTTTCCATCGCCAAAATGCCTCATATGTCTTCTTCTTATGCTTGAAGTCCAGATATTTTGGGCTCACCTAGAAAGATGAAAAAATCCAAATCAAGCTGATCAGCTGCAACTTCCTCACATCCTTGTGCAGCAGACCAGGCATTATGATCAACTTCACAACAAGCAAATCTCCAACAGACAGCAAGTATTCATATTCATTTACCTTCTCGGACAAGTGGTGATTCCACAATGCTGAAGGATCTGACAAAAAGTCAAGCCAAAATTTCTCAATGTGACCTGCACAGAAAACTGCAGACTCAGTGTAAAACATAAATAGTCTCATCAGAGGATTCATTCCCTTTTCTTAATGCCATGGACAGTTTTCCACATACAGGAGGCACTACAATTAGAGAGGGGCATTGAATTTCAAATCCAAACTGTTGCTCTGAGAACTGACCTGTTGTGGTTGCTTGGACAACCCCATCCCAAGAGGCTATGGCTCTGTGGCACCGATCAGAATTCTCTGTCACATGAGAAAGAACCAGAAGTTTAGGGTCTAGGGTTTAGCGTACTGCAGGACCGAAAATTCATTCACCAGGTGTTTCAACGTCAAAGTGTTGTTTGCAGTTAGCGGTGATCTTAGCCCTAAAGAAGCATCATCCTGATACACAGAAACCTGGAACTCTGCTGCTGCTGCTGACATCTAGGGAAGTTTGGAAGAAGAAAAACAAGGACAAAGAGTCGAAAACTCACTGAAGAAGATAACCACATCAAATCTTTGCATTCTTTGCCACATCGAATTTGAGAGTCCCCTCGACGAGAGGAACATGGCGTGCGCATATGTAGCAACTGTGACGCAACACACAAGAAGGCAAGGGCCAAAACAACCAACGAACAAAACCCTAACCCTCCCATTCGTATGCTTTGTGATCTACATAGGTTTGGTTCACCATAATTGTTGCCTCGTGCTTTGCAATAGGCAAAGCCCATCATGGGTGCAGGACATTCCCAAAATGCGAGGCCAAATTCGGCCATCGCCTTGTCCTAGGCCCCTTATTTTGAAAATGCCCCCACCTTAAGGCTTTACCCTACACTTACTAAACCCTATAGTGAATTGAAGTTCTGTCACACTTGGTGTTCAGGATTTTAGCATTAAGTCCTCTCTAGTCATTTAAGACCTACAACTTATTTCTTATAAAATATAATGATATGTTAGCTTTTTAAACTCCCATTCACACCTATGATGTTAAAGTCCTTACTAATGGTTACATTGATATTATGTTTTTCACATTTTCTCATCATCATTCACATTTGAGATGATGACAAGTTTTTTTTGCATGTTGTTTTTTAAAAAAATGTTGGGTAGATGACAAATAAGTAGGCAAGTAAGTAGGTGCATCAATGGGTAAGTAAGTGTGGGTGGATAGAAGAATGATGCAAAAACATTTCATTAAGTTATCATTAACTTAAATATTTTATAAGAAAATTATTATCTTGAACTTTTATTTCAAAATTTATGTTTCTTGAATATTTATGTTAAAATTTAACATTAAGTAACCATGCACATAACATTGGGAGCCACCCAGGACATCATGTAAATTTGATGTTAACTAACATTCTTTGGTTTGAATACAACATTTTTCTTGTCTTTTTTTACAATTAAATAACATTGGTTTATCATTAGATGTTAATTTAATTTAATTTTTTAATGCAAGCTAACATATAACATTCTTTTATGGTTGTACCTTAGTTTATGGAGCACTTGTTGCCCTAAACTATATCGGTGATATGTGAAAAAAGTTTTGGCAACAAGCTTTCATCCTCAACATCTGCTTGTTGCATATGCTCCAAATATGTATCTAATACATCTTTGGCCCTTTATTTTTTATTTTACATTTTGGGCCACAATTATGACATGACATTCATGTATGTGTGGGAATGGCATGGCACATGTGTGGCATTTACAAAACATGTTCCCACTTTTAAAAATGTGAATTCCCACACAAGAACATGTGCCCATTGTTGGGAATTGTGGGAAAATGAGTTCACACATGGGACATTCCCAAATTGGAAACTTTTGATGTTCCCATTGAAAACATGGGGATCATGGGGAAACATTTGGACTATTGTTGGTTCATTTTCCAACCAAGTTGCCAACTATCATGCACCCATTAAGGGAATGTATACATTCCAATCAAGAATGCACATTCATGTTTCCACATGGGAACATGCATTCCCTTGATAAGGGAACATATGTTCCTAGTTGTGATTGCACATTTCACATTTGGACACATAAAAGAGCCACATAACAATTTGCATTTTTTTGCTTGAAAAACATGTGAAACAAATGTTTAACGCTCTTGGCCATCCTTCTTGACAAGGATAAGTGAAATATATTACCTTTGTAACCTTTGTGCTACATTTAATTGAAGCCTTTCATTGATGAAACCTTGGAACATTCCATTAAAAAAAACACCCAACAAGGGGGAAACAAAGGAATAAAAAAAGAGGACCCAAGTCCAAGCCAAAAGAATCGAACCCAAAATGCATCACAAAGGGGCACTAAAACAATCATGTTCCAAAGTCCCCACCAATCACAAGAATCATATCAAAAATAGAAAGGGATGTGAAACTTGAAAGAGCGACAAGCCTAGAAAAACATTTGCTTACAATAATAGTGCATTTCAAAATAAAGGTGGCTTGAGCTTTTTGCAAAGCTACTAACACCCCCTACCTATAAAAATCACACAAAATAACTAGAAAACTACTACCAAAGCCCTTTGCTGACCAAGTCATGTTAGCACATTGATGAAGAAAGTCATCCATTTAATGGTGTAGGCAATCGAAAATCTTTACAACAAGGGGACGAAATGTGTCCACTAAGTATCAATCATGGTAAAGTCCTTCCTCTATTCAAAACACCATTGTCATGGCCACCCTGTGAAATACAATAGCCTACAAAACCAAATATGTTAGAGTGGGATCAACAATGACAACATTAGCCAAAGTGTGGATGCCATTAACCAATAACACGATGTCAACTTGTGAACAAGAAAACTAAAAGGAAAGAGGTGGAAGGACATGAATTTGCTTATGTGACACATGAAACCTTGTGTTTATCATGATGGAGGCAAAGGCAACCCAAACAACATCATGGGATGTAATTTGTTCCCCACCATGGGAGCAACAAAGAAGGTGGGTCCTTGCTAGATTGGAGGTTGGCCACAAATGCACTAAATCGACCCAAAAACCAAAGGATGGGTTCATTTCTTTGATATATATGTTACTATAAATTAACCAAGTTAATATTAGTAATGTTGATAACCTTATAATGTTGGCAATGAAAATACATGTGTAAAACTTTCAAATTG
>Ga0116228_10006764_pt1 | contig 10242 bp, 8 predicted proteins | sample S1TSphfallax_2_FD_89694 | JGI IMG/M metagenome (GOLD analysis project Ga0116228, IMG submission 89694) | Host-associated microbial communities from peat moss isolated from Minnesota, USA - S1T2_Fc - Sphagnum fallax MG | ecosystem: Host-associated > Plants > Peat moss > Unclassified | place: USA... | reverse complement strand
TACATGCAGATATGGTTATAATTGATATTTGGAAATAGTAGTTAGGAAACTATTTGTTGTCCAATGTTGAAGACTATTGGCTAATTTTAATAATCTTTCATAATAAACTTCCACTTTTTCATACTTCTCCAGCTTCATGTTTTTCAACTGTAGGTAAACTTATTCATCATTTTGAACTTTTCTATATGTTTTACAAATGCTAACTATAATTTTGCAAAAGTATAATTTGGGTAATCTCCCATGTAGTTGTTACACCAATCAGACACAATATCTTTAAGGGTAAAATTAAACAAATTAACAATCTCTACATCATATGTTTCACCATTTGCTTTAATGATAGCTTTAAAAACTCTAACATGAACATTTGGGTTATTGTTTTCCACATATTCAAGATAGTTTAGTGGCTGATGATAAGGCATGTTTGGTGGTAATGGTGGTCTACTTGGATTCATCATTGGCAATCCAAAATATCTTAAAGGTTCTAGAGGTCTTGGTGGTCTTGGTAAGTCCGAGCCTCCTCCTCTTGGATCTAATGGTTGTTTAGCAAAAATCCTATCCACCTCCATGGGCATCTCTGTATGCACATCGACTAGTTATGTTTCCCTTGGAGTTTAAAAGACAATATTATTCATACTAACAACAATATGAGTTGATGTTGTTACAAATGGAGCTTCAATAGTTGTAACCATAGACTAAAGCATTGCCATGGAATATAATGAAGTCCAAATTCTTTAAGGTGTGCCAAAATCTTGTCACAACTTCACCCTTTTCTATCTTTTTTACCTAATCTTTTTTAACATGTAAAGACACATTTATGGACAATTATGATGGAATCTAAAATTTTAATGGTTTAAAATATAGTCCTTTTGAAAATTTTGACAACTTTTGATTCATTATTTTTTATGGTGATTAAAATATAAGGTAAAAAAGGATTGCAGTAAGGACTAAGCCCTTTTTGTCTAGTGTGGTACACCTTAAAGGATTTTCACCCAATGGTATAAATCTCACTAGTTCCATTCTTAAATTAGAAATTACTAAATAAGTAATTTCAACATCAGTGTGATGTAATAGTCTTGGTGCAGAAATTACAAAAATAGATATTACATCTACCATAATTTGAGCTTTCACTTCCACTTTTTTATCTCTCTAGATTTATTTTTTTGAGTTTATCTAGAATTTTGATCCTCTCACAGTATAGTTCCTTTGGCTCTCTATATCCATAGTTCTCTACTTTTGTAGGTTCTAGATTCAGATTTTGGAAATGTTCAACAAATCCTTGCCTCATATTATCTTCAATAAATGGACACTCATTGATTTGATGTCCAATCTAATGACAATATGTGCATCGATGAATATTAGGTCTTGGAATTCTGTTCACATTATGAATATTTTTGCTCTAGTCCTTTGAGACTTTTCTAATAATGTTTCCATTTTGTTGATTAAGTTTGGGTTCACTGTACTTTACTTTAATAGCCACAAGTACACCTTATGCCATTGTTGGTTTTGTTCTTAGTAAAACTATAATTTTTTGTCTAATTACAAGTATCAACTCCTTTGGACATTTTGATGCCTTGGGTTACGACTTCCTGTTAAACCATATAACAAATTAAAGGTTCAAAATTCTGAGTTTTTTGTTCAAACTTTGCATTTTCATGATCCTTTCAATAATAATGAGGTGAAGTAGATATGTACCTTGGTACCACTTCCTCCCTTTTTGACATGTTGAATATTTGCTCTTTTACATGAATAAGAACATTAAAGTTGTTGCTGCATTAGACCTGCTAATTCTAGTATAATTTCCTATCGAGGTTTTAATTCAAAATTCCTTCTTCTAAACTCATCCTATGAGTCTACATTTTCAATCTAATGTTCTTATCTTTTATAATTTCATTGCAGATTGCTAGTGCGTTTCAATGTTTCACCAATTTGCACTTCACAAGGAATAAGTAGTACTGTTTAAGGTGTTTTGTGGCTTGTAGATATTTCTTTTGTCCATGGATCTTTAAGTTCAAATTGATTTTTTTTTTGGTGTTACAAATTGTTGATCCTCCTGATCTAATTGCCTCTTAAGATTTCTAATTACAATTTGAATTTCCATTTCTCCATTTTAATTCAAACCTAAACTCTAAACCCTAATAAAAACATAATTTGCTCATTCAAATCTACTTAAGTCTAGTTCCAAAATAAAAATCAAACAATGAAATTATGATCATAAAACATCAAAACATAAATTATGGCTACAAAGTTAAGTTTTTCTAGAAATCAAAGTGCTTTCTTGTATACTCCATTAATATTCAATGTTTTTATAATCATCATCTCTTCCTCTTCTCCAAAGATATTCAAAAAGAAAATAATCCTATGTTCTATTCAAATTCAAATGGTGATAAAAACTATGTATCTAGCTAGTAATTCCTAAAAAATAGCTAAGTAAATAGAATCATACTGACTAACTATTATCACAAGTAACTACTCCTTTTAACAATTGTGCACAGTAGGAAGAAGTCATCACATATTGTCATCATTGATCATCTTGTATCTTAATTTTAGTTAAACTTGTTGGAAATCATAATATAGAAGAAAATTAGACATTAAGAACCACACATAAGAACAAGAAGGGAGGTCTAGGTTGTAAGGAAGACAAGGTGTGTGTAAATAGTGTTGACAATTAATTGGTCTATAATCTAAATTCACAAGTGTTGTTGAAGAATCCATATAATAGACCCCTTGGTAGAATTACTAAAGGTAGGGAGAAGGAACCCACTATAGGTTTAAGTAGATAAATATACTTCAAAACTCACAATGTAATATTCTGCTTAACACATGACATGGTTGGCATGGTGACTATTGATTAAAGGTTTAATAGATCCTTGATCCTAGCCTTGAATTCTGCATATGTGATGACTTCACATTCCTTAGTTGCCCTTAAATTGGCTATTTTGAATGCATTTTTTTCTATGTTAACATCTACTTTTGCCCTTAATATAGCCTCTCATTCCTCCACATTAGTTTCAAATTTGTTGGCAATAGTGGCAAGGGTCTTTGATTATGAAGCTAGGAGAAGGGCTAAGAGAAGAATGATAAACTGGACTAGTACTTATACCTTCCATCAAATTATGTTTCCTTTTCAATACAATTCGTGTCACATGTCCATCAATTGATTTGAATTGTGCCAAAACTTGATCACTTTACAAAACAACCTTTTTTCACTTTTTTCATTAGTTTTGTATGTATTTAACTCCTTCAATGTATCTTGTAGTCTATCTTTTAAGCTCTCCACTTGGAAAATAAAATCATGGAATTACTACAACTTGTAAAGGGAAAGATTTAGAATTTGACATCTTTAAGGTTTGATAACGACTAAAAAAGACTAGGTTTAAGGTTAATCAATTGAAAGCATAATTTGTAACTATTAATAAGCATAGATAGAGTGTGTACCAAATTTTTAAAAAAAAGAAAAAAGGTTTAATCCAAATAATATAAAAAAACAAAGGATAAGGGTTTAGGGTTTGACAACTTTAGGGTCTAACAACAATTGAAAGAGACCAAGTTTAAGGTTAATCAATTAAGAACATAATTTGTAGCTATCAATAGGCATAAATAGAATGTGTACCAAAATCTAAAAAACACAATTAAAAAAGAAGTTTAATCAAAGCTATTAAAAAAAAATGATAAAGGTTTAGGTTTGGATAACTAAATAGGGTTTGATAATAATTGAAAAAGATCAGGTTTAGCGTTAGGGTGCAAACGAGATATCATGAGTCACACCCACCCCTTTAGGCGATTGCTTTATTGGGTGTTTATTCAAATATATTCTTCGAATACTTTGAACAAAAATCCTTTAAAATCTTTAAAATTTTCATCACATTATTATGTTATGGTTTACACAAATTTTTTGCTATATCATTGTCAAAAACATTCAAGTGCATTTACAAGTCTTTTTACTACTTCAAAACACTAGTTACAGTGTTTTCAAAATGTTTTTGGGTATTTTTCATTTAATATATTGATTTCAAACTTCTAAAGTATATATACCAATACATTGAAAATAACATTATGTGAAAATAATTCCATTTGCAATTCTTTATTTTCTTTAAAATGTTAGATACACAAAACCAAACATTGATTACAACTACTTGTGTATGCATTAATGTGATTGCACTTGTTAATCAATTGAAAAAAGAATCTATAGCTACCAAAATGCATAGATAAAAGTGTGTACTAGAATTAGAAAAAAACACAATAACAAAGAGGTTTAATCCAAGCTATAAAAAAAGAAAAACAAAGGATAAAAGTTTAAGGTTTGACAACTTTAGGGTTTAACAACAATTGAAAGAAACCAAGTTTAGGGTAGTATTTTGAAAGCAGATTTGTAGTTAGCAATAGGTATAGATCAAATATATGACAAAATTAAAGAAAAAATTACAAAAAATAATTTCCATTTAACTTCGTACAAAATTTGTGCCGTTCAACACATATATCTAGCAAGGAGGTTATTCCACACTACATAGATTTACATAAGAAAAATCATTTTTTGAATCATAGTATGTGGGATAAACTAGGTCAATGGGATCCAAACACATCTTCAAATATTGAAACTCAAGCTTAAACCACATTTGGCGTGATTACTTTGGGATACAATTAATGGTTTGAAGTTGTTTGAGGTAGGACCCCTAGATGGTTAATTCTCATTACCTCCAATGCATTCCAAGGAAGACTCTTGCCTACAACCATAAACCATGCTTTATTTACTCAAAAAAGATGCCAAACCATTGAAGGTGTCAAGGGGTGAAAATGTGTTGCATAACAATAGAATCTAGGAAAAGAAATAATAAGTTTTTTTTCCTCAACACATTTAGATTAAGTTGGGATTTTGGGTATACATGGGTTTATAGGATGTGGGTGTCAAATTTGTTTGTACATGAACATATGAAAGAGGTTATTGCAAGGTTAATTTTATTTTCTTTCAACTAGGGATTGTACAAATTGACACACCAGCTTGCAACAAAAAGTGGAAGAGACCACATACACAACAATAATGATTCCCAAATCATGAAATTTTCCACACGGTTGTAGAAGATTTCATCATTTTGACAAGAATGTGCTATTGGGACTATGGCTCTAAAGAGCTTGCGCCTCACCCACATGTTGACACATTGTTCAAAGCAAAAAAATGATGAGCCTAGAAGCCTTTTTCAATTACCTAAAAGCCTTAATTAAATAGTTGACCTTTTCTAATTGCACTACCTACTAACCTAAGATGCACTATGGTCTGCCAATAGACTTGGGATGTGTGACGTGTGACATTATGTCGACCATTTTGTTGAACCACACAAACTTTGCCAACATTATGCATAACCTTCATTTGTTGAACCACATAGACTACACCAACTTTGAAACAATTTTGACATTCATATGTTGATGTGCAATCGTCTTTTCTTAAACCACACATAGACCCTAGTAACCACACAAAGAAAATAGACCTTAACATGAAGAAAACAAACCTTGCAAACTATGTGAACAAACCTTGGGAACAACACTAAAAAAAGACCTTTCAAACAACGTGAATAGACCTTGGTAACCACATAAAGAGAAGAGACCCCATAGACAATATGCAAACAACCCATGGCAATGACATGATGAAAAAAAACCTCGCAAACAATGTGAACAAACCTTGGTAACCATGTGAATAAAAGAAACCCCACCAAGTTTCAGCAATACCTTCTTAATATGGTAGTGCGTTTGTCGCATTGATGATTGACAATTTTTTCAAGCGAGTGATGTTTTGGTAATGCACCTTTAAACCTACGAATTGACCTACTTTTTGTTGATGCACCTCTTGGCTTCTTGAATGACCTTCAAAGATGTGACTTATTTTTCTATTGATGCACCTGCCTTCAAATGCCTCCTCTTTCAAGCATTGGACCTCCTCCCCCTTCAAATAAACTTTTATGGCACTCATACACACAAAGAAAAAAAGTAGAAACAATGATGAAAACCCAAGTTGGCTACTTTCTAAAAACCTAAACACATTTAGCACTAAAAAGCGACCACCTTTGTGGTGCAAAAATTTGGCACTCCTTCCAATGCAAACCTTAAAACTTCATCTCTCTTCCTTGTCATCACATAATCCATGTGCCAAAAAAAAGAGGGGTGAAATTCAAAAATGCATCAAAACAAATGCATTTCCAAGTTTCACCCCATGTTTTAATTCTTTTGTCAACTCCTCACCCTATGTTTCTAACTATGCCCTGTGTTTTCAATGAACACAAGGTGAGTCCACCCTAGCTTTTTTCGACTTTATGGATAACTCCAATGAATTAAAAACACGTGCATGGTTTGAATGAACAAACTTCTTAAAGAAGCCCCATTTCTTTGTCACTCAAGTATGAGACTCAATGTTTTTCTTTAAAAATTTTGATTTCACAAAGTGGCAATTTTTTCAGCTGAAAAGACACATTTTATGTTGAAGAAATTCTCACAATAATTCACAAAATTGCAAAAGTTTGCCACCAAAAATATATATAAATCCCTGATGAGATTTAAACTTCAAAATAAACCTAGACTTTCATGGAAAGTGCAAAATTAAGACAAGTGTGATTCTTGAGGGTCATCTCTATGCCACCCATGAGTTCCACTTAAGTACGTCATGAAGAGATGTTCCCATACGTAATAAAATGGGCTGTGGCATACGTCATAAGAAGTTTGTTCAGTTTTTCATGACCGCATGTACTCTCATTCTTTGTCTTTTATGAGAAATCAAAGGATTGAAAGTCAGAATTGACCAAAGGAAAATAAAATGAAAGATGAATAAAAAGCACGCACGCACAGACACACGCACGCACACTTGTGTTGACAAAATTGCTGACACCCAATGCACTAAAATGGGCTACCGAATGCGTCATAAGAAGTCCCTCTTTGAGTAGCCACAAATGGGGTGAATGTTGTTGTCGCATTGAATCCAGGTACGTTTGAGTTACCCACTTTTTTATGATCTGTTGCATGAGATTCCAGTGTTTTGGGCAGTTGTGTAAGTGAAATGTACATTTTTCCTTGCATGAATGTTGACAGACGAGGCACGCAATACAAATCTCAAGTATTTTGTGATGGGTTATGTGGGCAGGAGCGGCTGGTTTCGATATGGACTATGGAACATGGGTGAAAGACTTCCATCGGTACACGTGTGAGCTCCGCGCAGCATTGCGTGCCCATTACCCTGACAACAAGCTACGCTTGCTCGTAGAGGTGGGACTCGCACATTATGATGAATATTTCCGCCTCAAGGCTGTCGCTGCTACAACGGATGTGTTCCAACTGATATCAGGAATATGGCTCACACCAGCTGAGCGCTGCTTTATTTGGATGGGTGGCTCTCGACCTTCTGAACTCTACAAGGTGCATCACGGGAAAAATATAAATTTAAATGGTTGTTGATTGCTGCCGATTACAAGCATAATTTAGAACTGATTTTTCTTTCCAGCTCCAAATTTTGTCTTGTCTTGTGGTAGCCTGACGACCAAGCGAGGTGGAAGAAAAGCAAGTCTACAGCTACCTAGTTCGGTTTTTCAAGTGTAAGTAGCTGTAACCAAAAAAATCACGTATATCATCTCTTTTTTCAGAAAGCAAATTGGGTTTTGGGTTTGTTTTTTTTTGGGAGTGTGCAGATTATGATACCACAAATCGAGACATTGACAGAGGAACAACTGCTCAGAATCTGTAACTTGGAAGAGTCATCACGGCAGGCAGAGGATGCGATTTCACAAGGAATGGAAGTTTTACAGCAATCGCTCGCAGATACGGTTGCCGCCAGCTTGTTGGGCTCGTCACCCAACGTGGCGGATTACATGGGCCAGATGGCGATGGCGCTGCGTAAACTGGGCACAGTTGAGTCTTTTGTGCAACAGGTGGGTATACAACAATCTCTTTGCAGCTCATGGTTCTCTTGAAGGAAATAGATCATTGTTTTGGCTCTTCTCTTTTGTTCCCCTTCTTTTCTTTCTATTGTGAATGACTCCGTTGAGCTTCGGGCGGGCCTGGCAATAATGGTAGGCGGATAATTTGCGGCAGCAAACATTGCATCAAATGAATGCGATCTTGACAACCCATCAATCAGCGCAAGCTCTTCTTGCACTGGGTGATTACTGTACACGTTTGCGAGCACTAAGTTCAATGTGGTCTGCACGACCCCAAGGGAGGGGATGATGAAGGAAGCGCGAGAAAAAGAGGGCAATTCTTATGAGTGTGGGCCTGGTGCTGGATTATGAAATCATTTTGCTTGGGGTTAGTTCTGTGTGGAAGAACTCAGGAAATTTTGAGAGATACCCAAAATCATATCTTCTTTCTGTAATGCAGTGTTCCAATGCCTGAACAACAAGGGGGTGTGTCACACTGTGGCCTTGTCATTTACATTTTAATGATATGGCGACAATGTAAATTTAAGAGACTTCTTAATGTAAATGTCATTAATTGGCGACAGTGTGGAATGTCATTTACATTTTAATGACATGGTGACAATGTAATTTTTTTAGTTGCAAGTAGTTGGCAACTAAAAATGTTTAATCGCAAACGACTTGCAACTAAATTTTTTATCTCATATGTTTTGGCTTTCATTCTCATTTTGAAAAGTATATAAACAAGGTGTTTTGTTTTACATTTTCATATTTAAAAAGATGGTCATATGGGATGAATCAATAAAATGACTTAACCCAAAATAAAATAAAAATATTCATGTACTTACACCTACCTACATACTTCCTTAACTTACTTACTTATTTACCTATGTACCTATGTACATACCTAAGTAGGTATTTGGCCTAGGTAGGTAAATAGGTCCTATCTAGATAGGTGTTTAGCCTATATGGCTAGGTAGGTAGGTACCTAGTTCAACCTACATACCTAAATATTTATTTAAATTTAATTTGGAAAATTTCTATTAATATGCCATGTGGCAAATTTATATTGCACCATGTGTCACAATCTAAACCATCCAAACATAAAAATAAAACATTTTAAATTATTTCAAAATAATAATAAAATATTTTTAATTATTAAAAGTTGGGACACATGGCAACACATAACTTGTTCGCATTGTTCACCAAAAAAAGTCGCATCTTAGTTGTAAACGACAATACATATATGACTAGTCAAAAGATGAAGGTGTATTTCATTGAATTTTTTTTCATCCAAAATTTGTTGTCGTTTACGACTAGTGTCAACGCAACTTGTCCAATGTGATTATTAATATTTTAGTTTCAAATGTCACTTGCAACTCAAAATTAGCATGGACCAGTTGCAAAATGGCCAATTTCTACTAGTGTAAGCATGAGTCATAATAGTGATTACCATGACTACAATCACTACATCAAGAGGCTCAAAATCACCTAAAACTATGAAAGTAGTTGACATAAGACTAGGGAAGTTTAGAAAGCTTAGCCAATATATAAACTCCTTATGAGATAAAAGGCACACCAACTAAATAACAAGAAAGTTGAGGCAAACAAAAAGGTGTCCAATTTCTTATATGCCATATGACTTAAAACAATGCTAGAAAATTAAGGCCAAGCACTACCACAAAACTTACACAAATTTCCTATTGCTAACATGTTACATACTACATAAACTAACACAAAACATATCTATGAAATTGAGGCTAACCATTGCATCCATTCCAACATAAACAAAATGAGCACAACAAAATAACTTGTGAATGTTGACAAAGTATCAAGGATCATCTTTTGTCACAAATGGCAATGACTAGCTATGATTACTTTCCATTGATTTCATCAGCTACCAATTGTAGGTGTATATATGCTCCATAATAATTTTTTCAACAATATATTGGCCAATACAAAAGTCTATATCTTGAGTTTTTTTTTGCATTTCTAAAATCAATGGCAAGATTGGTCATGATGGTAGGTTCCCACTCAAGAAACATAACAGTTAAAAAAAAAACAATATACTCATTCAAGCTACAACAAGCCATCAAGGGTAAGTTTCAGGGCAAGCTTCATCTTATTTTAGCTTGCCCCTATGCATGTAAACATTTAACCCTAAGGCATAGGGGAAATACAAAACATATTTAAAGGACATTAATGGCATGGAAATGTGATAGAAGCTCATTCATAAAGTAACATGTGGTAAGACCCAACTATTTCTTAGATAATGTGTTGTTGAGTGCTTCAAGGGGACAATAGGAGTCATTAGCAACTAAGCAAGTTGATCAACATCCTCATCTTCCTCATCTTC
>Ga0116228_10006763_pt1 | contig 10243 bp, 5 predicted proteins | sample S1TSphfallax_2_FD_89694 | JGI IMG/M metagenome (GOLD analysis project Ga0116228, IMG submission 89694) | Host-associated microbial communities from peat moss isolated from Minnesota, USA - S1T2_Fc - Sphagnum fallax MG | ecosystem: Host-associated > Plants > Peat moss > Unclassified | place: USA... | reverse complement strand
ACATGAAAATTTACACTTCTTTGCAGCAGTTTTGGGTGCATCAAAGAAGGTGAAATTTTGCACTGCTTTGCCCTAGTATTGGGTAATAAAAAAAAATCATGACAATTCACACTTCTTTGCCACTGTTTTTATATTTTAAGAAACATGACAATTTGTGTGGCATTGCCAAAGTTTTGGTAATTTATCTCTAATGACATGATTTTGCACTGCTTTGCTACAGCTGACAAGGGTATTCTGTGAAGAATTTTTTTGCCATCCAGGCTTGTGAACTGGCTTAAATGGTAATATCATTGGATATCCAGAGCCAACTAATATCCATGCACATAATCAAAAATACAAAATAGAGTCTCATTTTTTAATATTTGAATTACTGTGGTATTCTCAAAAGAAAAGTACAACAAAAGTAAATGTAAAATATCCACATAATCTATCATAACATTATTGAATATTGAATGTTTTTACTAGATAATGATCAAAGATAAAAATATTTTTTCAGTCATTTGGGTGTAAGCAAGATAAAGCGAATAACTTTTTTATCTTGTCAAAACAGGAGCAAATAGGTTTTAAATAATAATTAAAGCCATCATAAAATTGTGAAACATTTAATATTTTTGCTTGAATGATAAAAGATAATATGTTTTTACATTAATGTGCATTAATTTTTTAATTTCAACTTGTAAAAGTAGGATTCAAGTAGATCTTTAAAAATATAAATATCTTTTGACGTTTATTTTCAATAGTGGGCTTTTTGTTTCAAGTAGGTGTCAAGTAGGGTTTAATGAAGATAAAATTTTAAAAATCAATTGATGGCTTGCTAAAATAGATGATGATCTTCATATATCATAAATTAGTACATTTCAATTTTTTAATAAAAAAATAGGTTTGAACACATATATATATATATATCAATAAATTTCAAATTTATTTTTCATCTACTATTTAAGTACATTTTCTTTTTATGTTTTGGAAATTATATTCTTATAAACTTAATACAGCAAATTAATGTTATTGATATATATTTTCACCTAATTTGATGCTATTTTTTATAATTATATGTGTGACACATGATTTAAGTGTAAACATTTACTTTCTCTATATACATTCTTTTGCTTTGACCCATTTGCATTAATTTTCAAATCTTGCATTGTTTCAATAGGGCCTTGATAGGTTTTTTTAATAATTATGCTAGTAGTTACAAAATTTACTTTTTGTGTTTTAACACATGAGTTTTTGTCTCCAAAATTATTATTTGATGATCCCTTCATGAATGTATGATGATTTTAAAATCCTAACTTATTTGTACATATTTATTTCATTAGTTTTTTTAATGTAAAAGTTTGAACATCATATCGATTAGTTAATTCAAACATATTTGTTATCTAGTTTTATTATGCAAAAGTTCTTCAAATTTTATATTTTATTTATCATATTTAACTCAATGGATGATTTTATAATGAAACTTATATTTTAAAAATATTTTGATTTAATTTTCTTGTGCTTATGTCAAAAATTGTTTCATTTTTAAATTGGATTTTGATATGCCACTTCTTTTTATCTATTTTATAGTGTTTGAAATCATCTTTAGTCAAGATGAATTAGACATTAAAAATGAATTGCTTGAAAGGTCAATATTTGTAATAATATTTGTTAGACAACTATAATTTTTTTGACTTGCAAGATGTTGCACTATATTATAACTTAAAGATATGTTTAAAGAATATTTTGACAAATAGGAATCCTTATAATTTTTTGTCATGTGCTACCATATCAATGCCTATAAATATCATTGTCTACATAGACATAAGGGTGTTTGCACATTATCGTGACCTTATATGGACATCACAATGGTAGTTTTTCTTACATTCTTAAGATACAAGAAAATAAATTAAACAAAATTCATTGAAATTATTTTTGAAAATACTCACTTATTTAAAGCTATCATAATCAACCATCCAAAAATCAAAAAATCAAAATCAAAATCATGAATAATCAATAAGTAATAGACTTTTGAATTTTGCCCAGACTTTTTGTCACACCTACAAAACTCATGGATATGGACTTTTATTTTACAATGTGTTAATCTTATGTGTTTGAAACTTTGGGACAATGTATGAATTATGTTTTAAAAATTAAAGATCCATTGAATGAATGGAATGTGATTTTAATTTATTATGTTATGGAATTTTTTAAATTCCCGAAATTGTAATTGTTTAAAAAACCTTTTTAAGCATTTAAAAGTAATTATTTTTTAAAAAATATTTTGTGATATTTTTTATATGTCTTATAGCATCTTGATTTGAAATTAGAATTGGAAAAAATGTTACTTCCAATATAACCTAAGTCAATTTTCAACTACACTAAAAAAGTACTTTGAAAAGGGATCCTAATCTGCTAAATTGTGACACCTTAATGTGCTTTCACCCATAATCTAAATAACATAAATTGAACCTTAAATGGTGGTTCACCTTCAAACCAAAATAGGACACCTACAAAATTCATAAGAATCCAAGACCAAAACGTAGAAAAACAATTTACACAATAACACTAAAAAAAAATGTTTAAATTTGCGATTATAGTTTGTGATTATAAAAAAGCTGAAATGAACATCAATGACGAAACATACATTTAGATGCATAAGTGAAGTTAATCTAGCATCTAGTCCCAAATGATGGCTCATCATTATGTGAGCACATTCTACATGGATAATGTATATATGGTCAACATATGCTCTCTCATTTTTTGATGAACATATAGTTATTCATCAGTTATTTGTATCTTCATCATATGTGCTTCATTTTGAATGATTTCAAATGTTATAGGAGCACTACTTCAAGCTTTGGAAATCATCTTTGAAATGAAAAGGGAAAGGAGTAATGAAAAATAACAAGAAAAGAAATAAATTTTCTAACTTAAAAAACACCATTTTTTTCTTTTTCTTCGACCCCTCTTACTTTCAAACCTCACAACTTTCTTATTTCTTATTCATTTTCAAACAATTTAAAATGTTGTAAGAACACCACCTAAAGTTCTATAAATCCTCTTGGAACTTTAATAACAACATAACAACACTCAAGGAATTTTTTGGGTGTTCAAGAACCAATCTTTGTAACATTCAATGGTTTGGTTTTTCGAATTATTGACCCCCTTTACTTTAAGGGCTTTTAACTTTATTAATTATAATTTTTTTTTGACAATTTTTAATGTGCTAGATGCGCCAATAAAAAGGGTTCAAGTATTGTTTGGACACCAAAAACAATGGAGCCCTTTGCTTGGATTTGGCTTGCCCTGAACATTTGAATTTCATAGTTGCAACTCAATTGCAACTCAATTTACAACTAATGAAGAACTAAAAGATTTAACCCATATGTTTTGTCTTGGAATCCCATGTTACAAACTATATAAAAAAGGTTTGTTCTCAAATGAAAATACATGTCCCATTTTGGGATCAACTCAAAAACATTTAACTTGAAGGCAAAACAAAAATTTAAAAAATAAAATTTCATGATTATTTTTGAATTCACTTAGTCTTGTGCTTTCCTAGGTAGGTAAGTGAGTAGGTCCTATTTTTCTACTTACCTATATAAGTAGGTAGGTAGGTCTTTACATATTTGAGTACTTAGGTTAAATCAAGTAAGTAAAACATACATGTGCAAATGTAGTAAAAGGAGCTATGGGCTACAAAGTTAAAATCCTTTCCAAGGACTACATTTAACACATCGCATTCTTGTGTTGGTCAATTTTCTTAATTTTTACATTTTTCATACCTAGTTTACAATTGTGTTTTCAATATAATTAAATTATATCTTGGTCTATATCATTTACATATAATGCAACCATGCTTTAAATAACACAAAAATGAATAACTTTTATTAGACATAATTTCTAATTTCATAATTTTTAAGGTCAAAAGCACATTTGAAACAAACATGTTCAAATGTACATGTCTTTAAATGAATTTTACCAATTTCAAGTGCTTTTGCTTTTATAGTCATAAATGTTAAAATCCTCTTCAATTTTGAAAAGGAATGGTGCACATTTGATAAGGAAAAAAAACATTTGAAAAAAAACCCATTGTATCAATTGCTTTGAACATGCAAAAGGACTCTTAAAACATCACCAATTTGCATGAATTTTTGAATAATGAAACTTTATAAGTAATGGAACTTTAAAATGAAAAAATTTGAAAATCAAATTTATTATGTTCCTCTTGTAATTTAATAGTAACACCATAGTTGTAAAAATAGTAGCAAATTAAAAAAGCTAATGACCAATTGTAAAAATGATAAACTATACTTGCAAATGAAATATAATCCCATGCAATTGCAAATTGAATGGTTACATAACACAAATTTCTAATAGTGCAATGTGCACAAACAAAACTTGCATAAAAACACAAAAAACCTACCAACAATAAACCTTGTGTGTTTTGGATTTTCAAATTAACACCAAAAGTAACTTGAAAACTCATAAATTGGAATATTTATATGATCTAATAATAATCCTTTGAATCAATTACTAAAATGGGAATTATTTAATACTAGACCTACTAATTACATCAATAATGTGAGGAATTCCATTAAGTGTTTCAAACATGAGTCAAGGGGCGATTATTTTAAATAGGAATTTAAACCTTAAACAATTATTTATTCAAATATATATGTTCAATTATTTGTTGAAGGGGGGAAAATCAAATAATTGGTGTTGTAAGGAACCCCCAAGGCTGAATGGTTGAAAGATTCAATCTTGCACTTGGAAAAACCATGTACTTAAACAAATTAAGCATTCTTTTGTTTACCACAATTTGGGTTGCCAAGAAAACTAATTGGTTTCGAATCAATTTTGAAGTTTCATGGTGGTGAGCAACAAGAATGGTAGACCACTTTTGATCCAAAATTAAAAAGCAAAGAGAAAATGATCAAAATCAAAATTGAAACTAAAAGACATTACACTTTGTATATTTTAGGGAACACACATTGAGATAAAAGGTTATTTTTGGTATTTTATGAAGTAATAACTTTTGAAATAGTATTTCATTAAAATTTAAAATATTTGAAAAATATATTCATGATCCAATATTTTTAAGCACCCTACTTATATTTGGATAGATTATTAAGAAGGTAGTAGTGGGATGTAGAAAGAGGATGTAACAAATAATTAGCATATATGTTTGTTAGTTATTGGTTATTTAATTTGAATTTTTTTAAAAAGGAAATTTTGGGAGTTTCTTTTTGGACATTGAATTTTGGGGAATTTTTCTCTTTTTTTTTGGAAAATTCTATATATTTTCTTTCGAAGTTTGGAATATATTTTTGGATATGGATTTATGAAACAATAATATTATGAATTATGTAAAAATATTATAAAATAATATTATAGCAACCAATACCTATTAGTATTGGTTTCATTTTCCTCCAATATATTATTATGTGAAAGTTTGAATAACTATTATACAAGATTATGTCATTTCAAAAACATGTCAAGTTTTATTGAAATGTGCTTTATAATTGAGAAAGACTAGGTTGAAGGACTTCAACAAAGAAAGTTTGAAAATGTAAAGGTATAAACTTGCTTGATGAAACATAAAATATATGTGAACCCATAAAAAACATTCATTATTGTGGATGCTAAGATGGATTAACCTTCTATTTCTCTATGTTCATGTTGTTCATTGTATATTACATCATGTAATCAATTAAAGACCAAGACAAAAGCATCAAAAACCACAAGTGAACATTTGCCTTCCAACAACTCATTTTTGGAACTTTGTTTGTTAGCCTTGAGCGGCAAATGAAGATCCCAACATTAGGAAAATGAAAGATATTTTGCTAAATGAAATGTAGAAGAAACAAAGTTGACAAATGAAAAAACTTCTAGTGGGACTTGAATCAAACCTAATGAACTTTGGATTTGTTAATTATCAATATGGCAATATGCATATTACATTTGGGCTATGTTTAAGATTAATGCAAACTAACAAGATGAATGTTTTGTTGTGTTGATTGCAAATATTTTGACCATGTTTTGGCATTGTTAATTTCAGGGTATCATAGTTTGCTAAATCCATTTGGACTATGTTTTGGATTCATTGAAGCACATAAGCATTGGTTTGTTGTGATTGCAACAGTTGCAAGTGTTTCCAAGTGTTTTGGTTTTACTAATTATGAATAAGGCAATTTGCAAAATGTATTTGAACTATGTTTTCGATTGATTTAAACTAATGAGCAATGTTTTGTTGTGTTAATACATTTTGTAGGTACTTCCAAGTGCTTTGGAATGGTTTGTAGTTGAAGTTGAAAGAGCACAAAGGAAAGTTAGGATATGAATTTGTTGTGTTGAATGCATTCTACACATTTGATGATGAGAAATTGAAGGAGATGTTTGCAGTGTACTTGTTCATCATTTGCATGCTCAAAGTAATTAAGAATTGTTAAATGAGATGCCAAAGTTCCTAAACCTAAAAAATCATTGGATCTAGTGGGATGTTTCTTGCAATCAAAGAACTCTTAGATCTAATGGCCAAGTTCTTGTGACTTAAAAACCATTAGATTTTTAGCTTGTTTTCTCGCCAAGAGATAATTAGTCTCATAAATACCCTTCCTGTTTGAAATTTGAAAAAATTAGAACTAGACAAATTCTTTGTTCCCTTCATAGAAAAAAAAACGAAATTGAAGGTTCTTTGATTTTTCAAAAACCCAAAACCAAAGATAATTAAGAAATAAAATAGCCACACCACCCCCAAAAACTCAAAAACAAATTGTGGCAAAATTTTGTGACTTGGAAGAAAAAAAATCAGAATATGAAAAGAAAAAAATTGTGATTTTAAGGGACTTTTTTACCATTTTTAAAAATATAAATAATTAAATTAACCACATCTAGACCTAGGCATTTCCTGTGTCATCAATTGTAGCAGCACTTTTGAAAAAATCATTCACCCCACCTAGGACAATCATCATTTAATGCTAATTAATGCTGGGGGTCCTTGCCAGTGGACCTACTCCTTGACTTTGCAAAAGAAAACGCTGTGCAACCCTAGTCAAAACCCTAATTATAAGGTTCATTCCAAAATTGAACAAATAAATCTTGCAAATGAACCCTTGCCAACTTACAAAATTCTATGAAGGAATGACTGACCTTGTATATACAAAAAGAAGTGCTGGAAACTCTGTGAACATCCACTATAAAAGTTATTTGGGCTTATGTGGGCTGATGAGAAAGTGCTGAAGTGTTATAAATTCTGATCCATTGGCCATGTTCTGCCTCCATATTCTCTGGAGACAAAACAATGAAAATGCTACAAACAAACCATTACAAACCTACATACAATTTGTGATGCTTTGTTTCTTGTTTGATTAGTCTTCTTTTGTTCATGACAAGTTTGACTTTGGATCTCCTATTGATTCCCAGAGTGCCACAACCTCAACAGTTTAATGATGGTGAGTTATATCTGTTTCATTCATCAATTTTGGTCTCGCCCTTTCCAGTACATACATGCTAGCTTGAAGCTCAAAATTTTCACTTGTTTTGAAGCCCTCCTCTTTGTATAAAAACATCTTCAAAATGCTATTCTCCATTACAAAATCTGAGGTTGCACCTATCTGAAACATGAAAACACTTCTTAAAAAATTTGCTACTCATATTGGGGGACCAGTGTGAACCAGTACCCACCAGTGCTCTATACACCGGATGCCTGTTATGACTCCGTTGTGGATGAATCTCAACTGAGTTAATATCTGGTTTCATCTATTGTAACCCATTCTGCAAGAAGTGTGTCCTATTTATAGGCTCATAGGTAGGAAAAACTAGGTGAGTAACTGGTGATAAGATGGTTTATACATGGGGAAGGGCTCATTTTACTACCTACCTGCTAACAAGCAGCAACAGGTTAGTAGCTGGTAGGTTTTCTAAAACAAACAACTGAGCTAACCACCATGGTTAAATAAGAAACTGGAACCCAACAGAAAACTGTTTCCCAACCAACTTCCTATTTCATCCATCATGGTGTGCTGGTTGGTGCTGGTTGGCTCTGGCCTGTTTTGTGAAGGACTAGTGGCCTACAGCACTTGGAAACAACATACAGAATTTTGGGCCCTACTAGTCTTGACTCCAGGTTATATAATTTTGGCTACTGGTTTCATGTAGCTTCAATGGAATCAAAGGATGGGTGTAGAATGGTGGGAGCCATCCTCACTAGTTTCCACCCTACTCCTAACCTCCACTCCAATTTTGAGAGTCCTTCATTAGTGTGAGCATGACATTTTGTAACATGTTCCAGAACATACTGACCAAAAATGGATGATCGTCTAAACTATTGAACAAGTTTGGAATGGACAGTAAAATTTGATCAAATATCTTTGGGAAATGTTACAGATAATCAAGTTATTGGCAAAGATAGTAAAATTCAAGAAGAGAATCCTGGGATTCCCTAACACTGAGGATGACACTCAAAATGCAGATGAAATTATGCCAAAGGAAAATAACATATCAACAAACTCAAATCTTTTTTGGAACCCAAGAGGACTTGAGTCTTCTCTTGTGTTTTGCATGTGTTGAAGTGTCTACCTAGGGGCCTATCTATGTTATGGGATATCCAGGGGGAACTTAGAGGATTACAGAAAGTTTATTTAAAGGGTTAACTAAAAAATTTATAAGCTAGGGGATACTTAGGGACTATTTAGAAAGTCATCTATGACTGATTCATAGCACAAGGGATTACATAGTCTTACTTTGGGAGCTATCTAGGATAAAGACTCTCTATTTACAATAGGGACTCTCAAAAGCCTACATAAGGGGTTACATAAGGCTTATCTAGGGCCTACCTAGTGAGACAGCTAAGGGATTACCTAGGTTATGGAATACATAAAAAGTTATCTAGGGGGCTACCTAAGGAGACACTTAGGGGTCTACCTAGTTTACGGGGTACCTAAAGGTTACTTAGGAGATCACATAGGGCCTACTTAGAGAGCTATTTGAGGACTATCTAGGGAGACACCTAGGGGTTTACCTAGGTTATGGGGTACCTAAGGTCACTTAAGGGGTTACAAAACCTACCTAAAGGCCTACTTAACGACTATCTAGGGAGACACCTAAGGGTCTACCTAGGTTATGGGATACAAAAAACTATTTAAGGGGCTACCTAAAACTACCTAAGGCTTATTCATAAAACAAGAAGGGGTTTAAATAAGGCTTACATAGAGGGCTACCAAGGCAAACACCTAGGGGCCTACATAGGTTATGGAATACCTAAAGGCTATTTATTGAGCTACATAAAACCTACCTATGGGGCTAATAAGTTAGGAATTTTTTATGTCAGGGGGTACTTTAAAATTATTTAAAAAGCTTCCTAAGGTTGATTGATAATGTAAGAAGAGGCTACTTATGGCCTACCTAGGGTGACTCATTGGTTTTATGTAGTTCATTAAGTAGTCCTTAGGTAACCCCTAACTTAAAAAGATCCCTAAGTAATCCCTATGTAACCTCCTATGTAGGCTTTTGATAGCCCTTATTGTATATAGCCCATAATCTACCTAAGTCCTTAGGTAGTTAATCCCTAAGTAGCCTCATAGCTTATTTATGTAGGCCTTTTAAACAATCTTTAGATATCCCCTAACTTAAGAAGGTTTTTTTATAGCTCCCTAGGTAGTAGATAGGTCCTTAAGTAACCCTTAGGTAACCCTTAAGTACATTCTTTGTAACCCCCCATGTAGGCTTTTCATTGCCCTTGTCTTACATGAATAAGTAGGAAGTCCATAGGTAAGTCGGTAGGTAGCCCATGCATGCTTACGTAGGTAACCCATGAGTAGATAGGTAAGTCCTAACTTAGTTAGCCCCTTATCTAAGTAGTCTCCTGTGTGGCCATAAGTTTGGTAAATGGTAGTCTAATTCAAAAAGAATTTATGTCTATCAATTTTTGAGACTTCCTTAGTTTTGAGGAGTGATCCTCACTTTGATGAATTTTCTGGATTGCTCAAAAGATAGGATGAGCGAGTACACTAAGGACCACGGACCAAAGTCCAGCTCAAACTAAATATTACTTTTAAAATTGCACATCTTTAGTGGGAAAGCATGCATTGACAATCCCTTCCCTCAAATTTTACTATGTAGCGTAAGTGACCATCTCTATAGGAAGATATTGAAAAATTTTGTGCTTCAAATCTGGGATATAAACCAGATTTGAAGCACAAAATTTGAATCATCCTTCTACATTTATGTATACATACTTACAGGAACTAAATACAGAGCTCTT
>Ga0116228_10006762_pt1 | contig 10243 bp, 5 predicted proteins | sample S1TSphfallax_2_FD_89694 | JGI IMG/M metagenome (GOLD analysis project Ga0116228, IMG submission 89694) | Host-associated microbial communities from peat moss isolated from Minnesota, USA - S1T2_Fc - Sphagnum fallax MG | ecosystem: Host-associated > Plants > Peat moss > Unclassified | place: USA... | reverse complement strand
GCAACACATTAAGAAGGTGAAAGCTATGGCATATCAATTGCAAGCACTTAGTGTAGAGGTTGAGGATAGTGGCATTGTTATGGTTCTACTTTCTAGCCTTCTTGAGTCCTAAAATAATTTGATAGTTGCATTGGAGTTGCGATTTGACAATCTAATCATTGATTTGGTTGTAGCAAGGGTCCTCCATGATGAGTTCAAGAAAGTGGAGAATGAGGGGACTAGTAACAATGCACAAGTAGCTTTTATTTCTCAACAAAAGCTTAATGTGAAGCAATCTCCTAGGTAACAAGAAGTGAGATGTTTGTAACTACTGCAAAAAAAAAGATCATTGCATTAAAGATTGTAGGTAGAAAGTTGCCAACTTGAAGAACAAATCAAGTGTTGTTGTCACTCATGTTGGAGAGTAAGCCTTCCATGCAACAACCAATAATGCAATGAAGGGGATTGGTTCATTGATAATGGAACAACTCAACATCTTCAAAAGTTATGAAATTATTTTTAAAAAGACATTATCTATATATATATATATAGATATATGGGACATGATTATATTCAAAATGTAATACATTGAAGGGAAATGTGCTTCTAAACATGAGGAATAGATAATGTGGTTAAATTGGTTGTATAGAAGTCTTTTACATTCTTGGACTAATATTTAAGAATTTGTTTTCACTGAACAAAGTTTTTCTTACAATCTAAAAGTGTCATTTTAGAAAGTTGAAAACATAATTTACGATGATGATGATGATGTCGTCAAAGTGCTAAGGCTATTAAAGGGAATTTGTTCTAGAAGTCGTTTTGTTTACATGTTTTGATTTACTAGTTGAGAATGCTCAAAGACAACAAATAACTTGAAGCTTTGGCATGAAAGGTATGGTCATTTGGGAGAGCAAAATTTGATGCAAGCAAAGGAATCAAGTCACTAAAATGGTTGCATGTGTTTAATAGAATCATCTTGAAAGTTGTGTAGATTATGTGGTAGGCAAGTAGTGTAAAACAAATTCTAAAAAAAAATTCATTTTTCAAATGACCGAACACCAAAAGCTCGATATGGTGCATACAAACTTGTGTGGACCCATGAAGACTATTTTAGTTGGTGGAACATGTTACTTCATGACTTCTATGATGAAAAGTCAAGGATGGTGTGGATTTATTTTAAAGAAAAAATCAAATGAATTGATTGTTTTATACGTATGTAGAATGATGAAGGAAAAATCAGCCCCAAAAGAGTGGGCTTAAGTGTAGGCTAAGTGGAATGTAAGATTTTAGGATGTAACTTAGAATTTTCACAAGGGCTATATAAAAAGGAACTCCTCCCAAACAATTATTTATTTATTTTCATTTGAAACCAAAGATGTCTTTGTAAAGTGAAAGTCATGCCTTTTATTCTAAAAATGATCATTTCACCTCTACCTCAAATGATGAGGAAATATTGAAAGATATGCACCAAAAGGACATGGCTATTTTTCACTGCATGACGATTATTTACAACTTTCATGATTTTTTCACATCACATGAGATTGGGAAAGGGGTGAGGCAATATGTGGACCCAATAGTTGGTTTTCAAAACATTTTGACTTAAATATGAAGCACAACACATGTTTATTCAAGACTTTGAACATCTTTACCTAGGTGGAATTTGATGAATTTTCATTTTAGCATTCCCAACAATCTTGGCCCATGCATGGTCTATAGGTGAAGTTTTTATTTCATATTTAAGGTTAGGGTTTAAAGTTTAATTTAATTTTTTTTCATTTTTTTCATTTAAGGTTCGATGTTTTTAGGGTTATGGTTTAAGGTTAAGGTCTACTTTTTATTTTGTTTCAATTTTTTCATTTAGGGTTTAAGGCTTTTAGGCCTTCATTTAAAGCTTTCTTTTAGGTTAGGATTTACAACTAAGCTCTTATTTTCATTTTTTATTTCAATTTCTTCATTTGGGGTTTAAGCTTTAGGTTTATAATGTTTGTTTTTGTGTGATGATGTAATTTTCATTACATCATGCATTAATGATGCACTTGCAAATGAAATCCGTTGGTCAACATTCAAAAAAATAAATTCATTAATTATTCACCCATAGGAATTGCTAAGTTGTATTGGGCTCGTACAAAATAGCTTGGTTGAAATCTAGAAACCCTGGAATAACAAGGAACATAAGTCTTGGTTTAATGGTTGGAAGAAAATCTATGTTATGAACAACACCATCATTTTGGACTATTCATATACATAGCACCAACTACTTTAGGTCCTACCATGATGTGAACATCTTATGGCATATGAATGTTTATTAACATTAACATTTCATTCATGGAAATAATTATTTTGAATATCTCTTGGGGGATCAAAGGTATATGTGCAAAGAGATGTTTATTGTGTGCAAGATAGGACAATGAAAGTTTGCCCTAAATGTTAACCATGATGTAGTGCAAACATTCAACAAAATGCATGCAAGTTTTAGAGTGGAAATGGAGTTGGGGATTGATGGCTCAAAGAAAAAATGGAGATGCCTCATGAAAAAATTTGATTCAACAAAATCCAAATATACATATTTATTTTGAATCATAGCTCTCTTCATTAATTTCCTACACATGAGGTGTATAAACTTCACATAAAATGTGGTTGGGGACCAAAATCCTAAAATAGTTACACATGGCTAGCAAGGGGACTTTTAGCTACAAGTACAAAACTACTTTAACCTTTGATCTAAATTCCTCCTTTAATATAACACCTAAATTCTTGATTACCTTCAAGTTGTTGATCTTGATTTTATTTTTTTGCACATTGTTGATTTTCATTTTACCCATCGAGAAAACATTTCAAATCTTGAAGGTGGAAGCAAAATGGGATGTCATTGTTGCCATGTTGTTGGATTAGTTATATAACATCTTCACCTTGGTCATCATCCGTTCACCATGACCTACATATGGTCCAGAATCTAGATATGCATTTGGGATAGGGTTAAAAACCTCCATGTTCAAGGGAACTTGAGCTAAGAGTTGTTGCCCTAAAAGAGTGTACACCATCCATCACATTTTGGTGTCTCTTCAAACATTTCTTGAAGCATGACCATCTATAGTTTTGAAACATTCACTAGTAAAAAACCCCCATTTTGCAACTTGTTTTAAATGACTAAAAGTGTTGTTTGGACTATTTTGGAGACCTTAATGCAACTTAATTGTATTGTTTTGACAATTAAGGACATAATTCAATCTAAAGCATTTAAAGAAAAATAACTTCTTAATCAGACAAGGAATTAAAACCATCGACAACAAAAGAATCCTAATTAAAGATCAAATCAATTCAATTCCCAACTTTTTTGATTTTTTGGAAGCAAAACCCCCCATTTGCAATGGAAAATTACTTAATATATAACTAATCAAATTGAAAACCAAAAATAAATCAAGGTAAATGAACCTTAAAGCTCAATTGCCTGAAGTGGACACCTATTTTTGCTCAGTGTAACACACTCTTGATTTCTTAAAATGGTCTCTTAATTAAAGTAACTAATTAACATATTTAACATTGGAAGGTGAACCCAAATAATTTAAACTAACAAAATCCATATGCAACAAAAAATGAACATTTGTTGCAGATTTATCAATGGTTTCATATTGTGATCTCAAGGACATTTATCATTAATCACATTATTATAATATATTATTCTAATTTTGTTTCAAAATAATGCTAACTAATTTTAATGAAGTGGTCAAAACATTTTCGAGCCAAACTACTTCAATCAAATAACATATTCAAACCAAAAATAAAATCTCACCTAACCATTTCAAGTACATTTAATGATTTTCGTACAAGGATGGCATAATTTTACCAAAATAAATAAATCAAGTTTTATTTTGACAAAATGATGGTCAATTCAATCAAAGTGGTCAATGCACCTTGACACACAATAAAATTATTCAAAATACATACCCACCCATAAAAAAACCATTACATTGAACATTTCAAGCACACTACTTGGTCACACACAAAATAACATTAAACACATTAACAAGCACTTGACCATCATGGCTAGATTATCTTTAAACACGATTAGATTAATGTTAAACACATAACCCTTTCAAGCGCAGTAGTTGATCACAAACAATCTAACAACATGTAACTTCATAAATACCATGAACTCCATGTTGAATTGATAGTTACTAATTAAAACCCAAGGTGAAACAATTGAAAAAGATTTTCCTTATTTCAATTCAAATGAAGGCAGTTCAATTAAAGATGCAACTCGTTGCAATGAACAATGGGCCAAAAGAGAGTATAACAATCCTCTTTTGTCCTTCCAACATGAACAAAGACAATGAAGTACTCCAAATAGCCCAATATTTGGAAGCCAAGATGGCAGTTGTAATGCATAAGGACTTAATGAAAGTGGCAAAAAACAAGATTCGACATGTAAACAACATGCATGGAAACAATGAATGTGCGAAAATGGCAATTGGTTGGATGTCTCCTTGCAACACACCATCACAACAATCGAAGGTGGTTCAAAAATTGCAACTACAACATAATTTTGGGGGGTCCCTATTACCTCTTTGAGGAACCACTTATATAAGGTGACATTAAATATATGTAAAGGCAAGTTAGGTGTTCCTAAGAAATTCAAAAGGAGTGATGATTATAGATACATTAAGAAGATGCAACGAATGGGCATCACATCACATTGACACAGTTATGATTAAAGGTAGCAAAGGTTACGCAAGAAAAGGCAACTCCATTCAAGAATGGAATTTTGGGTGTGCAAAAAGGTTATGCCCCAACAACATTGTTAAGTTCTATGAAAACATGCAGTAGGCCTATGACATGCACAACTATGATGTTTCTATGATTTAGAACTATGACAAGTTTAGTGCATAAACATGTCATAATGGTGATACCTTTGTGCTTGCCAAGATTGCATCAAAAATAGTAAATTCGATTATTTCACTTCAAAGAGAATGGTAATTTGTATTGTTTTACATCAACACATAAAGCATTTCAATCCCCAACTTCTACATCTTTAGAAGTAAACACTTTAGATGTATTACATTGAATGTTGTGAACTTGGATCTACCATGACTATGCAACCTAAGGCATGGATGATTGATGGTCATAATTTTCCCATGTCACTATTGTTGTAGTTTAAACAACAAGAAAAGTGGGGCTAGACCTAATGACATTGCCATCACACACATCCCATGCATTGCAATGATTAATTGTTTTTTAGTTTAAGTTGTTTCTTTGTGCATACAAAGATGTTTGGACTTTAACAAATAAGGGGTAAGGCATGACAAACAAGATTTGGCTCAATGGGTTTCATTGGCCTTCAAGAAAGCTTTGACCTTGCACAACATTTGAAAGGGTTTTGAAACAATTAGCATATGGCCATTGAATCCCAATGCCATGGTGGGTAACATTACTACAATTCAATTTTTTTACTAGAAAATCCAATCAAAAGGGACCCCATTTGGATGAGCATAAAAAATACCATGTAGGTATCAATTTGGATAAGTTGATTTGAACCTATTTAGTGTGATTGAGTGGTCTTTTTCACTATCATAATGTTAGAGTATTTGACTAGTCATTTTGGTTGGTGGATAGTGGACCATTTGACTATTCAAAATTTTAAACTATTTTTTAATTTAAAATATTACCAAAAATAATATTTATGTGTAGGTAAATAAATAGTACATAGTTTAGGTAGGTCATAAAAAGGTAAGTAGGTAGGTAATAATCTAGCCTAGCCTAGCCTAGCCTAGCTTAACCACCTAGCTTAACTTACTTAACCTACCTACCCTAACCTTTTAAACATGTATATAGGTTGTAAGTATTATGAAATGAACCCTTCACCTCCCTCATGATAATCCTTGAATCCTTATCAATGGAATACATTTTCCAAAGTTGACAGAACTTGTCAATTTTTTTATTTCACTTGTTTATTTCACATCATTAATTATGTATGTAAGTAAGAAAGTTAGGTAATTAATAGGTAGGTTACACGATGGTTGGTAAGTATAAGGGGTAGGTAAGTACGTAACTTGTAGTCCATAGAAAGTAGGTAAGTAGGTTGTAGGAGGTTAAAAATAGTTAGGCAAGAAAATATTAGTAGGTACGAAATATGAAGTAAGCATGTAGGTAAATAAGTGGATGGATAGATATGTAAGAAGTAAGTTAAAGATAATTGGGTAGGTAAGTAAATTGGTAGGTAGATAAATAAGTAGGTCATAGGAGGTAGGTAATTAGGTAGGTGAATAAATTGGTAGGTACGTAAATAGGTCTAAAAGGTAGGTAGGTAAGTACATCTGTAAACAAAGTTGTCAAAACCAACATGAAGCACCAAAATTGCATCCATCTATCTAGATGTGTTCATATAAACAAACATGAACTATTTGATTAATAGTGGCCATTAATCCAATGATTGAATTTTAAAAAATTGTTGCCCAAAACATTTTGATCGTTGCTTGAATTTTTTCGGGCAATGCTTAAAAAATTTAATTTCCAATTTTTTATCACCTTCAGTTGCCAACTTGGGTGATTAAAAAATTTTGGTCACCTTTTGGTCATTAAATTGGACAATTGAAAATTTTCAATCACACAAATCAAGTGATCAAAAATTTGGTGATGAATGGATTGAACCATTTGATGGGGTGCAGTTTAATTTTCACCATTGATTTAACAATTGAATTTTTTAAAAAAATTCCCAAAAACATTTGATCACTATTTGAAAAAAAATTGGTCACCACCCAAAAAAAATTTCAATCACCTTTGGTCACTTCAAAATTATGGTGACTGAAAGTTGTTTCAATCGCCACAAGATTTAACGTGATTGAGTTATGTGATTTTTAGTCACCCTTGATTGTCATTTGAGCAACCCAACCTCGTTTTGACCTTGGTTGATCTTAGGTTGACCTAGATTGACTTTATATTGATGTGATGTAGGGTTGCATTTGCATCCAAATGCATTCATCATGTCATGACAAATGCATGGATGTGGGGATAACATTATTTGTAAGATGGTAGGTGGGAAAAATGAAGTAGGTAGTTAAGTAAGCAAGTAAGTTGGTAAGTAAATAAATAGGTAATTGGAGGTAAGTAGGTAGGTAAGTCAAAGGAAGTAAGTAGGTATGTAACTAAATTGGTATGTAAGTAAACTTAGACTATTGCCTAGCTTAGTTTGTAATTATTTAAGTAGCATAGGATGTCCAATTTGATCATAACATAATTGTCCATCTTAATGAAGAATGTCATTTTTCTTTGTCCAACTTGATTAAATATTTCAATTGACTAAAAAACATTAACCATTTTGACCAAGCTAATCATTTTTTTGTTCAAATTGACTAAATGTTCAAGTTGATAGATAGTCAAATAGGTCACTTTCGTTAAGTTCATTAGTCAAAAAATACACATGTCATTCAAGCCCTGAGCCTTTAGTCAAATTGTACATGTTCACTAGTAAAAAAAAACTTGTAAAATGACACGCCCCCAAGTTCCTTGTTAGACCCAAAATGGGTCCAACTATGTTAAAGAGCGGAAGTAGTTGGAACTTGGTGACGCTCCCAGCTTCCAGCACTAAACGAGGTGAGAAGGGCATGCTGAAAGCTCCGATATTAGACTAGGAAGAGGGACAACTATTTACTTACTCGGTCCTGCATCGAAACCAACCACAAGTTGGTTAGTTCACCTTCGGAAACACTTTTGGTGTTGGGATAAGCCATGGGCAACACGGACTCACTTGACTCCCCACAGCCCGGACTCGAGGGAAGTCACCACCTTCCCCCATATATTATTCTCTGCGTCGTTCGACCACACCCACATCCAAATGGCTTTTATTCCCGGGACTCCCAAGGAGTAGTCCCAAAACTATCCCGGTTTGGACTCCCGGGACTTTGGGAGCTCATAACTCTCAGCTTAGACCTCGGATTGGGATGAGGTCTGAAGAAAACTTGTAGCTCTCCTCAAGAGCTTTCCAACGGTGTGTCGCACTCCACCTTCACACATCGGGATTGGATCGATTCCTGACTTTTTGTGGTCGGGAGTCAAACTGCCAGTTTGACTCCCGGCCCTTCTTTCAACCATAACTTGTGCTGCAGATGTCCGAATGGCTCATGCGAGGCCATTTTCGATATTTAAATTTCAAGGCCTTTCCAACGATATAAAAAAAACTTCAAGGCGAGGTCTTTTGACCTTTGAAATTGAGCTTTGAAGTTGCGGGAGTCCTGGAGGACTCTAAGTTCCCACTTTTGGGAGTGTGAGTCTCATCCTCACACTTGCCTCAAAGTGGGGTTGTGACATAAAAACTAGTTTAAGATTTGCAAATCTAAGAAGTTTTAAAAGAAGGTTTAAGAAAAATGCAAAAAGATTACACATGCCATTATTTTGTCAATCTAAAAAGAACATGGGTAGTTGGACCCATGTCTATTGAAGATGATGCATCCAACTTGGTAAATAACAAAATCAAAGGTCACCAAGATTAACAAGTAGCAACAATTAGAAGTCACCAAGAATGCTAACAAATTTCATGCGTGACCATCAAGGACTATATGTTGCAACAATGCTAGGATGAAAGCATGGTAAAGTAGACCAAAAAATATATTTAAAAAAAAGGTAAAAAAAAGTTGGTCCAATCTTTTACATAAATAAAATAAAGTACAATTATTTTTAAAAAACTATGTGAATGCATATTAAATATATGATTAATCAACATCATTGTAATACAATTAAAGATTATCATCATGTTGATCATTAAAGTTTTTTAAAAAAAATTCAAATACATTAAAACTTGTTTATGGCTATTATTTTATTTTATTTTTTCTAACAAGGAGCAAAAATTGTTTACTTTACCTTACCAACACTTGCCATCTATTGCCCAATTTCTTGCTTTTCCTAAGGTTGAAATTAGTCGACCTTGGAAAAAACCATGTGAATAATCTTTAATCAATTGCACAAAATCGATCATGATGATTTCAAAACATTACTTACTATCTCTAAAACAAAAGGAACAAAAGGAAATTAAGAAGGAAGCAACCACCAAAGATTAAAAAATGCAAGAGACAAGAGCAACTTGCAAATAAGGAAAATAATGTGTTCAAAAAAATAAATAGAAAGAAAGACAAACAATGATGACTCTTGGACAAAGAGGAAAAAAGAAGGTTCAATGAAGCTTGGTCAATGAAAAACATTGCAATTCAAAGTGCTCCACTCCACTCCACGTACCAAACTGTCAAGATTAAATAGGTTTAATTTGCAATTGGTAAAGCCTCCATTGGTGTACAAGCCCATGTTGCTTTCCATGCCAATTTTATGAGTCATAAAGTTCTACCAAGACTACTTAACACAAGAGAGCATTAGAGCCTCATGTTGTGATCTTCTTTTTCATCCCAATTCGAATCTTCATTGCCATTGCCAAAAGAATTTTTGGTGCCATTGTTGAGAGAAAATCTCACCAGATCAAAGGTGCAACATGGGAAATTAATAGTTTTTTTGGTTGAAACAACTTGTTTTTACACATTACATTGATTAATGGTGATTAGCATTAGGTTATACTCGTATCAAAGTTGGGTTTCTCATGTATCCATTAAAGGCAATTGCCATGTTGTAAAATTGATCAATTGCAAGTCATTAATTTTAAAAATCAAAATTTTTTTTTGAACACCAAATGTCACTTTTTTGTGCATTCAATTGCAACATGTAGGTGCCTAGGTGATTATTTTGACATGCATAAGTATCATTTTTTTGGCCTTGGATTTTTCATTCTTAGGATACACTCTAATATGAGCAAGCATGGCAACTATCAAAATAGCAGCCTTGTATATCTGAGTTTTAGGTGTCTACGTGTGCCCACTTTTGGAAATTCATAATTTATTTCCTCTCTAAAAATGATGATTTCAATTTGGTTGGGCTTCTCATCCATTTGCTAATTGCTGAAAATTGTTTTATAAATATTATATTTTTGAGAAATAGTTGTACAAACTATCTATTAAGGTTCATTTACCTCAGCACTAGAATAAACGCTCAAAAAACTGATTGCCTCTAATTGCTACACCTATAGAATGCATCTTAACACTAAACCAAGTCTCTGAATCCAAATGTAACATTTCTCAAGTTAGATATAGTGGCTTCACTTAAGAAGGTGACAGTAGGTACCAGTCTGGGTGCTGCTGGTTCACCCTGGGTAATGTCTATTGAGTTATTAGTAGGTACACAGCAATGGTGGCCAGTTAACTGGTTATAATCCACTTATTAATAACCTGCCTGG
>Ga0116228_10006758_pt1 | contig 10246 bp, 7 predicted proteins | sample S1TSphfallax_2_FD_89694 | JGI IMG/M metagenome (GOLD analysis project Ga0116228, IMG submission 89694) | Host-associated microbial communities from peat moss isolated from Minnesota, USA - S1T2_Fc - Sphagnum fallax MG | ecosystem: Host-associated > Plants > Peat moss > Unclassified | place: USA... | reverse complement strand
GACAGCCAGATCAAGCAACAAGCCGCCGTGATCGCGCAGCACCGCGCCGACCTCGAGAGCGCGCATGCCAAGGCGCAATTCGCTCGGGAACAAGCGGAGCGCTACCGCTCGCTGCGTGACCAGGGCGCCGACACGGAAGAAAGATACGCCCAGTTCAAGAACGAACTCGAACAGAGCAGCGCCGCGGAAGCCGCGTCGAGCGCGGCACTGCGCGCCGCCGAGGGCCAGCTGGGCGTGCTCAAGAGCCAGCGCGAACAGGCCGAGGCGCAGCTGCAATCCGCCAACGCGCAGGTCAGCGCCGCCCAGCAGAACCTGGACGACACGGTGCTGCGCGCGAGCGTCCAAGGCACCATCGGCGATGACAGCGCCCGCGTCGGTCAGTATGTGCAGCCCGGGACCCGCCTGATGTCCGTGGTGCCGCTCAACAGCGTCTATCTGGTGGCGAACTTCAAAGAAACCCAGATCAAGCGCATGCGCATCGGCCAAAAGGCACGCGTGAAGGTAGATGCCATCGGCGGTGAGGAAATCGACGCCGAGGTCGAGAGCTTCGCGCCGGGCACCGGCTCGCAGTTCGCCCTGCTACCGCCGGAAAATGCGACCGGCAACTTCATCAAGATCGTGCAGCGGGTGCCCGTGCGTCTGCGCGTCCTGGCGCCGAAGGCACTCGAGGCGCGGCTGCTGCCCGGCCTATCGGCGGTGGTAGCCGTCGATACCGCCCACGAGGAACCGGCCTCATGAACGTTGCGGTGGCCGAGCGGGCGAGCGCGCAGGACTGGCTCGCGGTCTTCGCCGGTGCGCTCGGCGCCTTGATTGCCACGCTCGACATTTCGATCGTCAACTCGGCGTTGCCGCAGATCCAAGGCGAGATCGGTGCGACCGGCACGGAAGGCACCTGGATTGCCACCGGCTACCTCGTCAGCGAAGTGGTTATGATTCCCTTGAGTGCATGGCTCAGCCGCTTGCTCGGCATGCGTACCCTGCTGCTCACCTGTTCGTCGCTGTTTACCGTGTTCTCGGTACTGTGCGGCTTCAGCAACGGCCTCGTGCTCATGATCATCGGCCGTGTGGGTCAGGGCTTCTTTGGCGGCGCATTGATTCCGACCGCGCAAACCATCGTGCGCACGCGCCTGCCGCCGCAGCAGATCCCGGTCGGCATGACCATCTTCGGCCTGATCGTGCTGTTGGGCCCACTTTTGGGTCCGGTCGCCGGTGGCTGGCTCACCGAGAATTGGAGCTGGCAGTGGTGCTTCTTCATCAACATTCCGGTCGCATTGGCCTTGGGGTTCCTGCTGCTGACCGGGATGCCGCACCAGCCGGCGAACCTCGATGAACTGGCGCAAGCCGACTGGCTCGGTATCGCGGGCCTGGCGGTGGGGTTGAGTTGCCTCACCGTGGTGCTCGAGGAAGGCCAACGCGAGCAGTGGTTCCAGTCGAACCTCATCATCGGCTTGAGCCTGTGCGCGCTCATCGGGATTCTGCTACTCGCCTATGCGCAACTCACCTCGCCCAAGCCGGTCGTCAAGCTTCGGCTGCTGCAGAACCGCACCTACGCGAGCGTGATCCTCATCATCATCTCGATCGGCATGGTGTTGTATGACATCCTGTACGTCCTGCCACAGTTCCTGGGCGGCATCGCGGGCTATAACGCCGAGCAGTCCGGCTGGGTGCTGGCGCTCTCCGGGATCCCCGCTTTTCTCATGATGCCGATTTTGCCGCGGATCTTGCGGCGGGGTGATACTCGGATCGTGGTGTTCTGCGGACTGGTCTGCTTTGCCGTGAGCTGCTTTCTCGACATTCACCTCACCGCGCAATCGGCCGGCCGCGATTTCGTTTTTTCACAGCTGTTACGCGGCGTCGGGCAGATGCTGGCGTTCATGCCGCTCAACCAGCTGTCGGTGGGCTCGGTTGGCCGGCAGGACACCGCGGATGCCGCCGGTTTGTTCAACATGGCGCGTAATCTCGGCGGCTCGATCGGACTTGCGCTGCAAGGTGTGTTCATCGACCGGCGCACTGAATTTCATGCCGACGCCCTACGCGAGTCGGTGACGGCCAACTCACCTCTGCTGCAGGAACGGCTCGCCGGCCAGGCGGCGTTGTTCGCCGAGCGCGGCGGCGATGTCCTCCATGCCAACGGCCAGGCGATTGGCCAACTCGCGCAAGAGATCCATCTGCAGGCACTGGTCATGACGTATTCGGACAGCTTCTGGTGTCTTGGTGTGGGGCTGATCCTGCTGATGCCGATGGTGCTGATTCTACGCAGGCCGGCGCAGCCAGGCGCGGGAGGAGCCCAGCCGGTGGCAGCGAAATGAAACGTGGTGCCTTGATCTGCCAGGCTGTCGCGCTCGCGGTGGCGGTAACGGCACTGACAAACGCCTGCGCCGTGGGTCCGGACTATAAGGGACCGCCGAAGGTGACCGATGGCGACGCGGGTTTCGTGCGCGCCCCCGCCAAGCTCGGCAACCAGACACCGACGGCACGCTGGTGGACCGAACTTCACGACCCTTTGCTGAACGATTTGATCGAACGCGCACTCAAGGCGAATCCGAGTGTCGATGTCGCCACCGCGCGGTTGCGGGAAGCCCGTGCGGCGCTGGCCTCCGAGCGGGCCAAGGAACTGCCGAGCACCGGAGTGTCGGCCGCCGACCTCAAGGCGCACGGCCTGACGTCGGCGATCGGCGCCTCATCGGCGGGAGGCTCGGCGGACACCAACGTCTACACGGTCGGCTTCGATGCCACCTGGGAGATCGACTTGTTCGGTGCTCATCGTCGCGCCGTCGAAGGCGCTGCGGCCTCGCTGGAGGGTACGCGGGCGGGACTTCACGACGTGCTCGTCTCCTTGAGTTCCGAGGTCGCGGAGGCTTACATTCAGCTCCGCGATGCGCAGGAGCGCGTGCGCCTCACCGAGCGCAGCGTCGACATCGAGAAACAACTGCTGATCCTGATCCAGCGACGCCGTGCCGGCGGCACCGCTTCAGATCTCGACGTGGCACGGTTCGGCAACCAGGTGGAGACCACCCAGGCGTCTTTGGGGCCGCTGCTCGCCGATGTTACCGACCAGATGGACCGGCTCGCCCTGCTCCTCGGCACTACGCCAGGATCGCTCGACATCGAGCTAGCCGCGGCCGCGCCCTTGCCGCTGCCGCCGGAAACGATCGCGATCGGCGATCCTTCGGCCCTGCTGCGGCGCAGGCCCGACATCGCTTCTGCAGAGCGCAAACTGGCCGCGCAGACTGCCGCCATCGGCCAAGATATTGCCGCGCTATTTCCCAAGCTGACGCTGCTCGGCGATGTCGGCTTCATCGCGCCCACCGCCGAAAGGCTGCTCAACGGATCGAGCTTGCTCTACGTGGCATCACCGATCCTGCAGTGGACGCCGTTCGACTTGGGGCGTACCAAGTCACGCATCGACCAGGCACGCGCCTCGCGCGACGAGGCCGAAGCGGAGTATCGGCGCACGGTACTCTCCGCCTTGCAGGACGCCGAATCCGCACTCAACCGCTTCGGACGGCAGCGCGACACCGTGGGCGATTACGCGAAAGTGCAAGCCTCCGCGGAGCGCATCTACCAGCTCACCGCGGTGCGGCTGCACAATGGCATCGCCTCGACCACGGATCTGCTGGATGCGGACACGAAGCGGGTCCAGGCGCAACTGAGTTACCAGCAAGCCCTGGCACAGTTGAGCACCGACTTCGTGGCCATGCAAAAGAGCTTAGGGCTCGGGTGGGTCGAGGGAGCCGGCTGATTAGCCCTGCCTCGTCCGCCGTCGCTTCAAGTCGAGCCGGGGCCGACCGGTCTCTCATGCCTCACTCAAGCATAAATCAAGGGTGCCCGATCTTGGCGGTGACCGTTACGCCAAACGTCCGCGGCGGATTGAGCGTGCCCGTCACGATGCCTGCGGTGGCAGTTCCGGAAGTGATGCCGTAGGCCGCCTGGTTCCAGACGATCTTGTCAGTGAAGTTGCGGCACCAGACGCTGACCGACCACGTATCGCTGCTGGGTGAGTAGCGAAATAGCACATCACCCTGAACGTAGGAGGGTCGCTCGACGTCCTGCAGGGTACCCGGGTCCGCATCTTCCATCGGCGTGCGGCTCGCGAAGCGCCCATTGATCCGCCCCGTCACCGTTCCACCCAACATGTTCCAGTCATGCTCATAGGATCCCTGTCCCGCATACGGTGCGACTTCGGGGATCGGGTCGCCAGAATAAACGCCCGCGGGCTGTCCGGTCGGAATACCCTGAAGGTTGTCGGGCGTGGCGTTCTTGTAGATCGACGGGATCACGAAGTCGATGTAATGGGCGTCGATATACTGTAGCCCGATCTTGACGCGGTCAGCCGGCGTCAGCGCCGCGGTCAGATCCACGCTCGCGCCTTTGTAACGCAGGTGGCCTGCACTGAACGAGGTGATGTCGCCGAACGGCAAGAATGCCAATTGCGGTGGCGGATAGGACTGCTCGCTGCGCTCGGAACCGTAATAGTCGTACCAGAACGCATCCAAGTTGACCTGCAGGCGATGATTCAAGAACTCGTTCTTGCTTCCGATGTCCCATGCCTTGATGATCTCGGGCGGCACGTAGGGGTTCGCGCCATATTGGAAATTGAACGCTCGGTAGCCGGTCGAATTGCTGAGATACAGCAAATTGTCATGGGTTAAATCATAGTTGACCCCTAGTTTGTAAGTGCCCTTGCGGACGGTCTTGTTCAGATAGGGTCGGTTGATGTTGCCGTCCGTGAGCGGAAACACGGCATCCTCGAAATCGCTCGAGGTGACCTCGTCGCTGTTGTAACGCACTCCAACGACTGCATGGATTTTTTCGTCATCCACTGGTGGGGTATAGATTCCCTGCGCAAACACGGCATAGGAGACAGAGTCGTTGTTCATGCCTTCCTTGAACACGCAGAGCGGGCTCGTGTAAACCCCCTGAACACAGATTTCACCGCCTGCATTTTCCTTGAAGCCGTACAAGCCAGCCACCCATTGCAACGGTGTGCTCGCGTTGGACGCAAGACGGACCTCGGCGGAATACGTCTTGGATGTTTCGGGGAAGGCTTGGGTTCCGACGGGCCCTCCCACCAACGGCGACGGCGGCTGCAGGAATACATCGTAGGCCTTGACCGAGCGATAGCCGGCTATCGCCGTCAAATCAGCCACGTCGAAATCGTAGTCGAACTGGATTTTGCCGCCGTTGAGCTCGGTGTTATCGGTCGAATTACCAATACCCTGGGAATAGAGCACCGACGTGTCGTTATACGGATTTGATGGAACAGCGATGTTGGCCACGGGGTTCACCGTCACGACGCCGGTTGGCGAGACGGTGGCCGGCGTGGCGCGCACGCCGATCAGCCCCAAGCCGTTTCCGTGGTCGTTGTTGCTCTCGGTGTCAACGCTGCCCGAGAACGTGGCGTTGCCGCTTGCGTTCCATACGAAGGATGCGCGACCGCCGTCTTCGTGCGCATCGTTGAGGCCATTGTTGAAGTAGCCTTGATGCTGATAGTCGCGACCGGCAAAGCGCACCGAGAAGGTGTCCGACAAGGGCAGATTTAGGGCACCCTCGACGCGCTTCTCGCCATAGTTACCAGCCTCGAATTCACCATACACACCGAAATCCTTGGTAGCTTGGTTCGTAATGACGTTGACGGCGCCGCCCGTGGCATTGCGTCCGTAGAGCGTGCCTTGGGGACCCGCGAGCACCTCCATGCGAGTCACGTCATAGAACATACCGGTCAAGCCAGACATCCGCGCGAGATACACACCGTCCAGATTGACCGCGATGGGTGACTGTGTAACCGGCGACAGGTTGTACGGATGAACGCCGTTGATGGAGATGACCGTCTGTCCGATACCGCCGGCGCCACCGCTATTGACGTTGATGTTCGGCGAAAGCTTGTACAGAGTGCCGAAATCCTCCACCCCGCTGTCTTGTAGCGTCGCGGCGTTATAAACAGCGATGTCGAGCGCCGTATGTTGCACGGTGGATGTGCGGCGTTCCGCGGTAATGACGATCTCTTCCAGCCCCGCGCTTTCAGTCGAGCTTGCCGCCTGCGCGTCGAGCGACGTGGATTCGGAGGCCATCTCGGTACCGCCAGCGGCAAGCGTGGCGCTCATCAAAAGCAGCGTGGAGACGGACACCAAGGTCAAAATTCCGGTGCCACATGATTTACAAGCCATGACTCCCCTCTTCTCGTTCAGTGTTGTTTTTTCGTGCCCGTTCGCATGCACCGACACGGTGCGATGAGAACCAATAAATGGAGAATGCCATTTTGTAGGTAATAATGCAAAAAAACGTTTTTTTGATAGACTAACGCTTATGAGTGGCGATATTTCGTTTTCGCGGAATCGACAGGTTCGCGTCGTCAAACGGGCGGTGGGCGTGCCTGAAGCGGATGTCTTTTCAGTCGCAGATTCGGAGATACCGCCCTGCCCGCCCGACGGTGTACTCGTTCGTGTGTTGGTCGCCTCCGTGGATCCGGCCATGCGAGGCTGGCTCTCCAACGAGACGAATTATTTGACTGTTCCAACCGGCGAGGTCATGCGCGCCGAGGGCGTCGGGGAAATTGTCGAGAGTCGGAATGCCGATTGGCGGGTCGGCGACGTCGCTTACGGAGTGTTCGGCTGGCAGCGGTTCGCAGCGGTGGGACCGCGAGACCTGCGATGGCGCATTGACCCTAGCATTGCACCACCCCCCGTTTGGCTAGGCACTCTGGGACTCAACGGACTGACCGCGTGGATCGGCCTCAAGCATTTTGGCAGGCCGCGCGCCGGGGAGGTCGTGGTAGTTTCAACGGCGGCCGGCGGCGTTGGCAGTGTTGTCGGAGGTCTCGCCCATGCTGCCGGATTGCGTACGGTTGGAATCACGCGCGGCGCCACGAAAGTTAAGCGCTGTACCGAGACTCTTAACTATGGCGCCGCGATCGACTACGGCGCTGTAGAAAATCTGCCTGCCGCGGTTGCTGCCGCGTGTCCGGACGGAGTCGACCTCTTCTTTGATAATACAGCCGGCGCCATTGCCGATGCCGTGTTCCCCTTGATGAATCGCGGCGGCCGTGTGATCCAATGTGGCACGGTCGCTGTGCAGAACTGGCTCGAACTCCCACGCGGGCCGCGTCGCGAGAGAGATGTTCTCGTCAAGCGCCTGAGTTGGCACGGATTCATCGTGCTCGACCACGAGGACCTGTTTCCGGCGGCGCTCGCGGACTTGAAGCGCGCGTGGATCGCGGGCGAACTCGACGCACAGACGGAGATTTTGGAGGGCCTGGACGCGGCACCTACCGGAATACGCTATCTTTACGAGGGTCGGAACCAGGGACGGCTGTGCGTGCGCCCTTAAACCTTCGCAAGTAACCCATGAGCAACACGTCATCGAACATCGCGGTCGCAGACATGGAATCGGTGCGTTATGCCGCTCCGGATCTCGGCCTCATGGAGGAGTTCCTCACAGATTTCGGTCTGCACCGTGTCGATCGCACCGCGACGAGGCTGTACATGCGCGGCCGGGGTCCCGACGCGTTCGTCCACGTCACTGAACTAGGTGAGGCACGCCAGATCGGTTTCGCGCTGAAGGCTCGATCGCTGGAGGACCTGCATGCGCTCGCGCGCCATGTCGGCACCGGGATCGCCTCGCGCGACGCTCCCGGCGGCGGCCAAGCGGTCCGTCTGGTCGATCCCGACGGCAACCGCGTCGAGATAGTGTTCGGCGCGACCCACACTGGTTCCTCGGTTTCGCGCGCTCCGTTCGCAGCCAATGCAGGTCCGCAGCGGCCGCGCACAGGTGAGATCGTACGCACGAAGCCGCAGGCTTCAGAGGTGCTGCGCATGGGCCACGTCGCTCTCTATACGGCACAATTCAACGCGATGCACGCGTTCTACCATGACGTGCTCGGTATGCGCGATTCCGATACCTTCTACGCGGGCCACGAGACCAACACCATCGCCAGTTTCATGCACTGCGGTCTTGAGAAACGTTTTGTCGACCATCACACCGTCGTGCTGATCGGTTCTGGTCGCACGGGTTTCGATCATGCCGCCTTCGAGGTTCTGGATCTCGACGATCTCATGCGCGGCAGCCAGTTCCTGCGGGCGCGCGGCAAATGGAAACACAGTTGGGGCGTAGGCCGTCACTTTCAGGGCAGTCAGATCTTCGACTACTGGCGCGATCCCTTCGGCAATAAAATCGAGCATTGGACCGATGGTGATCTGGTCAACGACGATTACCGTGGCGGCCACACAACCTTCGATCCGGTAACGGATCTGGCGCAATGGGGACCGCCGCTTACCCCCGACTTCATGGCCTGATAACGACGACCATGGATTCACCACACTCGACCGATTGCTGGACGCGGATCCAGTCACTGAAGAGCTACCAGGATACCCAGCCCAATCTAGGTTGATTGGCTGAGTGGCGCCCATCGACATCAACTTACCCCATGCCCGCCGCGAGAACGCACCCGAAGTCCGCGGACCGGATGGCCCGCGGTGCTTCAATACGACACCGTGCCGGCGGTGGCCGGTTCCCGTTTCGGTCAGTGTTTCGGGTGATGCTTGTGATGGTGATGATGCCGATGATGGGGATGGGCTGCAAAGGCGGAGCTTGTGCCAAGTAACAGCATCCCCACGATCAGAAATCCGGCGGTCAGTTTGTTCATAAAAAAGTCCCAATGAAGAGGTGTTGTTGAATAGGTTCGGAACGTAAGCCGACAATCATACAGCCGGACCAGCGCTGTGGCCACGGCAGCCGAGTGCAACACTCGTCAGAATATATCGACGGCCGGCATGGCCGGCGTCGCGGATGGATCCGCGGCGGCCGTGCCGCCCTGGGCGCTCCGATCGAATAGCGCACGCTCCTGCTCCATGCTGAGCATGCTGCGTATCCGAGCGCTGAGTTCGCCCCAGTCGGCCGCCGATAAGGAGCCTTGATTTCTCAACATCGCGTCCGCTATGAATGACAAGCTAGAACAGACATGGGTCAACATTTGGATATGGCGATCGTGAAACTGGACGGCGGTGACGGCCGCGGTCGATTTGACGTGCAGCTCACCATGAAGCGTCATGAGATCGTTGAACACCCGCTTCGGCTGATCGGAAAAATCCATGACGCTGCTTGCCAGGACTTCCGTTATTTTGCCCAACTCATGGGCCGTGTTGACCAAGATCGCCATGGGCGCATGCGTTGCCTCCATGGCGCCGCGAAGTTGTCCCGCAAGCACGACCAGAATCGTGACGAGACCGGACGATTGTGATTCGGGATTGATATAGACCGGACTATCGTGTTGTTGCACCTTCTCATCATGCGCTTGACATGACGCACCATGTCGTACTCGTTTCACAGTATTGGACGGCCTGGACTCCTGTAATCTTTTGATTCCTGGATTTGTGCAGGTGCGGAATTGTGAAGGGAAGCGGCGCTTAGTGTCCGACATCGGGCACAGTCATCGAGCGCTTTCGACGATGGGTGCCATCAGACTCGGCTGTAATTCCAGCTCAACATGCGTCCGTCGCGATACGGCATGACTCCATGAAACGGACGCGAATCGGCATCGAATACCAGCGGCAAGAACTCACGATCGCCATCCCATAGGCTCAACGTTGGCAATTTGTCGATCTCAATCCATTCGAGAGTCCCTTCGGGGTTACTCTCGAGCGGCGTCCCGCTGAACTGGGTCACCACGAATAGAAACACGAACCAATCTTCGCCTTGTGCACCGAATCCCGGCCAGTTCATGGATCCGCGTAAGCCCAACTCGAGGCATTCGATCCCCGCCTCCTCACGAATCTCACGACGCATCCCCGCCACCACGTCCTCGTATGCTTCCAGCTTGCCGCCGAGACCGTTGTACTTGCCGATATGGTGATCGTCTTTGCGGATATTGCGATGAATCATGAGGACGCGCCGACGGTCCGGCGAGAGCACATAGCCGAGTGTGGCCAGAATGGGTGTATACGGCATTGGCGTATCCGCAATGAAACAACGATCTGGACCAGTATGCCTTACTGGCCCGTTTGATCGCGGCAAAAAGGCGGACCTTCCCTGGTCCTCTATACCGTCCTTGAGTCCGGGGTGCCGCGCGGGCGTTCCCGCGCGGTGTTTTCAGCCCTCAGTTCGAGGCGAACTTGACAGTGGTGACGTTGTGCGTCTTGGCCTGGTACAGATCGGTCAGCGTGTCATTGCCGACTGCGGTCACCGCACCGGCGATCGCCTTGTCGGCTCAGGTCTTGGCTTGCTCGAACCGCGCGAGGTCGCGCTGATCTGG
>Ga0116228_10006757_pt1 | contig 10246 bp, 10 predicted proteins | sample S1TSphfallax_2_FD_89694 | JGI IMG/M metagenome (GOLD analysis project Ga0116228, IMG submission 89694) | Host-associated microbial communities from peat moss isolated from Minnesota, USA - S1T2_Fc - Sphagnum fallax MG | ecosystem: Host-associated > Plants > Peat moss > Unclassified | place... | reverse complement strand
GGGCGACGTCCTCCATCGATGTCTTTCGAAACCCGAATCGCGTGAACACGCCCACCGCTGCGTCCAATAGCATCCGCCGGCGGGCATCGCTAAACTCGACCGGAGGAGCGGAGAATATGTTCACATGATCACTATAGACAAAATAGGCATAACTTGTCAATGAGACAAGAAGTGTCAAGATGCCATCCCCGGCGAACGCCTCGGTTGAGCCTAGCCGCGGCCGCGCTGCTCGGCGTGCTGGTTTTCTGCGCACGGCCGACCGACGCTGCCGACGCGTATCAACAGCGCATCGAACAGGTTTTACAGAAGACGCCGTTGATCGACGGCCACAACGATTTGCCATGGGAAATCAGAGAGCGGTTCAAGAGCGAATTCACGCTTCTCGATCTCGGCGCCGATACCAGTCACCTCACGGCAGAGCCGGGTCAAGCGCCGCTGATGACGGACATTCCCCGACTGCGCGCCGGTTTGGTCGGGGCGCAGTTCTGGTCCGTATGGATTCCGGTCAGCGTGCAAGGTTTCGAGGCGGTCCAGATGACGCTCGAGCAGATGGACCTGGTGAAGCGCATGACCGAACGGTATCCGGCCGACCTTGCCATGGCATACACCGCCGCGGACATCCGTCGCATTCACAAAGCGCACAAGATCGCGTCCTTGATCGGCGTCGAAGGCGGACATCAAATCAATGGTTCGCTGGCCGTCTTGCGGCAGTTCTACGCTGCCGGTGCGCGTTACATGACGCTGACCCACACGAGCAATACCGCGTGGGCCGATTCAGCGACAGATGCGCCCCAGCACGCAGGCCTCACGCCTTTCGGCGTGCAGGTGGTCAGGGAAATGAACCGTCTGGGAATGTTGGTCGACTTGAGCCACGTGTCCACCGACACCATGAAGGCGGCGCTTGCAGCGAGTGCTGCACCCGTCATATTTTCGCATTCCTCGGCGCGCGCGCTCGACGATCATCCGCGCAACGTGCCGGACGACGTGCTGCGCGCCGTGGCCGGCAATGGTGGCGTGGTCATGGTCAATTTCGCCCCGGCTTACGTGTCCGCCGCGCGTAATCAGTGGGAGGCAGATCATGCCGCCGAACAGGCGCGCTTCAATGCACCGCCCTACGGTGGTCTCTACATCGGACAACCCGAACGCGCGCACGCGGCGATGTTGAAGTGGGAGTCCGAGCATCCGCGGCCGGAGACGACCCTCGCGCAGGTCGCCGACCACGTCGAGCACATCGCCCGGATTGCGGGCGTCGATCATGTCGGTCTTGGCTCTGATTTCGACGGCATTCCGGACGCCCCCATCGGTCTGCAAGGCGTCGACCGCTTCCCGGCGCTGCTCGCGGAGCTGATGCGCCGCGGATGGAGCGACGCGGACATCGCCAAACTGGCCGGCGAGAACCTGTTGCGGGTGATGTCGTCCGCGGAGCAGGTGGGCGCGCGACTGCGTGAAAGCGCGCCCTCTGCCAAGCCCTAGGTACGAAAGGAGTCGTCGATCCGATCCAGCCGGCGCAGCAGCCCGGGCCAGATCAGCTGGTCCGGACCTTGACCGTTCGAGACTTGCCGCGCTTGTTCGCTTGCGGTGTCGATGATTCCCTGCGCGATCGGAATGAGACCGCCGCCGCCTGACTGCGCGCGCAGCTGTATCGCACACGTGGTTTCGAAAAGGTACATGGCTTGGAACGCCTCCGCCACCGTGCGTCCGACGGTGAGTAAGCCATGGTTGCGCAGCATCAGGAAACTCTTGCGGCCCAAGTCGGCCACCAGCCTAGGTTTCTCATCGTCCCGCAGCGCGACACCCTCGTAATCATGATACGCAAGATTCTGCAGCACGAAGATGGATTGCTGCGATAGAGGCAGCACGCCATTCTGCTGCGCCGAGACGGCCACGCCATTCAGCGTGTGGGTGTGCAGCACGCACTGCACTTCATGCCGTGCGGCATGAATGGCGCTGTGAATGGTGAAGCCGGCCGGATTGATCGGCCAGGGGCTTTCCGCTACCTTCCTGCCCTGCATGTCGATTTTCACCAGGCTGGAGGCAGTGATCTCATCGAACAGCATCCCGTACGGATTGATCAGAAAATGGTGCTCGGGTCCGGGCACCCGGGCCGTGATATGCGTGAACACCAGGTCGTCCCAGTGAAAATGGGCCACCAGTCGATATGCGGCGGCGAGATCGACGCGAACGGCCCACTCTTCGGGCGAATAGCGAGCATCAGAATCGCCGCCGGGTAAGGAATTGAGCATGCGGGTTCTCCGGGGTAATGGGTGCATCTTAGTACACTGAGGTCGGGGGCGGTATCAGCGAGGGTGCGCCTGCTGCGGGCGCTGCGCGTGCCGGCCATCGTGTTTTTGCTCGGTGTGATCATGGCGTGTGCGCCGACGCAGGTGCTTACAGGCACGGCTCGCACGCCGATCAACCCGGCGGATGTCGTGATCTATCCGGCCGCACCGCCGGGTTTCGAGTCGATCGCGGTGATCCGGGCCACGAGCCGATCGTTGATCTCGACCGGCGGCGCCGGCGCGATCGACAAGGTCGTGCAGCGACTGAAGGAACACGCCGCGAGGTTGGGAGCCAATGGCCTGATCTTGGATGACTTCGACGATGAACAGCCGGTGTCGTTGGGCGCAGGCGTGAGCTCGGACAGCTACACCCACAACGGCTCGATCAGCCTAGGTATAGGCGGCCTTTTCGGTCTCTTCCAAAAGACCGGTACGGCCAGGGCAATCTACGTGGGCGCGAGGTAGCCTGGCGGAAACTTCGCCTTCTCGTTTCCGCCAGGCTACCTCGCGCCCACGGTCAATTCAGCACGGCGAGGATGCCGTCGCCCACCTTGGTGGCATCGAAGCCGGCGATTTTCAGACGGCCGGAAACCTCATGCACGAGTTCGCGGCCGCGGGCGATCGAGTTCGGCGCGCCGGTGTAGTGAAACAGCCGGCCCTTCCTCTTCAAAACGCGCGCCAGCTGATCGTAGAACTTCTGCGAGTACAGCTCGCCGGCGAGCGCAAAGCGCGGCGGGTCGTGCAGCACCGCATCGACCGAATGACTCGGAAGCTCGGCGATGGCTTCATAGACATCTGCATGGGTCAATGTCAGAGATTTTTCCGGCGCCGGCGACCACGGATTCAATCCCCGCAACCAGAGGACGTCGGCGTTTTTTTCGAAGGAGATGATTTCGGCGGCTTTTTCACGGATGCACCATACGGCGAAGTAGCCGAGGCCCGCACAGCAATCGAGAATCACCTTGCCCCGCGGCTCGATCAATTCGACTTTGTGTTGGGCATCGACATAGGGAGAAATTCGCGCACTGGGCAGCATTTTGACGCCGTCGATTTCGAAGGTCGGCGGACCCCAGTTCGTCGGAATCAATTTGATCAGCGACGTGCCATAGCGCGCCACGGGTTGAAAGCTCTGATCGGTCCAATAATAGACGGTGCGTTCCTTGTAGCTCTCCGGGAAGGGAAACGCAGCTCCATTCCACGACCAGTGATCGGCAAACACCTCGATGCGAGTGCTGGTTCGCTGCAAGTCCATCGAGCACTGCACCGCGGCCACGCAAGTCCGTCGGGCCTTCTCGAGGAGGGCGAATACTTCGCAGGTGACGAGGGGAGTCAAAGTGCCGCTAAGGTAGCATGAAGCCGGTACAATGAAGTTCTCCACATGAGGGGCGATCATGGCCATAGATCCGGCGGGTGTGAAGATGCGCGCAGTGGCGGCGGGCTCGCTGCGTGCGCACTGGAAGTTCTTCATGGGAGAGGGCGTGGTCCTGGTGCTGCTGGGCCTCGCCGCAATCATCCTGCCGCAGGTCGCATCGATCACGATCGCGATCCTCATCGGTTGGCTGCTGCTGATGAGCGGCATCGTCGGGCTGTTCAGCACATTTGCCGCGCGGCACGCACCCGGATTTGGCTGGGCGTTGTTATCGGCCGTCGCAGGCATCGTGGCCGGCGTGGTGTTGCTGCGGTGGCCCTTGAGCGGCGTGGTGACATTGACGTTGGTGTTGAGCGCGTTCCTGTGCGTTGAGGGCGTCGTCTCGATCCTGTACGCCATGGAACATCGGCGCGAGCTCTCCGGACGGTGGGCAATGCTGCTGTTCAGCGGGGTGGTGGATATGCTGTTGGCGGCGCTGATACTTGGCGGTCTGCCGGCGTCTGCGGGGTGGGCAATCGGCATCCTGATCGGCATCAATTTGGTTCTGGGCGGCGCCGCGCTGATCGCGATGGCGCTGCACGCCCGAAACTAAATTCGACCCGGCGCCTCCAAACGCTCATGTCGCTGCGTGATTGGGTTCGAAAGGGTCGTGAGCTGGGTGCAAGCGATTTGCACCTGGAATCCGAAACACCGTTGGTCGTGCGCGTGCGCGGTGATTTGCTGCCCGCCGGAGCCGTGGTTCCGGGCAGTGTGCTGAACCCAGCGGCTCGCGAGGTGCTGGGGACCGAGGGATGGAATGAGTTTCTGTCGCGCGGATCCGCCGACGTGTCGCGTACCATTGTCGGCGTTCGCTGCCGGATCAACATTTTCCAGACGGTCCGCGGCGTAGGCATGGCCATCCGTCTGCTCAGTCATTTTCAAAACAATCTTCGCGCCTGCAACCTTCATCCGGATCTGAAACGTCTGACGGACGCGACCACCGGCCTGGTGGTCGTATCGGGGCCTACCGGCAGCGGCAAGTCGACGACCCTGGCGGCGCTCATCGAGGAGATCAACTCCTCCGGCGCACGCAATATCATCGCCCTCGAGAGCCCGATCGAGTACATATTTTCCAATCGGCGCTCCTTCATCAGACAGCGTGAAATTCCGACGCATTCACCGAGCTTCGAGCAGGCGCTGGTGGATGCGCTGCGTGAGAATCCCGATGTGCTCATCGTCGGTGAGATGCGAACCGCCGAAGTCATGCGCCTCACCTTGAGCGCGGCGGAAACCGGTCACCTAGTCATCGCGACCATGCACTCGGCCACTTGCGCCGAGGCACTGACGCGCATGTGCATGTCCTTTCCCGCCGACATTCAAGGCAGCATCCGCGCACAATTGGCCGACTGCTTCGTGGGCATCGTGTGTCAAAGGCTGGAATTTCTGAGCGAGTTTCGCCTGCGCGTGCCGGTTTGCGAGATCTTGCTGCCCAGCGCGGCCGCCAAGGGCACCATTCGCGGCGGCCAGTTCAGTCAGATTGCGAATGTTCTGCAGACCGGCGGTGATGTCGGCATGTGGAATTTCGAACGCTACCAGCGCTGGGTCGGGCAGAAAAGGGACTGGCAGCACCCATCCGCGGCCGAGCCCCTGCCGCCGGAATCGAATCGAACAGCGGCACCAGCGCTCAAACGCCGCGAGTCGCCGCCGCCCAAGCCGCCCCCCAGCGCGAATAGCGGCGACTCGATCGAGATCCCGGTGGAGGAGGTGGATCTCGATGAACTCGCGCGGCGCATCGAGAAGCGCAATCTCTAGGCCGAATTTTTCCGCTACCATGCGCGCCATGCCGATACGTCGAAATGCCTTGATGTGCTTCCTGGTGGCCTTGGCGACGCAGCAGTGTCTTGCCGCGGATGCACCCTTGCTGTCGTTATCAATGGAGCATTTCCGTGATACCGCGACGGTGACCGACGATCCGATCGCCGGTATCACGACGGTCGCCACCGAGAAGGGGTATGTGGAACACCATGGACTGCTGGGCGCCGTCTGGAACGATGAGTATCTGACCGGAACCGTCGACCGGAAAACCAGCCGCCGCTCCTTCGATGTCATGGTCGAGATCACGTACCGGGGAGCACGGCGCACCTACGGCGATGCGAGGTTTCAGGGTGCGAATGGCCCGATCGTGGTACCGGCGGTGCTGTTGAAGACCAGCGCGGTCAATTGCCCGACGGGTGAATGCACCTACACTGATCTCGTGAGGTTTTCCGTCGAGGAGGGCATGTTGCGGGCCTTGGCGGCGCGGCCTGCCGCGGACACTCCGCAACTTTGGCACTACACACTGGCCGCGAAGTCGCGCGGCGATTATTCGGGAGCCCTCTCCAGCGCCGAGATCGCAGGATTTCTCGCCAAATTCGACGAATATACGGGCTCTGCACCGCCGCCCTTGCGCCACCCCGCAGCTGCCAAGCCGGAGTTGGGAATCGGGGTGCTGCACGTCGAGGCATCGGAGCAGCTGCCGGCACGCAGCGGGGTGTTGGTAACGGCGGTCAGCCGCGGCTCCGCCGCCGACAAAGCCGGAATCATCGTCGGGGACATCGTGCATGAGATCGACGGCCGCCTCATCGATAGCGCGGCCGACATGCAGGCGGCGGTTTCCGCTGCCGCCGCAAATGCCGCCATCGCCATCAAGGTCTATCGGGGCACGACGGAGATGACGTTAAGCGCGGTACCATGAAGGTCGCGGGCTTACCGCAGCCCCACCCGCCGCTGCTCATTGAGCGGCTCGGCGGGCGGGCATCGCATGATCATTTCGCGTCGGCGTACATCTTCACCAGTCGGTAGAGGAAACTGCGCCCGTCCAACAGGGATTGCACACTCACATATTCGTTGAGTCCGTGGATGTGTCCCAGATCCGGAAGGGCGAATACGGGCTCTATGCCATAGGTGGGGATGCCGGTCGCGTTCAGGAACTCGCCATCGGTGGCGCCCGCCTGCAGTGTCGGTAGCACCGGTACGCCGGGAAAGAGTTCCGCCGTGAGTTTTTGCAGGGGCCCCATGATCCTCGGCGTCAACGGCGGAGGCGGGGAAGTCGGTCCGCGCGTTTCCAAGGTCGTGACTTTCACCTCGGGGTCGGAGACGATCTTCTCCAATTGAGTGCGTACCTCATCTGCGCTCACCCCGGGAAAAATGCGGCAATTGACGTTGGCGCGGGCGCGTTGCGGCAACGCGTTGGTGGCATGACCGGCGTCGAGCATGGTGGCCACGCAGGTGGTTCTCAATGTGGCGTTCCAACCGGGGTCCTTCGACGACACCAGCGCGATGGCCTCTGCATCGGCGGGATTCTTGACCAGCGCATTCATGGCATCCGCAACCGCCTTGTCGCCTCGCGCCGCCTGGATCTGGGCCATCCCGGAAAAATATGCTCGATTGCCGTCGGTGAACTGCGCTGGAAAGGCGTAGCCCTGTATCTTGAGCAAGGCGGCCGCCAACCGGTAGATGGCATTGTCTTTCACGGGGCGCGAGCTGTGGCCGCCCGGGTTCGTGACCTCGAGCCGAAAATTCTGCGGGAATTTTTCTCCCGCCTCGATTTCCAGCGCAACGCGGTGGCCTTGTGCATCGAGTTCGCCGAATGCACCTTCGTTCAGTGCAAACTCCGCGTCGATCAAATCGTGCCGGTTGGTGGCAAGCCACTGCGCACCGTTGAAGGCGCCCGCCGTCTCCTCACCGCACGTCAGCGCCAGCTTGATCGTACGACGCGGCCGATACTTTTCCTGATTGAAGCGCACCAAAGTATCGACCCAGATCGCCGCTTCCGCCTTGTCGTCGAAGGCGCCGCGCGCGTAGAAATTGCCGTTCTCCTCGACCAGCGTGAAGGGGTCGCGGGTCCAGTCCTCGCGCTTCGCTTCCACCACATCGATGTGAGCCAGCAGAAGGATCGCCTTGAGCTTGGGATCGCGGCCCGGGTAGATGGCCACCAGGCCGCCTTCCTTGGGATGTTCGGGCGCCGTGAAAATTTGCACCGCGGCGTCCGGCATGCCCGCAGCTTTGAGGCGCGCGGCCATGCGTTGTGCCGCCAGCGTGCAATCACCCACCGACAGGGAAGTGTTCGTCTCGACCAGTTCCCGGTAAAGATCGCGGAAAGCCGCTTCTCCGCTTTGCGGCTGCACGCGAGCCGGCGGGCTGAAGAGCGCCAAGGCAATGGCCGTGATCAAGCAAACTGTCCGCATGTACATCCCCTTGTTTCTTGTGTTGATGATATCAGACACATACCATTCGAAAATAATGAGGAGCGTGCACCGATGAAAACGACGGGCTTGGCGTGGGGTGTGCTCTCAACGGCCAACATTGCCATGAAGCGCGTGATCCCCGCGATCATGGGTGGCCGGCGCGGGCACCTGGCCGCCATTGCGTCGCGCGATCCCGGCCGCGCCGCCCAAGCTGCGGCCCGCTTTGGAGTGGCCCGCAGCTATGGAGACTACCAGGCACTGTTGGACGATCCGCTTATCGAAGCGATCTACAATCCGCTGCCGAATCACCTGCACGTCGAATGGACGGTAAAGGCCCTCCAGGCAGGCAAGCACGTTCTGTGCGAGAAACCGATCGCCTTGCACGCGGCGGATGCACACGCCATCGTTGCGGCGCGTGATCGCAGCGGCAAGCGCGTCATCGAAGCCTTCATGGTGCGCTGTCATCCGCAATGGCATCGAGTTCGAACGCTGGTGCGGTCCGGGCGGATCGGTGTGGTGCGCGCACTGCAGTCGGCCTTTGTGTTTTCGGTCCTCGACCGCAACAACGTGCGCAATCGCCCGGATATCGGTGGCGGCGCCTTGTACGACGTCGGCTGCTACCCGATCGTGACCGCGCGCTATGTGTTCGGCTGCGAGCCGGAACGCGCGATAGCCCTCGTGGATCGCGACCCTGACATGGGCATCGATCGCCTCACCAGCGGTCTCCTGGCATTTCCCGGCGGCGGCCAGCTGGCATTCTCGAGTTCCCTGCAGCTGGCGCCTTATCAGCGGGTGACCATCCTCGGGTCGGAGGGTCGAATCGAAATAGGCGTGCCCTTTACCCCGCAGGCGGACCATGCGTGCCGCATCGTCATCGATTCAGGCAAGAGCCTGGACGGCGGTTCAGCCGTGACCGAGGATTTTGCGCCCATCGACCAGTACGCCGCGCAATGCGATCTCGCGGCCGAAGTCTTTCTCGGTGAAGCTACGCAGGAATTTCCCATCGAGGACGCCATTGCCAACATGCGCGTGATCGACGCGCTATACCGGTCGGCTGCGTCAGGGCACTGGGAGGAGCCGTGAAAGCCGCGGCGGCGCCGCGCGGCCGCCGGCCTCCGATTTGGTTGATGGGGTTGACGAATGCGCTGTTTGGCATGTACGGCGGCGTACTGGTGATTTCGGTGCCGCAGCTGCTGAGCGCGCGTCATGTGTCCGAGGGCATCATATCGTCCATGACTGCCGCGATGATCTCACCCGGTTTTTGGACCTTTCTCGTCAGTCCCATCCTTGACGTGAGATTCAGCAGACGATGGTACTCGGTCGTGACGGCGTTGATTGCGGCGATCCTGCTGGCCTGCGCGCTGCTGAACCTCGAACATCCCGCGCTGGTGGAGGCACTGCTCGTCACCGGGTTTTTCTTCGCCAATCTCTATCAGAGCGCGCTGGGCGGCTGGCTGTCGAGCATCATCACGGCTGACGAGCGGCAGACGCTCAGCATCTGGGTGACCATCGGAAACATCAGCGGTGGCGGGTTCATGGCAATCGTCACCGGCGAGCTGGTGCAACGCTTGTCGGTTGTGGCAGCGGCGGCGGCGCTGGGTGCCGCGGTGCTGCTGCCGACGCTGGTTTTTCCGTGGATGCCGGCACCCGGTCCCGACCGGCGGCTGGCCCGCGAGAGTTTTCGACAGTTCTTCGGCGAGGTCCTGCAGGTCCTCAGGCGCCGCGAAGTGCTGATCGCCGTGGTGCTGTTCGTTGCTCCCGCGGCCACATTCTCCCTGGTCAATCTGCTCAGCGGCCTCGGCAGCGATTTCGCAGCGTCGAGTCATTTTGTGGGGCTGGTGGGCGGCGCAGGCGTGCTGGTTGCCGGCATAGCCGGCTGCCTGATCTTTGCGCCCATCGGCCATCTGTTGCCGCTGCGCTACTTGTACGTCGCGATAGGCGCCGTTGGATCGGTATTCACACTCGGTTTGATTTTGCTACCGCGCACGCCTGTCACATTCGCCGTCGCGCTGATAGGCGAGAACGTCTTTCAGTCCGTTTCGATCACCGCCTCCACTGCGATCGCGTTCGAAACCATCGGGCGCAACAATCCGTTGGCTGCCACCATCTACTGCCTGCTGATTTCCGCATTCAATATCGCCAACACTTACATGCTCGTGGTGGACGGCTGGGGCTATGCGAGGCATGGGGTCGCAGGCAGCTACGGCGTGGATGCAGCGGTAAGTCTCGTCGCCTGCACCGCTCTCGCCGCATGGTTGTGGCTTTCGCGGCGACGGGAACCGGCGGGACTTGCCGGGGTCTAGTGTAAGCAGGATACATACCAACTCTGTCTGTCAGGAGCGCAAATGGATACCCGGTACACGGCTCGAATCTTGTCCCAAGTGACGCTGCTG
>Ga0116228_10006756_pt1 | contig 10247 bp, 8 predicted proteins | sample S1TSphfallax_2_FD_89694 | JGI IMG/M metagenome (GOLD analysis project Ga0116228, IMG submission 89694) | Host-associated microbial communities from peat moss isolated from Minnesota, USA - S1T2_Fc - Sphagnum fallax MG | ecosystem: Host-associated > Plants > Peat moss > Unclassified | place: USA... | reverse complement strand
TAAGCGCGGCGATTCGCCAGGCGCTGGAACAGGTGACGGAGGGCCGCAAGGGTAAGCGTTCGCGACAAGTCACTGTTATCGTGCCGGATGCCGCCATGCGCGTCCTGCTGCTCGATTTCGATACGCTGCCGCCCAAAAAAGCGGATGTGCTGCCTATGCTGCGTTTTCGGCTGCGAAAACTGGTGCCGTTTGAAGTGGACGACGCGGCGATCAGCTACCAGGTGATGGAGACAGGCCGCGAGGCCGGGAGCGAGGGCATGGTAAGGGTCGCTGTTGCGGCCATGCCGGGAGCGGTCCGCGCGGAATATGAGGATGCCGTGCGGGAAGCCGGCTACGAGCCGGGCTCCGTCTTATCGAGCTCCCTGGCGGCGCTGGCAGCAGTGCCCAGCGACGGCGCGGCACTGCTCGTCAACCGCAATGCAAACTCTGTCACAACTGCCATCGCGCGCGCGAATAACCTCCTGCTTTTCCGGACACTGGACTTTCCGGATGCGCAGCTCGATGGCCCAGCTCTTGCGGATGAAGCACTGGCGACAGAAGAATTGCAACAGGCAGTTTCGGTCTCGATTGCTTATTTTGAGGACACTCTCTCGACGCCCCTGACCCAGATCTATTCGGTTGGGCCCGGCGGAGCACCGGAGCTGGCGCGACTGCTGGGGGAAGAGACCGTCCGTGTGCGCGAGCTTGTCCCAGCACCCTCGAGCGCGACCCGGTCAGAAACAACAGGTATGCTGGCAGGAGTAGTGGGGGCGCTTGCCAGCTAAAGCAGCTCACTGCCAAGGGGACCGCTCTCGAGCCATGCAATGCAGTGCTGCAAAGACAGCACAGAGAAAGTCCAACTTCGCAATCAGGGATAGGAAACTGCTCGAATGCGTGTAAGTCTCAATCTGGCGTCGCGGCCATATGTCGAGCTGCGGCCACTCTACAAGCGGTTGCGCCTCGTCATTGCCGTGCTGGCGCTCTTCGCCGTCGGCTTCTGGCTGGTGCTGCGGACCGAGTATGTGCGCGCCCGGGACGCACAGGCGCGCGTCGATGCCATTCAGGCACAGGTCGACCGGATGCGCGCCGAAGAGCGGCGCGATGAAGCCGCCATGCAGCAGCCCCGCGAAGCGATGGTGTTGAAGCAGGCGCAGTTTCTGAACCAGATGTTTCTGCACAAAGCCTTCTCCTGGACAGCCGTCATGATGGACCTCGAACGGGTGTTGCCGGCAGGCGTCCAGGTGACGAACATCGATCCGCAGGTAGCAAAGGATGGGCATGTCACCGTGCGCCTGCGGGTGCAGGGACAGCATGAGCGCGCCGTTGACCTGATGCGCAACCTGGAAAAATCGAAGCGCTTTCTCACACCGCGGCTCACCAGCGAATCGTCGGAGAACAGCGGCAACCAGAACGGCAATCCCAACTTCCAGAATGCCGGCCTGCCGACTGGTGTGAACTTCGAGATTGTTGCCGACTATAACCCACTGCCGCCCAGGGTGAAGGAAGCAGAATCCGCGCCTGTAAGCAAAGGAATGGACGCAAGGACCCCGGATGCGTCCGACAAGTCCGAGCGCAAGAACAAGCGTCCGCCAAGAATAGCGATGCCGGCTACCCCGCCGGGGGGCGCGCGATGAACCTGCGACGGGAGAACATCTTTACGCTGCTGAATCTTCACCTGCTGCTGGTCGTGGTCCTCGGTATTACGAATATCGTTCTGCTCACGCGTCTCGTGCTGGCGTGGCACACCTTGCACACCGACAGCACAGAGCAGATCGAAGCCGATCGGGCGAATCTGCGGACACTGGCATTGCAGACCGCGCCGCTGCGCGGCCTTCCCGACAAGGTGCAGCTCTCCGAGAAGCAAGCTGTCGCGTTCTACGAAAAACGGATGCCTGCCAATTACTCGACGATTTCCGCAGAGCTTTTCGACCTGGAACAGAAAGAACATGTGCGCAAGTCGCACCTGGCCTATATCCCGAAGTCGGCACTGCCAGGACTGGTGGAAGTCGGCCTCGATGTCAGCGTGGCCGGCGAATACGCGCCCATCATGCGCTACATCAATGATCTCGAGCGCGACAAGGTCTTCTTCCTGGTCCGTGGCCTTACGCTGACTGGCCAGCAGGGCGGCAATGTGGCCGTACGGCTGCGGCTGACCACCTATATCCATGCGGACAATGCCGACCAGCTTGCGCCGCCGCCGGAAGAGGGCACACCTGCCGCTCCGGCCAATGGCAGTGCCGCCGATGCCGGCGCCGACGCGGGAGGCCAATAGCATGGCGCTCAAGCTCGGTACAGAAAATAAGAACAAGACCTACGCCGCCCTCGGGCTCTTCCTCATCGCGATGATCCTCGCCGTGAAGTTCATCTACGGCGAATTCTTCGCGTCTTCCACGCCGACGCCAGCGCCCGTGCCAGCGAGAACATCCGTGCGCCCAGCCAGAGCGCCAGCCAGCGATACGCCCGCGAGCGAGTCAGCCTCGAATGGAGCGCCGTTTGCCCATGAAGCCGTCCAACTGCCGTCAGCCTCCGCGCTCGACCCCACACTGCACCCGGAAGTGATGGCGCAGGCGGAAGAGCTGGCATACACCGGTGATGGCCGGAATATCTTCTCCCCGAACTCCGCTCCCGCGCCACCTCCCAGAATCGAACAGGTGAAGGCGGCAATCCGTCAGCAGGGGCCAGTAGTGCCGACCGGCCCTCCACCTCCTCCGCCGCCACCGAACATAGATCTGAAGTTTTACGCCTATTACGCTCCCCATGAGGGCGGCCAGAAGCGCGTTTGCCTGCTTCATGGTGAGGATATCTTCATCGCCTCTGAAGGCGACACCGTTGACCGTCGCTACAAAGTCGTCAAGATCAACCCGTTCTCAGTCGACGTGGAGGACCTGGCATACAAGCATACTCAGACCCTGCCCCTGGTGCAGAACTAACGATCCACCGCGATGTCTCAGGCCTGAAATCATGACCGCCCTCTTCGCAGCCGTTGAAAGAAGATCTCAAGCGGCCCTGGCAGCCTGCTCGCTACCCGTGTAGGCACTCTGCAAGGTAAGAACGTTTAGAATGAAGACGGCGGTTTGCGATGAGGATGTTCCAGGGAACTTTGGCCAGAACGGGTACGATCCGGAACAGAAGTGAATCCGGATTTATCCTGCTTGGCGTCCTGATCCTGCTGTTCCTCTTCACACTGGCGCTGGCAATCGCCGCGCCCGTCGTCGCAAAAGATATTCAGCGCGACAAGGATGAAGAAGCCGTGCAGCGCGGCAAGCAGTACAAGCGCGCTATCCGTCTCTACTACAAGAAGTACAACACCTATCCCACCACGATCGCGCAGCTCGAAAACACCAACGACATTCGCTACCTGCGCAAGAAATACCTCGATCCCATCACGGGTAAGGATGACTGGCGTCTCATTCATGTCGGTGAGGCGAAAGTTCCGGTGCTCGGCTTCTTTGGCCAGCCGTTGACGGCTGGGCAGTCCAGCGTAACCACCGGACTCGCCGGAAATGGCACTGGCGGAACCTCGAATATCTTCGGAAACAACACTGGCACTTTTTCCGGTTCCGGTTCGGCATCAAGTTCAGGGGGGACAACGGGATCAGGCGACGGGACGACTCCCGCGGCGCCCGCGGGCCAGTTGCCCGGCATGGGAACTGCTGGACTTGGGGGCGGCGCAGGCGGTTCGACCGGCGCGGGGGGCACTGGAACAACCGGCACCAACAGCTCGGGCGTTTTCGGCGGCGGGAGTATCGGGCCAATTGTCGGTGTCGGACTGCCAGTCGAGAAGAAATCGCTCGTGATCTATCACAAGCAGGATGGCTACAAGAAATGGGAATTCACCTACGATCCCATTGAAGAACAGATGTATTCGGGTTCAGGCTCGCTGGGCGGCGGGACGAATGGCAACGCAGCGGGTATCGGGACCAATCCGACTTCCACCAGCGGCGGTACGACCACGAGTTCCCAGTCGCCGAACCAACCGAATTCCCCAACGCCTGTGCCCTCTGGAAATGGCAATGGTTCGACCAACGGCAACCCGTTCTAGAGCTACCTGCGCTGAAAATCGGGTGACCCGAGCAGCAGTCCGGCGATTGTCGACGCCTCAGGGTCCGATGGACCGGGGATCGGTAAATTACTGTCCGGCAACTCGGCACGGAAGCGCTTCGGGGTGTCTGCCGGCCTGATCGGCGCAGCGCTTGTGGGCGCGGGGTTTGCCGCGATCTCATGGATCTGCTTCAAAATCGCGGCCTGCGTTTGCGTGGATGCGGGTCCGCTGAGCAGGGCATCCGCAAGCCAGCTCTCTTTTTGCTCCGCGTTGGTCTGCTGGGTAACTGTCATCGGTTGCCGTGAGAGGTTCGCCATCAGGCCATCCATGTCCGTCGCCACGCCGAGCTTGTTGTTGGCGATGTTGATCGCGATATTGATGCGATCCAGCAGGTCGCCGGTATTGACCCACGCATTGCTGGTCCATGGATAGCCGTTCGGGGTCTGGCATCCGAAGAACGGCATGCCGAGCTGGTCGAGCGCCTGCAGGTCCTGCTGAGGACGAACGACATCGCCGCCGGTAGCGCGCACCGCCGAAAGCACAAATTCCTCGGGCGTCTTGATCTTGGCGCGATATACGTCCTTCGACCAGAAATCCGGCGACGCGAACATGGTTCGCAGCACTTCGCGGATGTCCCCGCCGGTCTTCACCCAGGTCTGGGCCATGCTGTTCACGAGCGCCGGCGATGGATTATCACTGACGAAGCGCACTGCCAGCTGCTGCGAAATATGCCGCGCCGTCACGGGGCTGGTGGCAAGAATATGGAGGACCTGCAGGCCCTCCTGCTGCCCCGCAGGCTGGATGGTCTGGCCGAGGACCGTTTTCGGGCCAGGTTCATGGCGCTTCGGATTGAAAGTGAAGCCTAAGTTCCCACCCTTGGCGAGATTGTTCGGCTGATCGACCCCCCACCCCGTGAAAACCTCTGCCACCTGCGTGACGTCCTGCTGGGTATACCCGCCATCGACGCCCAGCGTGTGAAGCTCCATCAACTCTCGCGCATAGTTCTCATTCAGGCCAGGGTTGTTTTTCGGTTTCGCAGACGGGGTCCTGGCTGGCGAGCCGTCGCGCGGCTGACCTTGCGCGCGCAGTGCCGCTTCCGAATGCGGTCCGATGGACTGTTCATTGTCGAGATAGGTCAGCATAGCCGGGCTTTCAGCGGTCGCGACCAGCAGGTCTTCAAACTTGCCCATGGAATGCGGACGAATCGCACTGCGCTCGTAGTCCACCAGGTACCAGGGTGCGTAGGGGCCTTTGCGCAGGTAGACGTTGAAGTGGTTGAGCCAGAAGTCCGTCATCACGGCTTCCAGCTGCCGATTGCTGTAGACATCGCGGAGGAAGCGCGATGCCAGCAGTTCCCCGCCGATCAATTGCGACGGGCTTTTAAGCGCGAGCAGCGTTTCCTTCTGGCTCGGTGTCAGGTCCTCAATCAGGCTTCGCTTCTCCTGGCCGGTCAGGCTCTTCTGAAACCCTTCAAACTCCGCCGGCGGCATCTCGACGATCTTGGCGACGCGCGCGGCCGGCGGCAGATTCAACACGGCGGTCGCAGCCAGGTCGGCGTAAAGATGCTGTTCGCGGGCTTTGATCGAGGGCGATTTGCCAGGGTCCTCATTGTCGAGGTTCGCGACAGGCGCGACACTCGGCGCAGCCATGTTCTTATCCGGAGCAGCGACTGCGCCCGCGTTGGCAGGCGCTGGACTCGCCAAGGAACCGGGACTTGCCAGTGCAGCCGCCTGCTTCTGCTCGGCCTGGCGTTGGAGATAAGCAGCGACGCGATCGTTATAAATTGCGCGAACGGTCGAGTCTCCCGGGATCGGCACCTTGCCCTCGGCGGCGGCCCGGATCATCGCCTCTGACGGAAAATCGAGCACCAGGTCGCGCTGGCTGAGGCGCATCGCCGGGTAGCTCTCCAGGCGAGCTTCCAGCGCAGAGTCGTCAATGGTTTCCGGATGCAGTTGCTGCTCAATCCACTTGTCGATGCCCATCGCTTCCACGTGCTCGACATCGCCGGGACGCGGTCCAAAGGTAAGCCGATTCAGCGCCTGCAGAGCGCGCTCATGCGGCTGAAGCCGCGATGCACGGATGGCCTGGCTGGTATGGCGCGCATGCGCAAAACTCGGCGGAGCGCTGGTAGCCATAAGGCTCCAGATGAGTCCCCACGCAAGAACGCGTGATGCTGTACCGCGTTCGGACCCATCCGTACTCTTCCAATCGCCCATAACGAGTTTTCCCTGCTCATTATGAACCCACCAGGCAACGATTGTTGCGTCATTCCGTGGGTCTATTCCTCAAAAGTCCCATTTCGACGTAGATGGGCCTCATCACGGCGCGCATGGCGCGTAACTGGGTGGTGAACCACGCCGCGCCCGCAATCACGCAGCTGCCGGTGAAGATGACCGCAGTGGGCGCGCTGAACACATGCGCAAGTCCGCCCGCCAGCAGGCTGCCGAACGGCGCCATCCCCACAAAAGCCATGGTGTAGTAGCTCATCACGCGGCCGCGCATGTTCTCCTTCACCAGGGTCTGGATGATGGTGTTGCTCGCGGCCATGCCCTGCATCATGCCGTAGCCGACAAAGAGCATCATCAGCATCGACAGCCACAACACATGCGACAACCCGAACAGGACAAGCCCGGCTCCGAAGATAGCCGCCGCCGTCGGCACGGTGCGCGTAAGCCCGACCACGCTTCTGCGGAATGCCAGGGCGACGGCAGCGACCAATGCGCCAGTGCCGGCCGCGCCCATCAGGAAGCCGAGCGTATGCGGCCCGCCATGCAGCACCTTCGAAGCGAAAACAGGCATCAGCACGGTGTACGGAATCCCCATCAGGCTCGAGATGGCGAACAGGATCAGGATCGACCGGATCGGGACGAACGCGCGGACAAAGTCCCAGCCCTCGCGCATCTGGACCATCATGGAGTGTCGCGCCTCCGGCTGCGCGATACGGATAGACTTGATCTGCATCAGCAACAGTGACGCAATCACGGCCAGGTAGCTGATGCCGTCGATCAGGAAGCAATAGCCTTCGCCAAATGCGGCGATAATCAGACCCGCAATCGACGGCCCGACCAGCCGCGCGACATTCACCATGGACGAATTGATCGCAATGGCATTGCCGAGGTCCCTGCGGTCTTCCACCATTTCAATCAGAAATGCCTGCCGCCCCGGCATATCGAATGCATTGATCAGCCCCTGGAAGACGCTGAGGACCAGGATTTCCTCGACGTTGACCACGCGCGTCAGCGTCAACGCGGCGAGAATCAGTGATTGGACGGCCGCAAGCACCTGCGTCCACACAAGCACATTGCGGCGATTCAGACGATCCACCCAGACACCCGCAAAGGGAGCCAGCAGGAAGGTCGGGATCTGGCCGATAAAGCCGACCAGGCCGAGCATCAACGCCGATCCAGTGAGCCGGTAGACCAGCCAACTGGTCGCGATGCGGGTCATCCAGGTGCCGATGAGTGAAACGCTCTGGCCGCTGAAGAAGAGCCGGAAATTGCGGTGACGGAGGGCGCGCCACGCGCGCGAGAGACCCGGGTCTCCCGGAGGATTCTCACGAACTTTCGTGGTCTCGGGCGCAGGCAGACCCTGCTCCGGTGACAACTCGGTCACTTCCTGGGGATCAGTTGCCGACACTTCACTAGTGTATAGGCTGTTGCTTTACAACCTTCGCTGGCCTTGGGGTGATTCGATGAGACAAACAGCGTGCACAAGTGGCCACGTATCCTGAGTGCTGATCCATGATCCAGATTCCTCTTATCCATCGCGAAGGTTTCTACCTGCCATTCGGCAAGGCGCATGTCTTTCCGGGTGAGAAATATCGGTTGGTGCGCGAGCGGCTGCTTGCTCTTGGCGAGGCGGAGGAAACGAATTTCATTGCCGCGGAACGCATCGACCTCGACGATGTGCTTCGCGTGCACGAAGCAGGTTTCGTGCACCGGCTGGTGCACGGGACTCTGAGCGCCCAGGAGATTCGGCGCATGGAGCTTCCCTATTCCAAACCCCTGGTAGAAGCGACGATGCTCGGTTGCGGTGGCACGCTCGCTGCCGCACGCCTGAGTCTCAAACACGGCATTGCTGTTTCGATCGGGGGAGGCTTTCATCACGCGCATCCCGATCATGGCGAAGGCTTCTGCATGCTTCACGATGTCGCAATTGCCCTGAAGCGGCTGCTCACCGACGGCGCTATCCAGCGGGCGCTCGTCGTAGACCTTGATGTGCATCACGGCAACGGCACAGCAGCCATCTTCCCGCCAGACGCTTCGCCGGGTGTGAAGGCAATTCATGAAAACATGAACTGCGGTGTGATGGTCGGCCCCGGTGTTCCCAGCTCCAATGGTGTCTTCTCGCTCTCCATGCATCAACGAAATATCTATCCTGCCTACAAACCGCCGTCTTCCGTTGACTTGCACCTCTCAGATGGTGTGGAGGACGAGGAATACCTGGCAGCACTCCACCGTGCGCTTGCGCTCGGGTTGGAGCGCTTCGCACCAGACATTGTGGCGTATATAGCCGGGAGCGATCCCTACTTCGATGACAAACTCGGTGGCCTCGCACTCACCCTCGAAGGCCTGTCGAAGCGCGACCGTTTCGTCTTTCAGACCGCGAAAGACCGGGGCGTGCCGATCTTTTCCGTCTTCGCCGGCGGCTACGCGCGAAGGCTTGAAGATACAGTTGCCATCCATACCAATACGGTCCTGGCTGCTGCGCGTGTGTTCAATGGAGCAAGGGATTAAGTGCTGTTGAAGCCCCGGTCGATGCGTGCTACATCTGCAACGCCTTCTCAATCGCCGCTTCCGCCAGCGGCGTCATGATCCTGTATCCGGCATCATTCGGGTGCAGCCCGTCGCGAGAGATGCCGGTCCGCATCAGCCCGCGCTCATCGACCATGGCTGAAAAGTAATCGAGATAGATTTCCCCATGCGCAGCCGAATAATCTTTCAGCCAAGCGTTGAGTGCAAGAATTTCCGTCGGCGGCCGCGCCTCGAATAACTGATGTGCCGCCGGGTCGTCTCCATTGACCGGAGTGACCGACGACAAAATCGTCACAATGTGATGTACGCGTGCAAGCTCCGCCATCGAAGCATAATTGCGCTCAATGTCCTCGAGCGAAATGGGCCCGGTATTACCCGCAATATCATTCGTACCGGCAAGAATGACAACTACATGCGGCTGCAGGTCAATCACATCCTGCCGGAAACGTAGCAGCATCTGCGATGTCGTCTGGCCGCCAATGCCGCGGTTGATATATCCCTTATCCGGAAAATAACCATCGAGGCGCCAGCCATCGGTAATCGAATCGCCGAAGAAGACCACGCGCTGCTCCCCGGCTTTGGGCAGCCCGAGAGCAAGGTTCGCCGCGCGATAGCGCGAGAGTTCAGCAAAACCATTCAAGAGAGCCATGGCCCGTTGCTGCCGATAGGCGTCGTATTGTGGATGCGATGCGGCTGCGGGAGAAACCGGCGGCGGCGCTGGCTGTGTATTGGCCTGGCGCGACACTCCCCCGCCAAAACCGCAGGCGCCCAGGCCAAGCATCAGGACGACCACGCCCATTGTTGTCCCGATGCTGAAGCGCGACTTCATCTCCTAGAGACAATAACACCGGAGGAAAAAGACCGTCATCTGTTTGCTCAAGGCGGGCTGATAAACTGAAGACAACACCATGTTTGAGAATCTATCCGATAAGCTGCAGCGCGCTTTCAAGAACCTTCGCGGTCAGGGCACCATCACCGAAGAGAATGTCGGCGAAGCACTGCGCGAAATTCGCATTGCTCTCCTCGAAGCAGACGTCAACCTGAACGTCGCGAAAGAACTGATCGAGCATATCCGGATCAAGGCCCTCGGTGAGACGGTGATGACCGCGCTATCGCCGACAGAGCAGGTGATTAAGATTGTTCGCGATGAACTGATCGCGCTGCTCGGGAAAGACACGGCACGCTTCAACTTTGCGTCGCGCCCGCCAACCGTGATCCTGATGGCCGGTCTACAGGGTTCCGGTAAAACGACCACCTCGGGCAAACTTGCCGCGTGGCTGCAGAAGGGCGGCCACCGCCCCATGCTGGTGTCCGTGGACGTCTACAGGCCGGCGGCGCGAGAACAGTTGAAAATCGTCGCAAAGGGCATCAAGGCGAGCCTGTATGAAGGTGACACTGGCAGCGAAGCAGCCGGCCCGGACCTGGTGGTACGGCTGGCAAAGGAAGCGCGCCGCGAAGCCATTATCGCCAGC
>Ga0116228_10006755_pt1 | contig 10248 bp, 6 predicted proteins | sample S1TSphfallax_2_FD_89694 | JGI IMG/M metagenome (GOLD analysis project Ga0116228, IMG submission 89694) | Host-associated microbial communities from peat moss isolated from Minnesota, USA - S1T2_Fc - Sphagnum fallax MG | ecosystem: Host-associated > Plants > Peat moss > Unclassified | place: USA... | reverse complement strand
AACATATTTAATGTTTTGAAAATGAGACCCCTTATTGGATCTTTGAGGGGGAATTCATCCCGAATAGTTCTAGGATTTGGGGTTGAGTGAACAATTGCATAGTCAAGGGATTAATCTAGGATTCTAATCTCATGAAAATTCTTAAGAATTGTTGTGGCAATGGGATGAGGGAATGTCATTAAAACTGAATTGTGACTCTATGAAAGAGAATTCAAAGCATTCTAATTCACCTAAATCTTTTAGATGTTTAGTCTACCATTAAATAGTTCTTAGACACTTGAATTATGTAACATACAATTTATTTTGTTCAACATTGTAATTTGTAAGCTAGTTGAGGCATTTTCTTGTGAATGCTTCTTTTTGGTATCAGAGCACGTGTAGTCTCGGACAGACATTTAATAAGGCGTGATGCAATTTGGGGAGAAAATAAATTCATTCAACCATGTCCAGTTTTGATGATGAAACAATTTTTTATCAAGATTGATATGCAAGCAATTCATGATTAACACAATTGTAGAAGCTTTGATGCACCAACTATTTTAAAGACCCCACAAGTTGGTTCGGTAGTTTTAAAAGTTGTTGGTTTTGGTATGGTGACTTTGATAGGCTTTAATTGAGCAAAAGCAAAGGTGGATGATGTTGCCACCAAAATCACACATAGCGGGTTCATATCCAAAACACAAATCTAAACAAAAATGCAAGATGGACCAAGAGGTTGACAAATCACAAATAGTTCTAGCATTAGTTCCATTTCACAACCTACCTTGTATAATGATTCTAGATTCATTTTCTTGAGAACTAAATAAATACCCAGAGTGGGAGATATTTGGGTGTTACATTATGTTAAATTTATTGACCATTTTACTTGTTTTTTTATTCCTAGTATAAAAACATTTTTTCAAGCAAGAGATAAAATTCTTAGAGTTGAGTCTTCCAGACAATCTTCATGATTGTTGTGTTAGAGGTTTTGTCAAAACATTGGACTTAGATACCACTAGCAATTAGACAACTCAAATGAACAATTTTTTTCCCTCATTCCAATTCATTTTTAAGTTCTTGTTCCCATAATTGAAGGGGAGCAATAGGAATTATTTGGATGATGAAATGTAAAAAACATTGTCTATTTGATGATTATCTAAAAAAAAGGTGACCATGAATTTCAGGAATCATGTTGGAATTTTGTCATTTGATGAATTTTTTTTCCCAAAGGAACCTAATGCTAGAACATTGGTTATTTGCATCACTAGATTTGCATATGTAATCATAATTGGATTCGATCCAAGTGTTGTTGAAGTTCGAAACCTTGCAATTGGAATAACACAACCAAGAATTTTCATGAAGGCTACATTGTGGACTAAAACAAGACCAGGGACTAATGAAGACAATGGTCCTTCATCCAAACCCAACAAACTAGGTTCTTCTACACTTTCTCATGGCCCTTTGGAGAACATTGAATAGCTAACAATAATTAGAGAATTAAATTTATATGTTCCTAGATTAAGGGATATATGGGTTATAGTAGAAGTGGAACTAAAATCTTGTTGTGCCCAATTCTATAGACATGAAATTGACAACAAAATTAATATTGGAAATAGACTCATTAGGACAATATACTTAAGCAAAAAATCACATCTTCAATGTTTAATGTACTCTAGGGGACTATATGGCAAATTAAGGTAGGGATTTGTCAAAAAGAATGATGTGTGTTTTAGTATCAGATTAGATGATTACAAAATTAAGGTTATGATATCATAAAGGAAAGAATAAATATTTGAAACAACCAACCTAAAAAAAATATTTCCTATCTAGGAATCTTTGTGTTTTCACCCAAAATGACCACCCCTAAAGGGATGGATGAATTGTTATGGGGAAAGGATTTGAAATATGTGTTTGATTGGGTAGAAAAGCTGCAGATGGCAACAAAGGTTCATGAGTATGATGAGGAGAAGTTTTTCAAGATTGCTAAATTAATCTACAAGGAAAGGCCAAGGACTGGTATAAGACGTTGAACCATATGCCTTTTGATTGGGAGACCTTGTGGATTTTAATGTTGGCCAAGTAATGTGAGTATGATGGAGAGGAATTAAAAGTGAAAATGGATGTCATCAAATAAGAACCCATGCAATGGGTTCAAAATTACTATGATAAACTAAAAATCTATTTGTGAAAGGAAAGATCTTAGATGTTGAAAGGGGGTGGTGGTTTATGGCCCATCTTAAGCCAAAAATTAAGAAACTTTATGCGGTGCCCACCTATGTGGACATGGATGAGCTTTTGGCTTCAACCATTGAAGTTGAGTAGAATTTGGGTGAAATGGGGGAGCCTTTTGAGCCTTTGAAGGATGAACGGGAGGATGAAATGAATGAAGGAAAAACATCAACAAAGTAGTAGATTCATGTTTTAAATGAAACATGGATCAATTTCTTTAAGGAATTCAATGGTAAGGAGTTGGCTCAAATTGTTATTCCAACCAGCTCAAATGTATGTCAATTGTGCAATATGACGGGCCATAGTGTTTCTTCATGTTGAAAACACTCCAAGAAACCCAAATGTGGCAAATGCAAAAAGGGGCATAAGACAAAAAAAACTATGGACTTAAATGTTTGTATTGTATTGGATTAGGTCATATTGAATATCATTGTTGGAAGAAGAATGGAAAAAACCCTCCTACCACTGCCAATTACTTAAAAGTATTGGTCAATGATTAGGAGGTTGCATCGACAAAATTAAATAGATTGTGTGGAGTGAAGAATAATGTATTTTTAAGAGCAAAAATGCCAAGGTGCAAAAATTCAATTATTTTTTTGAAATTTATCAAAATGAGAAAGAACCATTTGAAGATGGTGAAAGAACACAATTTACAAGTTTGGGGAGGTGACAAATATTGCCAAGTCCAAAATCCTTACCCACTTTTTGAAATTCAAGATATCATTTACTCCTCTTGAGATGATTTTTATTGTTCCTAGTGAATTCGAGTATCTTGAAGTCTTGGTGAAACTTGCCAAAAGGTGTAAGGATGAATAAACTCAACAAGTCACTCACATTGCTGCAATTCTTGTTATTCCCACCATAAAATGGGTGAATATCAATAGAAACCACATGGGTAAGACTTTATATCTGACAATTGAAGTGCATAATGGTTTGATAAAAAGGTTTGTAAATACAAGTGCATTTATGTCAATAATGTCTATAATTATTATTCGAGAATTAGGGTTTATGCATCTAATATTAGGAAATGAAAGCTACAAGATAACATTTTATACTATCACTAGGGCATTGGATAGAATCATGAACATCCTTGTAAAGGTTGGAAACTTTCAATGCAGCATGGTTTTTCTTATTGTAGACACTCACAGCTACAATGTCTTCTTGGGTTTGGAATTTTTGATGAAAATAAGGGTGGTTATTAATGTTGAGAAGGGAATAATTCAGGTGCAAAATGGACCAAGTATGGAAGTTGAATTACTGCCATTAATTATTATCAACATGTTGCAACATGTAAGTGAATAGAAACTCTCACACCATGTCCAATGGATTATTAAAGGAATGCAGGGTTTATCATTAATGGAACAACCACAATTAGAGGCATGACTTATCCTTAACAATTCAGATGATGATAAGGAATTTGACCCTAATATCAATGAGTTTGGAAGTGAAGTAGAAGATGACCAAAATAATCTCTTGCATGAAATGACATTGCCTCTGGAAGATATGATGGATCAAGGGTTGGATGATCTAATTAGTGAAGAAGCACCAACAAAAATAATCAATTTGATTCTTTAGCAACAACATTAGCAATTGTTGGACAATTGACAAAAGATGACGACTATCAAGATTGGATCAAACATGTGGAGGCAGAACAAAATGAACGAATTACATGTTCTGTTCTCAATTTAATATTGTCTATTCAAACTCTAAAATTTGGGAATCCATCTAATTCTTTTGGGGTATCTTTAAATGGAAACATATGGATGGAAATTCGTTCTAAGATTCAGTTCAATTGAGGGTTGACGAAATTGCAAAACCATGAATTTCTTGATATCATGCAAGAATATCAAGATATTTTTGTTTGGTAGAAAGGGGAATTAGGCATTTGCAATCTTGGAGAACACACCCTAGATACACAAGGGTCTCCACCTTGTACTTGATGACTCCTGCAAGGTTGTATTTTGGGGACGAAGCTAATTGAACTGCCAAATACAAGAACTTGTGTAATTGGGAAAGATGCACATGAACATGTCTAAATATGTTTATAGTCACATTTCTAGTAAAAAAGGATGGAAGCAAAAGGTTTTGTGGCGACTATTGACCTTTGAATGCCTAAACTAGGCAAGATTCATTTCCCATGCCTTTGATAGAAAATGTATTCACACATCTTGGAAAATCCTCATGGTTCTATGCTTTGAACCTATAGTTGAGTTTTTAGCAAATTAAGATGGCGAATGAAGATGTCTAGAAAACTATTGTGATCACCAAGTCATGACTTTTTAAATGGAATGTGATGTCATTCAAATTGAAAAAATGTAACAAGCACATTTTTTAGGACCATGGTAAAAGTATTTACAGAATGGACTAACCAATTCTTTAATTTATTTGTGGATGATGTCAACATCCACAATAGTGATTGGAGTGAACACTTGGAGCACCTCATGTTGGTTTTTAAAAGGTTAAGGTCTATTCACCTAAAATTGAACATGGGAAAATGTTGTTTTGGGGTTCGAAAGATTGCTTTCTTGGGGCATGTGGTTAATGAACATATCAAACTAAACCCAACAAAAATGTGTGTTGTTTCCATCTTTTTTGTTCCTTCATCCATCACGAATGTGTGGGCTTTTATGGGGTTCATTAAGTATTACAAAACATTTATCCAAGGTTATGCCAAAATTGTTAATCCCTTATTTGATTTAACTAGGAAATATTTATCATTCCAATGGACTCCACTTTGTCAATCATCGTTTCATACCCTGAAACATAAACTATTGGAGGCTCTTATGTTGACCAGACTAGAGTTTTTGAAAACATTCATATTAGACATTGATTGGTCAATAAAGGGAGTTGGTTCGACGATTTTTTCACAAAAGAATGGAAGGCAAGAATAGGTAATTGCATATGCTAGCAATTGTTTGACCCCTTTGCAAAAGTATTACCATCCAATGGAGGGAAAATGTTATGTTTTAATATGGGGGATTCTACATTTCAAATAGTTTTTACATCAAACCTTTTTGTTGAGGACAAATCACAAGCCCTTAAAGTGGTCGACCATAGTCTTTGATGCAAATGGAAGAAGGGGGAGGTGGATTTTTATGTTACAAGATTTCCATCCATCTTGGGAACAAGCATACAAACATTGTTGCATTGAGTAGAAACCCAATTTTTATTTTGGATGAAGAAGATTTCCAAGTGGAAATACCAAATCAAGTAATATTTAACTCCAAAATTGTAGTAAAGGAATCAATTCTCAAGGTTCATGGTTGGTGCATCTAGTGGCCATGGGATACCAAGGATATTTACTTTGTTTAAAGCACCAGAGGAGTTTCCACTAGAAACATCAAATGTGGTTGACCAAGAAAAAATGGTTAAAGGACTAGAACTAATTTTGGAAAATGTGTTTGGAAGGGTGCTTTCAAATTGTGCAAAAGGAAGCTTATCATTGTTGATTATGAACATATGGTGATGGAGGCACAATAGGGTGTAGATGAAAGAATGAATATGAAAATTTGGGGATCTAATTCAAAATTTTATCAAGAAAGTTCAAACATTCTAAAATGTTTAGATATCTATAAGGACATCAATTATATGAAACTATTGACAAGGGGAGACATTAACTATAATGTTTCTAATTCTAGAGGAGGATAGGGCAAAATGTAGGGTTATGAAGTATAATTGGCATAATGATGTGCTAATGTTTCCTAACCTAATGGTACCTAGACTTGAGGAAAGGGAAAACATTGTACATTTTATCCATGAAAGATTGGGCATTTTAATGAACAATAGACTTTTGCAGAGGTGAAGAAAATATATTTATGGCATGATAGAACTGAACTTGTCAGAAAAATGATTTAAAAACGTAAGCATTGCCAAATGGTAAAATAAATTGGCAACTTACATTTTGGGATTGAAGAACTTAAAAGTATCCCAATATGTGACTTATTCTACAAGGTTGCGCTTGGTAAAACTAATCGTCTGCCAAAAACAAAATCTAGTAACAAGTACATATTGGTGGCCATTAACCACTATTCCAAGCGGTGTGAAGCAAAACCAATGAATGAGCACACTACGATAATTATTGTCAAATTTTTGGAAGAGGAGATAATTTGCAAATTTGGAGTATTGAATATGTTCTTCCTAACAATGGTGGTGAATGGATGGTTGGATTTGATATGCTTTGCAATTGTTTTGGGATCACCCGTCAAAACTCTAAAACATGGACTTACTACATAGTGTTTTCATGCATGTAACGTGCATAAATGGGATGTTCAAGTTCCACGGATATTGTTTGGGTATCAATGTAGTATTCAGGCAAAGTACCAGATATTCTCCATACATGATCTTAACTAGGTGAATTCAAAAACGGACTATTGACAATTGCCTTAGTAGTTTGACATAGGTGGTGGATGACCATGTTGAACCTGAAAATTTTGTTATACACATGGTAAGCAAAATGGAGTTAGTTGCTCAACTCCATGAATCTATGTTAGAGAATATAGATTAGGTGTAGAAAAAACAAAAGAAAACATATGCAACCAAAAAAAGTTGCATTATGTTTTCTTCTTTTGGTGAAAAACAAGTCTAGTTGAAAATGTAGAAACTAAGTAAAAACAATCATTACTGGCTAATTGGGAAGGGCCTTATTTGTTTGTTTGTTACAAAGATGGTTTGGGATTTCAAGGACAAGATGATAGAGCAAGGATTTGCATCCTCAAATACAATGACGAGCAAACTTGGCATAAAGCAAGGTGAGATTTGCAATTGTTCCACCACACACCATGATGCATCTATGAGGACTAGATTTTTTATGAAGGAAGTGGGTACATATGTCATTAGAAATGAATGAAAGGTAAAAAAAAATAAATTGTGCCAATTAGACCTAAACTTGTAGTTGATGTGAAATGTTCACATACTAATGATTAGGATTTTTACTAGTCTTGTTTGTTTATTTGTTTTGTTTTATGGTTGCAAATCTACATTCATGAAAAGATTTTTTTTGTGGGCAAGTGGTCTATTGTGATTATGTGGACCAGTTCATTGCTTATTTACATTGTTGTTAATTTTTCAAGGTTTTTTTGGTGTTTTTTTTTTTAATGGATCATTGGATTTGGTGACAATGGGAAAATGTGGATGCGAGGTGTATAAGTTGGAGGCTGGGATTTAGAAGAAGCATCAAGGTAGATAGGAAAAAAAGATAAATTTAATGGGTAATTATTGAAATTTGGGTGTGGTTTTGAGGTGTTTGTTGGTTTTTATGCATTCAAAAGAAAAATGCTCTTAATCCAAACTTGTTCTTTCAATTTTCCATCGCATTGAGACTAGGTCTACATATTTGTTGGACTGTTGGTGAAAATGATCCAAAATGTGAGGGAATTCGTAGAGTGGGTCTTCATGGCTTTTGTTCCAAGAATAACTCAACTTGGAATTCTTCAATTCGTGGGACAACATACTTGATGTTTTGGGAGTGAAAACCTTTATTAGGTGAAAATCCTTTGAAAGGTGTACCACATGGGATAAAAAGGACTTTGTCCTTACTACAATTTTGTTCCACCTTATATTTTGATCCCCATAAAAAATAATGAGTCAAAAGTTGTCGAATATTTCAAAAGGATTAAATTTTAGACCACTATAATTCTAGATTCCACCATAGTCATCCATAAATGTGATTTTACATGGTAAAAAAATACTAGGTAAAAAGACAGCAAAGGGTGATGTTGTGACAAGAATTTGGACCCTTTTGGATCTCCAAGGGGGAATTCATATTAGATTTTCTAAGATTTGGGGTTGAGTGGGCACTTGCATAGGTACAGGATTGATATGGGATTTTGATCTTGTGAAAACTCCTAGGAACTATTGTGGTAATTATGGGATCAAGGAATGTAGTTAAAACCGAGTTGTGATTTAATGAGAGAGAATTTGGAATGTTTTTATTCACCTAAGTCTTTTAGATGTTTAATCTACCATTAAAGGAGGGGAATATTTCTTAAAGGCACTTGAATTATGTAGCATATAATCTATTTTGTTTAACATTGTAGTTTGTAAGCTAGTTGAGGCATTTTCTTGTGAACCCTTCTTTTTTGCTACACATGAACTAACATTTGACATTTTGGAACTTGCCCAAAACAAAACACAATAGTGATATGCTTAGGCTTGATCAAAAGAACTCGGTAAGATAATTTGTGATTATTTTGCACCTTCACTTTTGTATAATGAAAAATTGCTTCAACACCAATATATAATGAACCATAAGTTGTCTTTGAAAATTTTCAATTATGTATGTGCATATGTTTTTTTTGTGTAGACACCTATTGCAACGTGCATGAAGGTCAAACCATTTTCAATTCAAATATTCATAATTGCACTTTATATGTTTGCACATGGAACAATTGTTCATGTCATAGATGAATAAAAACTTGATGATAATATTGTATTGGAGTTTATAATTTTTTTTACAACAAATAATAGCAATCTTCCAAGCACGATAATTGAGAAAACTTGTGAGAACAAAATTGAAAAGAAATCTAAATCAATTCTCACAATAGTTTTCTAAACATGTTTGTTAACATCAATTGCATGCATTACAAGTGAAAAACTTTTCCCATTGGTTGGCAAGGTCACTTTCATAACAAAAATGGAAATAGGTTCATAATTTTGGAGGCAATTGCCAATTAGTTGTTTTAGACATGGCATGTTTTATTTGAGTTTCCAAGAGGAAACAATGACAATAATGTGTTTAACCAATAATCCATAATCACTAATTTGTTGAGTGGAATTAAGAGTGACTTGAGTTTTGAGGTCCATAAGGTTACATATACATTTCTTCATTACTATCTCTTTATAGATGGTGTCTACCCTCAATGGAATTAATTAATCTAAATAATACATTTCAAGATGAAATTATGTAACATTTGCAAAAATGCAAGACATGACAAGGAAGGACATCAAGAGGTGTTTTGGTGTATTGCAAGCCTGATTTGCTATTAGTTGAAAATAATAAACATTGTGCCATCTAGATATGATCTATGACATCATGTTTGTTTGTGTAATTCAATAATTGACAATGAGAAAAATACAAATTTGGAACCTTTATTTAATCAAGTCAATTGAAGACAATTGGAAAGAAAATTAACATTTTTAACATGCATGAAAGGCATATAATAGTTGGATCTAATATAATATTTGTGGGTTGTGAAAGGTCCCAACTTGATTGAAATGAGATCTTGAATTATATATATTTTTTTTAATTCAATTATGTTGTACTATGTGGGGGTTGTTGGGTCTATCCATAGGTGTCATGTTTACTTTGTAGGGGGTGATGTCAAATAATTGCAATGCATGAAAAACACAACGGATTATAACACACAATTAATGATGAGTAGTAGCACACAAAGGGCACAAAGGAATGACAATCTTCATGCATTCCAAAATATTTTAGTTCATTTCCAAAATCTTTTAGTGCATAACCTTTTAATCTACACCAAATTATAAAGTTTTACACAAAATTGCATCTATTTATGTTTTTTCATTTCAAAAAACCATAAGGGCGTATTCCCTATGCTCATTGTCCTTAGCATTTCCATGTTACCATTATTGTGTCATTTGGTGACCATAATTGGAAATGCCCTAAAATGGGGAAAGAAGATATATATGATGAGAATTGTCCTATAATTTTTGTGCATTTCCCACATTTTTGCAATACATTTGGTTAACTTAAATGGAATTTTGTAATTACAACATTTTATTTCAATTTCATGCATTTTATTTTGAGAAGGAATATACCTACCCAACACTACTAAATATGTTTTAAAGATCTTTAGGTTAGGAAAGCCTTGAAAATATTCAAAGGTATTTAAAAGGTTTTATTGTAAATCTATTGATTTTTTAAAGTTGTTTTTCTATGTGCTCATGTTAACATAATGTCAAGTTCTACGACTAATTTATTTCCACACACTTGCCAATGGTCATTTTTTACGTGTATTATGTATATTTTCTTTACCATACCAAACATTAACTTAAATTATATATATATGTTATTTTTTT
>Ga0116228_10006754_pt1 | contig 10249 bp, 7 predicted proteins | sample S1TSphfallax_2_FD_89694 | JGI IMG/M metagenome (GOLD analysis project Ga0116228, IMG submission 89694) | Host-associated microbial communities from peat moss isolated from Minnesota, USA - S1T2_Fc - Sphagnum fallax MG | ecosystem: Host-associated > Plants > Peat moss > Unclassified | place: USA... | reverse complement strand
CCGCCACCCGCAAACTGAGCTGTCGCGGCACATCAATCCGCCCGCCGCTCTCTTGCACCAGCCGCGCCGCGCGGTCGGCGGCAAACGGCAGAATAACGCCGGCCACATCCTCGCGCCGCATCGCGAGCCGCAGGTTCGAAACATCGCGCGTATAAATCGCGCTATCCTGCATCCCGAGAAAAAAATTCGCCCCGCCGGTAATCCTCATCATGCGCGGCCCGTACACCACCTCGAAATCCGCATCCCGCGCCAGCACATCCTTCACATCGTCGAACCGCGTCACCAGCACGGTGCCGTTATTTTCATAAGCGGTGACCAATTTCCGCTCGAGCGCCAAATTGGGCAGAAAGGCGCGCAAGGTCGTAAACACCAGCCGAAACCCCTCAGCCGTGGTCAACGCCGCCAGGATTTTCGTCTTGAAATGGGCTTCATCGGCCTTCCAAGTCTCGAATCCCAGCTTAAGAAGTTTCCACAGCGCCGCAAACCCGGCCATGATGATGGCCAGGCGCGTGATGAGCGCCGCGAGCCGCAAAGTAATCGGCGTCAAAACACGGTCATCTTCATGTCGGGTCGACGCTGCCTTCCGCGATCTGCCGCAGCGCCGTCAGGCTCGGCAGAAAAAAATATTCGCCGCCGCGGGTCTCCACGAATTGCGGCATATTGGCGCAGATGAACGGCGCGGCTCCGCCGGCCGCATCGCCCGCGATCACGAATTTCTTCCCCGGCCGCGCCAGCCCCGCCAGCGGGTCGGTATCATTGCCCACATTGAAGCTGGCGCCGTAATGCACCCATTGCTGCTGCACGAATTCGAACTGGTTGAACAGGCTGGCGCAGAGCGCCATGAAAATCACCCCGTGCTCGCCCGCATCCTCGCGCCGCGTCGAATCACCGTATGGCGCGCCGCGCCGCAGAATGCGCCGCCGGTTGCTCAGCGCCGTCCCGGCGGGCTCGCCGTTTTCCGCCAGCAGCGGGTCCAGCGCGTCGCGCGGATTGGTGCGGCGGATATGCGCCGCAACCGGGCAGCGCGCGCCATCGACATCATGGTTATACCGAAAATCGGTGATCAGCCGGTTATACGCGTTCAGCCGCTCGGTTTCCAAGGCGCTGCGCGACTCCCCCTTCATCTCGATCGCCGGAATATCGGCCCAGGTTTTTTCCAGCGCCAGCGCCTGCGCATGGCTCGGCGCGATCTCGATCGGAATGCCCGATCGCCACCGCCCCACCATTTTCGCGAGCAGCGTCTCCCGCGCCTCATCGCGGCTCGCCAGGCCATAAGCCGTCTGCAACCATTCCGCCTGCGCATCCGCATAGGCATCGAAGCTGCCCACATTCTGGTGCAGTTTGCGGTACGCCATGAACGTGCCGTTGCGCATGAAAGACCATGGCTCCGCCGTCGGCGGCAATTCCTGCGCCTCATTGGCGTGGCCCAGAATGAATTCCCCGGTCGCCAGCGGCTTCCAGCCCGGCTCGCCCTGCACGAGCTTGCCGGCGCCGATCACCTCCACCGCCTCCGCGGCCTTTTCGTACTGGCCGACGAACGTCGGGTCGCCGATCCCGTCGGTGAAGCCGAAATGCTCACGCGCGGTCGGCACCACATCGCCATCCGGCAGGCGGCGCATGATGGCCGAGGAGTCCTGAAAATCGGGGTGCGCCCCCAGATGGCCGGTGAGCAGCGTCACCCCCGGCGATGCGCTCGCCGCCTGCGCCAGCATCGCCATGCCGGCCTCGAGCGCCGGAACCGGCGTCCCATCCGGCAATATCCGCGCATTCAGCGAGACGAGCACGTGAACCTGTGTCTCCTTGGCCGTCAGCCCGGCCCGCCAGATCGGGTCCCAACCGGCGGGCGCGCTCGGGCCGATATCGCCCAGAATGCTGGCGCGTTTGGCCATGCCGTCGATGAATTCCTCCGGCATCCCCGCCAATGTCCGGGTGGGCAGTTCCAGCGCCGCCAGCCCGCGATAGGAAATCGCGACATTCACCGCTACCAGCGGCCGCCCGGCGGTCAGCCCGGTCGCATCATCGATCGCCCCCCACCGCTCCGCGCTGGTCACCGCCCCGCTGATCAGCCCGATGAAATTCCGCCCGCCCGCCGCGTTCGCGATGTTGAAAAACACATGCCGCGTGACGGGAAAACCAAATCGCCCATAGGGCCGCAGAATATTGCCCTGGATATCCGCGAGGTCGAGCGCGCGCGGCACGTCCGGCGCCGGTCTCGGCCGCAACGCCCGCCCCAAGGCCGCCAGCCCGTTCATACGCCGATCACGCCGGGCGGCTGCGTGGCGCTTGCCAGATCATCCGGCCGGGTCGCGGCGATGAACGCGCCGAACGCGTCGTAGAGCGCGTGAGCGTCCTTGCCCTGCGTCTCGATCGCGAATGCGGTGAAACCCCGCTGCACCTCCAGCGCCTTCAGCACCGTCGGCAAATCCGCACCCGGCCCGGGCGGCGCCGAAACCGGAAACGGCCGCGCCCCCGCCGCCATGATCTTGCGATAGGCCACAACCACCGCGCCACCCAGCCCAAGCAGCCCCAACACCGGCAGCCAGGGCCGCCAAATGAACAGCCCGATCACAAACAACGCGGCGGCGGCGATACCGGCATAGATATACGGTCTGGTATCGAACACCTTCAGCTTCGGCGTGGCGGACCAGTAATCGTTGAACGGCATCGTCGTCTCAACCCGGCATTTGCGGATATAGGCGCAAAACCCCGCCGCATCCGTCACCTCGGCGAAGCCCAGGCAATGCTGGAAAATCGCCGTCAGCTCGGCCTTCATCGTCTCCCACAGGCGAAGCAGGCAACAGTCCAGATCCGCGTCGCTCCCTCCCGCCGCATCGAAATCCGCGGTAAACACCAGAAACGGCGCCGAAAGCCGATCGATTTTTTGCGGCGTCAGCGGGTTGTGCTTCAAAATCGCGGCGACAAGTCCGTCTTGCGGCACCCGGCCATTATACACCACGTCATCCAGCACGAAGAACCGCGCGAAATGGGTAAAATCGCTGCGCGCGAACGGATTATCCGGCGCGGCCCCTTGCGTCGCCGCGGTCCGCTCCCCGGTCGGCATCGCCGCCAGCGCGTCACGCAGCGCATGCCGGCGCGACTGCATGCGCCCCGCGACCAGGAAAGGGTCGGGCCGCACCGGCGCCAGCACGGTCAGAAAATAATGCCCCGCATCATAATTCGGCATCACACCACGCCCAGGGCGGCCGGGTTCGGCAAAGCCAGGCCAAGCCGGATGCACTCCGCCCGTTCCGTATCCAGGCTCGCCGTCGGCGCCAGCCCGTGCGAGCCCAAACTGTTTTGCAGCTTCAACAGCATTGCCCGGTACGCAGCCGCGAAGGCCGCCGGTTCCATCGCGGCATGCAAACCGGCCAGAGCGCGGATCTCCCCCAGCACGCCCAGCGCCGCCTTGATATCGCGCTGCGCCACGCCCGGCGTCGCATTATAGTAATAATCCGTATCCACCTGATTATACGTGATATATGACTTGAACGGGTTGACCGGGATGGACTGCGGATATTTCAGGCTCGCATACCAGAACAGGTCCAGCCCATCCGGAATCCCATCGGAAAACGCATCGATATACTGGTCCCATGTCCCGTTGAAATTGCTGCAAAACAGCATGTAGTCATAGCCGAGAGACTGCCGGCCCTGCCCAAGATCAGGCCAGTCGCCCTCGCGAATAATCACCCAGCGCGCGAAATGAATCAGCCGCAGCCCCAGCAAGCCCTTCAGCGTGTCCGGAAACACCCGCGAGACGCTGAAAATCAGCGCCTGAATCCAGCTCCGCCATTTCGGCATCGGGGTGATGACATTCATGGCATATGCCTTCCCCGCAATATTAGACATGCCCGCCCCGGTTCATGATGCGTTTCAGCTTTGCATGGTTCACGTGACAATAACAGCTAACGCGCGCACTTCAGTCGAAATCATAATGAAACCGTGATGATCGCAAAACCGCCGAAACGCAAGAAAAACATCGTGCATGGCCGCTCCATCCTGCGCAACGCGCCGTCTGCAAACAAAATCGCAGGCTGATCCGCTGCCGCCTCGCGCGATTTAGCCCAGCAAACATCGCCGCCTTTTGTATGTGAATTGGGTCACGCTGAAAACGTCAGCATCTCTACCAAAGCGGCATTGCCGTTTGCGCCATGCTTGCCAGAACGCCCGCCACGCGCAATGATCGTGCCGGGGGCGGTTTTCCTGACCGAGGCTTCCGATATTTGAGCCGCCTCCGGCGTGCCTGCGCGGCCTCGCCGCGCATCTCACCGCGAATGCCGCCACATCGTCAGGCGGCGCCGGATGAGATTGCAAAGCGCGCCCGGGATAAACGCCCAACTGAAGGGACGCTGCCGCGAGCCGGACATGTTGAACAAGGACCTGATCGACCGGATTTATGAATGCTCCCTCCTGCCGGAATCCTGGCCGGGGCTGCTGGACGAGCTCGGCCGGATTGCCGATGCAAGGGGCGGCACGCTCTGCCTCACCGACAGCCCGAACAACCTGGTCTGGGCCGCCTCGGAAACTCTGTGCTGCGGCATGCGCCGGCTCGCCAAAGGCAATCTGCTCGGCCGCAGCTCGCGCCACGCCAGGCTGCACGCCGCGCGCCATCCCGGCTTCCTCACCGAACACGACATTTATGGCGAGGACGAGCTGGCGCATGATCCCTTCTATTCGGACATGCTGTGGCCGGCCGGCCTCGGCTGGGCCGCCGCGACGGCGGTGCCGCTGCCGACCGGCGGGCAGGTCATCATCGCCGTCGAACGCGAGCGCAAGCGCGGCCCCGTGGAGCCCGGCATCATCGCCCAACTGGACGAGCTGCGCCCGCATCTCGCCCGCAGCGCCTTCCTCGGCGCCCAGCTCCAGCTCGAACGCGCCCGCGTCGCCAGCCAGACCCTCGCCCTCGTCGGCCTGCCGGCGCTGGTCTTCGACCAGAACGGCATCGTGCTCGCCGCCAACGCCCTGGTCGAAACCCTCGCCGGCCATATCGCCTGGCGCGGCCAGGACCGTATCGCCTTCAGGGACCAGACATCCGAGCAGATGTTCCAGAAGGCGATCGCCACCATCGACCTGCCGGATGCCCTGGCCTCCCGCTCCTTCCCCGTCCGCGGGCCGGATGCGCAGGCCGCCATGGTCGCCCATGTCATCCCCATCGCCGGCCAGGCGAGGGACCTGTTCGTCCGCTGCGCCGGCGTGCTGGTCATCACCCCGGTGACACTGCCGAAAGCGCCGCCGATCGAGCTGATCCAATCCCTGTTCGACCTCACCCCCGCGGAAGCCAGGGTCGCCAGCTCGCTGGTCGCCGGCGACACGGTCGAGGAAATCGCCTCCGCGGCCGGCCTGTCGAACAACACCATCCGCAGCCAGGTCCGCGGCGTGCTCGAAAAAACCGGCTGCCGCCGCCAGACCGAGGTCGTGGCACTTCTAGGCAATGTCGGCATGGCGGTGGCGTAAGGCGCAAGCCGGCAAGAGCCTCTTTTTTGAAAAAAGCAGCAATACCGTGTCCGATTGCCAAACCGAGTATTTACCCTATCCGACTGATACCGAAAGCCGCGGTCTTTAACCGCCGGCCGTTCCTCGTCATGGCCGTGCTTGACACGGCCATCCACGCCTTTTTTCTGAACGCATCGGCTCTTGAAACAAGGCGCGATCACCAGGTTTAAACCGGATGATGACGGGCCGATCGACTCATCATCAAATTCTCCTGGCATAAGCCCCCGAAAACCAAACCCAACCGCGTCATTGCGACCCCGGCGAAGCCGGGGGAAGCAATCCAGGTTCGGTCGCACCTGCCCAGCCTCCGGGTCGCTTCGCCCCGCACCGAATCACAAGGGTTCACGGATTTTCCGGGTTTCCAGCCAAGCGGAGTAAAAAAAATTTTGTTTTATGAAGCCGTGCCGGTCCCAACGCCACGGTCCCGATTCAACAAAGTTTTTTTGCTTCTTTTTGTTCACAAAAAGAAGCGCTTGCTCTCCACACCCATCCAATTAATCCGCAACCCTCATCAGTTCTGATGATGCGCGCCCGTACCGAACTGGCCAGTTTCCCGTCGCACCCCCAGGAAGGAACAGCCGGATGGACCTGCAGAATTTCATCTTCGACCGCGCCATCAAAATCCCCGACCTCCTCGCCTATAACGACCCGCGTTACCAGGACCCGCTCGGCCCCCTGGCGGACCTGCCGGGCCGCTGGGAAGGCAAGGGCTTCAACCAGGTATGGCGCCCCCACAAGCCGCTGGACGGCGAGCCTGCCACGCAGGACCGTTGTCTTGAGCTGAACCTCACCACCGAAACCCTCGAATTCGAGGAAATTCCCGGGCCAATTCCCAATCGCGGCCTGCTTCAGGGCGACATCAAAATGTTCGGCGTCACCTATCTGCAAAAAATCTCCGACCTCAAGCTCGGCGGCATTCACATCGAGCCCGGAATCTGGGCCTCGATCCCGGCCACCGAAAACCCCGCCGAAGGCGCGACCGTCGCCCGCCTGGCCTCGATCCCGCACGGCACCACCATCCTCGCGCAGGGCAAGGCCGCGACAATCGACGGCAAACCGCCGATCGCGCCCGCCAGCATCACGCCCTTCGTCATCGGCAACCCCTCGCGCACCGTGACCTTTCCGGAATCAAACCTTTCGTTGCCGAGCACGTTCCGCTCGCTCACCAATCCGGAAATCACCCAGGCTCTGGTCGACAACCCCAACCTGGCCCTCTCCGCGATCCTGGCCAGCCAGAACGTGACCAGAACGGTCGCGCTGATCATCTCGACCACCGCCGCCTCGCCGATCAGCGGCGGCGGCACGGACAACACGGCCTTTCTCCAGGGCTCTTCCACCGCCGGCCCGAACGCCGCCGCGGCCTCGGTCAGCGCCATCTTCTGGATCGAAACGATCGCCCCGAGCGCCGACGAGCCGGGCTATCTGCAACTGCAATACACCCAGACCGTGCTGCTGAACTTCAACGGCCTCAGCTAGCCGCATGTCTCCGTCGCCACCTTGCGAAAAATCCACACCCCGCCACGCCAAAATGTCTAGACTGTGAAAAAGGACCTTCTTTTCGTGAACAAAATGCAGCAAAAAACATCTCGCCTGCGGGCGTTGGCCGTGTTGTCGCCAACGCCCACAGGGCGCAAACGTTTTTTGGTTGTTTTTTTCAAACAAGAACATTCTTCACGGAACGGAGGAGTTTAGGAAATGCCCTATAAAATTCTGACACTGGACGGCGGCGGCGTATGGGCGCTGATCGAGGTCAAAACCCTCATCACCATGTTCGGCGGCGCGATGCGCGGCAACCAGGTCCTCGCCGAATTCGACATGGTGGCCGCCAATTCGGGCGGCAGCATCGTCCTCGGCGGGTTGCTCGAAAACGTCACGCTGCAGGACCTGCTCGCCTATTTCATGGACCCGGCGAACCGCAACGCGATCTTCTCGCCCACCGCCTCGGGTCTCGACAAAGCCCTGGAAGGCCTGCTGCATTTCGGCCCGAAATACAGCGCGCCGGCGAAATTGCCCGCGCTGGAAACGCTGATGCCGCAGACCGGCAACAAGGCGCTGCGCGGCATCAACGCCGGCCTCACCGGCCCCGGCGGAGACCCGGTCCGGCTGCTGATCGCCGGCTTCGATTACGATCGCAACCTCGGCACGTGGTTCCGCTCATCACCCGTCGAAACCCCGTGCCTTGGCATCGCCAACGCGCCGGACATCACGCTCGCGGAAGCCATCCACGCCTCCACCAACGCCCCGGTGAATTATTTCGACGGCCCGGCGACCTTCCCCGCCCGCGCCGTGCGCTACTGGGATGGCGGCGTCAGCGGCCATAACAACCCGGTTCTGGCGGCGGTGACGGAGGCGCTGGTGCTGGGCATCCCGCCTTTGCGCATTGCGGCACTCAGCCTCGGCACCGGCACGGTCCGCCTGCCGCCTTCCATTCAGGGCCAGCCGGCCTCGCCCTTCTATGCGCCCTGGCAGGCCTCCAACCTCGCCGGCGATCTCGCCAAGATCGCCGGTTCGATCCTGGACGACCCGCCCGATTCCGCCAGCTTCATCGCCCATGTCATGACCGGCGGCGTCACCAATCCGCCGCCCGGCGCGCCCAGCCGGATCGTGCGGATGAACCCCGTCATCGCCCCCATCGCCGGCGCCGCCGGCCCTCAGCCCCCCGGCGGCATGACGGTCGCGCAGTTCCAATATCTGTGCGGCATCGGCATCGACGCGCTGCAGCCAAACGAGGTGAACGCCATCGCCGCCTATGCCGATCTGTGGCTCGCCGGCCAGGCGCCGAACCAGCCGATCCACACCGATGAAGGCGCCCCGCCGGTCACAATCGGCGCCGCCACCTTCGCCGCGGCGCTCGAAGCCTGGAACACCATCAGAGCCACCTGACGAACAACCAGCCTGAATTGTCGGAAACGGAGCATCACGATGTCGGATCAAACCGCGGATACATTGCTCGGCATCAAAGCGCGCCTGCCGCGCCTGTTTCGCGTCAGGCGCGCTTTATCTCAAGCACGCGCGCAGCCGCGTGAAGCCCACCCTGAAATCCCGCGCGAATCTCTCGCGCCGCCCATTCCGGCCGCCGCAAAGCCAGGCTCGCTCGCCTGGCTTTCCAAACAAATTCTGCATCTCTCCTTCAACACCGCGTTTTTGCTGTTCGTCGCCCTCGCCATCTACACCGCCTGGCAGTTGCACCAGCAGCAATCGGCCATCATCGTGGAACCCATCACCGTCCCGGATGCGCTCGCCACCGAAGGCTATACCAGCGAGCTCGCCACCCGAAACCTGCGCGACGAAATCCAGTATCTGCAAAACGCCGCCAACACGAAATTCGGCAAAAAACCATGCCTGGCCGATACCCAGACCGACTGGAACAAGGACGTCAACGCGATCGATCTGCCGGGCACCGGCCTGTCGATCCGCGACATCGTGGACCTGCTGCGCTCCCTCATCCCCGGGCTGCAACCGCGCGAGATCACCGGCGAATTCTTTCTCTCCAATTCCAGGCTGGTCCTCGAACTCTGGCTCGGCGACAACAACATCTATTACGGCATCGCCGCCGCCCCGGGCGTCGATCAGGGCACCATCACATCGCTGATCGACGGCATCGACCCGTCGAAAATCACCCCAACCACACCGCCATCGGCGCTCGGCGCCGCCTTTGCGATCATCCGGCAAACCCAGCCCTATATCGCCGCCTCGGCGCTGGATAGCTGGGGCGACGAACCCAACGCGATCACCATTCTGAACGACATCATCGTCAATGCGCCAAGAACGGATCCCGAATTGCCCTGGGCCAACAACCTGCTCGGCTATATCGATCTCAAGGCGCAGAATTATCCGCAAGCGATCTCCTACTTCCTCAAAGCGCCGGACCTGGCGATCGCCCATAGCAATCTGTGCTACCTCTATTTCGATCACACGCAGCCCGCATTATACGACCCTGCAAAAGCGCAAGCCGAATGCGCGCGCGCGATCGCGCTCGATCCGACGCTTTTGAAACCCCGCGAGCTGCTCGGCCAGATTGACACATATCAGGCCGCGTCATCGATCGACAGCGCGTCCGCCCAACAAAGTTTTGAAGCCGCCATTCAGCAATTCAGAGCCGTCGAAACCCTCGTCACCACCGCGCCAAGTCCGCGACTGAGCGAAACATCCGATCTCGCGGCCGCCTATGACGGCCTCGGCGGCGTCTACGCCAACGCCGCCTTTCGCGGCTATGATCCGGCGCGCGCCCAAACCGAATACGTCAACGCCGTCAACCTGAACCCGGCCAGCCCAACCCCGCTCGCCTTGCTCGCCAACTTCCGCGCCGCCCAACGCCACGGTCCGTCAAACTAACGCCGTTGCATCGCGCGAAGGTCGTAAAGTAAGCACTTCTTTTTTGTGAACAAAAAAAGAAGCAAAAAAAACTTTTATTCACTAACGGCGTTGGCAATCGTCACGCCAAAATGATCGGTTAGAAAAAGTTGTTGGCACCCATTAAACAATTCCGTACGATCGAGACTCCCGGAAAACCCCAACTTGCGTCATTGCAACCCCGCCGAAAGCCGGGAGAAGCAATCCAATTTCGGCAGCACCAACCGCCAACACCAAAAGCCGCGCTCTTTGCCCGCTCACCATTCCTCGTCATGGCCGTGCTTGACACGGCCATCCACGCCTTTTCTCCAAACGCATCGTCTTCTGAAACAATTCGTGGATCACCCGGTCAAACCAAATGATAACGCGGCGGCCGAGTCATTAGCAAATTATCCTGGTATAAAAT
>Ga0116228_10006753_pt1 | contig 10250 bp, 11 predicted proteins | sample S1TSphfallax_2_FD_89694 | JGI IMG/M metagenome (GOLD analysis project Ga0116228, IMG submission 89694) | Host-associated microbial communities from peat moss isolated from Minnesota, USA - S1T2_Fc - Sphagnum fallax MG | ecosystem: Host-associated > Plants > Peat moss > Unclassified | place... | reverse complement strand
ACAAATGAAACAAGGAAAGGGAAATACAGTAAAATAATTTTAAAAGAAAAAAAAATACAAAAAAGAAGAAACCAAATAAAGAGTAGAAAATAAGAAAAAATAATACTTATAATAATGAAGAAAAACCCTACTTGAAAAAGAATGAGAAGTGTCTTCTTTCTCCAAACTTCAAACTTGCATCCAAATAAACAAAAATATAGAAGTGAAAAAGAAACACTTTATTTTTATTATACAAAATAATAATAAAAACAGAAAACACATAAAAATAAATAAATGAAAAAGATAAAAGTTCTTTAAAAAATTTAAAACATGAACCAAACATTGTTGAAATAACACACCTGTGCATTAGGCATGGGGTTCAAACTAGTACTTTAAAGAGGATTACATGTTACCTATGCAATATAAAAAGGAGATTTTTTTTCACAAATTAGCAACATCATTATTGCATCTTTGTATGTTCTATTCTTATGGACACAAACACACTAATCTAAAATCAACCCAAGAAAAGCAATGATGAAGATGAACATTCAAGCCAATACCTTCTAGAGGAAGGCACCTTGTTCCAAAAAGAGGCCACACATTTGTCGATCCACATTTGATGTACTACTTTTGAATTGTTTTGAGACATGTATGACTATTTGTTCTATGCAAATATAATATTTCTTCATTTGTCAACATGGCAAGTTGCAAGACCAAGATCTTGTTATTTGGTCAAACATGGTCCGGGAAGTCTACTATTGCCAACGTGATGATCAAAGGAAATTTGAACAACTCTCTGCTCTTTGAGAGAAGCTTTGGGATTTGAGGGAAGATAATATCTTTCTAAAAAGAAGAGAATGATGAATATATGGTTGTTGACATGGTGAGCTTTGGATAAACACAACAAGGTATAGTGAGCAACGTGGAAGCAAGAAATCGACTATAGGATTTCTTCACCAAAATCAATGAAATTGGTTATAACTACTTTGCATATGTGCACAAGTGGGGAAAAATAAATGAACTTGATATTCATCTTTGGGGTTTTTTCAAGAAAGCATTTCAAGGTGTGGAACAAAACTTTGTCCTCTTGTTCATGCATTACCAGCAATCCACATTTGAAGAAAATTTGGAGGATGTGAAGGCTAGATTTGAAGGATGTAGTAAATACATTGTTGTCAACATTCCCCATGTTGAAGCAAGCATGAAGGTTATAATCTTACAAGAGCAAGATGAGAGGAAGATGAAAGCAAGATCTTTAAAATGCCTACAAGATGCACTTGATAATTGCAAATGCCACTTAATTACACCTTCGTTACGTTCCACAATGCGTAAAGGAAGACTATTGTTGCTTGGGACAAGTGCTAGAAACATGATTGCGAAGTTGATTATCAATGGGACTTTAGACCCCAATTCAATAATTGGAAAAAAAGGAGGCCAACAAGATGAAACTAGTTGCTCTTCTTCAACAAGTGAATCTAGTAGGGATATTACACCTTCTCTAAACATCCCCACCAGTGAAGCAATTGTATATGAGGAGCTTGAAGGAAAGGGATGGCAAGTTGTTCATGTTACACTAGATTTTCACCTCACATTGACATACGTAGGTGTTCATATATATGAACTTCCATTGGAAATTGAACATCCCATGTTACATGGTAGTTATAGTCACATCATCTACATTGAACAATGTGGAGATATTTATAAACAAGTGAAAATTATGAGAGAGCACATTACATAGATGTCGATGGTGGTAAAGGATCATTTGATTACAGTCATTGTTGAAACCAAAAGTGGTGGTTACAATACAAAATGGAGCAACATACAGAGGTAAAGAGAAAAAGATGTGCCTAAAAGGTTCAAAAGTGGAAGACTTTGTTGCATCTATAGTTTCGTAGTGAAAGCAATAAACCAAATGTGAGAGTGGAGAATATTGTTGTGAGGAACAAGTAGACTACATATGTTGGAAGAAGCTTTGGGTGAGATTGTGCTACCATATTTCTTGTTCCAGTATCCAATGATTCTAAGTTCAATTTGTGAAAGTGGAGCAAATTATTCTTAAAGAGATGAAATGAAAACAATGTTGTATGTAAAGAAAACATTCAATCCTCTTGATGTGTACTTAGTTGGTTCCATGCAACAAAATTTCCCAAGGAGAATTTAAGAGAATTTTTTGACTTTAATGTTCAGCCTTTACATCTTGCATCAAGTTATCCATTTTCTTATGAAGTTTTTCACATTGTTCATAGTTGGACATGCCACTTCGACAAAATTAATCTCTTGGAATTGAAATTGGAAATCTCATCACCACAAAAAATCTTTGTGGTTGTAGATTGTTTAACAATACGTAATTCAATTGACCAAAATTGGACTTGGGGAGAATTACAAGTCATGGACATACATTATGTTGACAAAAACACTCCCAAACTGGCATTCACCTTTGACCAATGGAAAGAGGAGTATGATCACATCCGTGACATGAGCTTTAGTATAGATATAACCAAGTCCAATGAAGACATAAGGAATCATATCTTTTAAATAAATTGAAAAGGATGACACTCATTTTTTGGCTTTGCCAACATCCTCTAGGAGTAACCAATTGTTGTTTCACAAATGCATGCATGCGAGTTGAACCTTCACAAGAAATTAATAATGAATATTGTTTTCTTGACTTTCAAATGTTGAAAAATATGTGAAATGAGATTGGACAAGTGTTAGGGAGAAGGATCCAATTTTTTTGAGAATGGAAGAATCATGAATTTCGTATTGGAGGAATGTTAACAAACCTTTCTCTAGCATTTATTTGAAATTTATTTTACCCCTTCATGTGAAGCAAAATCAAGAAATAAAATTAGCAAGGAAGCCATAGTAGGCAAGATAGCAGAGAACAATAAGGCTTCTAAATACTAGAAAAATATTCATAAAGTCCAAAAGCTGCTCCTACAATGCGTGGAGTGTACCTTTCCAGCAAAATCACCCACCACACTACCTCTTGCTGGCCCTACCAAATAAATAATAGTCAAACAGAGCTGTATTCAAGGCACTGAATGAAGCACAAGAATTCAAAAGACCAACCTCGCAACATGCAAGTAATGACTAAGAGTTTACATAGCTCTGTAACCCAGAACAACCCAACAAATACAAAGAAGACCAAACATATATGCTAGTCTATGCTACAAGTGTGACGTGGTCACTAACATATTATGTAGGTGGAAATATGTCAATTTATGAACACATTGTATTGTGCAGTGGAGGCTCAAATCACTTGTTTTGTGCTTTGCACACAACACAAATCCAACAAAGTATGTTTGACCTTCCCAATAGCTCCAGCACCTGCTAGAGGCTTGAATCTTTGAAAATATCCTCTCCAATAACCAAAAAAACTTCAAGCAATTCATAATCACATCTCTTGTTGTCAACTAGTTTAGAAACTAAGTATGCTCATGACCAACTTGATTTTTCATATAGTCTGTAGCCACCTTTCCAAGGGAGCAAAACTCTTATGAATGGGCTCCAGAAGTACCAGTCAAATACCACCTCAAAATCAAAAAAAATTTAGCAACACAAAAAAATGCCATAATGCATGATGTGTGAATTATGCTACGAGATACTCTTGAAATTTGAAAGGCATGGCCACCTTTCATTACAGAACTAACACATTTACATTGCCCCTCAAATTCAAGGGTTCTGACAAAACTACTCATCATAGGCATTTTTTCAATCATCACACAAAACCTTCATGAGGCACAAATGCTCAAGAATTTCATTATGTATAACTGAGGACATTAGTTGTATCTCAATGGTGGCAATATGGTCCTTCACATCATACCGAGTTGCATTCTTTTGTGCTAAAAGAAAAGTTTTTGAATCTTTAAAAACCTTGCTTGTACTTCCTTTTGCAGTTCTTAGGGGCTCTGAGGTTTCTTGTGGCAAGTGAGAATTAATTGCAGCATCTCGAAAGGCAGCTTGCTTAAGGTCAAAAAATCTGAGTAATTCTGTTAAAAGTAGCCAAAACGCATCATGATTTAAGCCCAGGGTAAACTTATACAAGTATATAATTAGTTGAAATGGCTTTTTACTCATGGATGATGGCTCACCCCTAAAGCCTATTTTGAGACCTCAAACAAGGGACTGGGTTTCAAACCTCTTAACCCAGGGGTGTGCAAGTGAAACTCCTGCTGACCCTCTGCCAATGAGCTTGACTTAGGGGTTGTGTAGGGCTTGTCAAGTGGGGTCTGTTGCAGGGTTTTTTTGTGGCGAAAATTCGCCACCTGGCGACAAAAAAAAGGGCTAGCGAATCCAACAAAGGGATTTTTGAGCATTTGAGAATTTTTTTACCATATCTCCAAAAAAAAAGTTATAAGTCGCCAGATTTAGACAGTGTGTTCCATTAGTTCGCCAGAAGTAGGCAGGATTCCAAAAAGATCTACTAGTCCACAAGGACAGTTGTCATTTATTGCTAATTAATGCTAAGGACCCTAGCCAGTACACCTACTTGAGGAATTTGAAAAAAAAAACCCTGAGACTCTGTAAAAACGAAAAATAAATAAAGTGTTTTTCTAGTCTTTCCCAGCTTTTTTACAACAGCAAAGAAGCCTTTGTCTTTCGTCCAGCTTGTCTCGGATTCAGCTGTATCAAATTAATGTTACACCCCAATGAGGTATTTGTTAATGGACCCAAAAAATTTGACCTATCACAAATGTCATTTTCCATAACATGTTTTCGCAACCCTTGTCAAATGTTTTAAACAGCCACAGTTAAATGAATGTCAAGCTAATCACAAAGAAGAAAGAAAACATGTGAACAAAGGTATAGGCACTTGGTGGCTAGTACCTGTAGGTAGAGGTACGGGGATGGTTGGTATAGAGGTTACCTATGTGACAGGAATACAATAAAAAAGTGTTTTCTGTGCACACATCATCCATCCTGCATGGTCAGTTCACTGGCTAGACTGGCTGTTGGTTCAGTTTAGCCAAGAGTCAAGAGCCTGCATTAGAGGCATTAGCCAGCCCCAGGACTAATCTCAGGGCCACCTCCCCCATTTTGTCATGTAGTTGAAGAGGCAATCATCCACAAGATGATATAACCAAATTTGGCTATGCACCAAATATTACATTTAAAAAGAAATTCAACCTTATTGTGTTGTCTACCTACTGGAACCTACTAAGGAAATCTGGTAATTTGTATTTCTGTCTTTTCAAAATTGAAAGAAATATAGGGCCATTTTTTTTTAAAAAATCCTTGGTATAAGTCAAAATCAGTTTTTTAAAGTACAAGAGTTGTGAAAATTCACCCAAAAAATCACTGCCTGCGAGCATAGTAATCAGTTGTGAGAACCCAAAGTTCAATTTAAATGTTTTTGTGATGGGTATGCCTAAACCCTGGCCCATCACTAAATTTTTATTTTTAAAAAATCAAGCTGTGAACTGTCCCCCAAAATCGACAGGTATGTTGTAGGTAATTTCCTCTCTAAACCTGCTTATATTGGTTAGAAGACTAGAACTAGGCCAAACAATAAGTCAAGAAGTGCTCAAATTTCCCATTAATGACACCCAAGATTTTTTGGCGTCTACTCCTAATCTAAAGTGGGCATTATTCGAAAAAAATTGCCACGGCAAGTAAGCACGGAGGAGATGGTACCTAGTACTAGGTAGTACCTAGTTAGTCCAGAAAAGGAAATTATTACAAGCTCAGGGCTCAGGAAGGTATTTCCTGTTTGTGTGTGTCGAAACTGTAATGTACAGAGTGTATTCTAGCAAGAGCGTTTGCTGAAGGTTCTTAGCTCCCCTTCCTTACCGGCTCGGATTGTCTAAGTAACTTGAGCGCAATTAATTTCCGCCTTTAGTCTTCGCCTCTGCAAGCTCTTGCTTGTGCAATGCGTTCTTTGAAGTCCTGCTGTCCCTGTTTCCTATCGAATCAGGTTCCTTCATGTTAAGAGGTTCGTGGAGGCTGACGTCTAGTCGTAAGAAGGCGAGTGTCGTGGTGGAAGTATCTGGCGATCTCACCTACTGACTGTAGAAGCTAAGGCTTCCCCAGGTGAATTTCTTGTTTCTGTTATCCGGCAGATGGATATTCTCCACTGCTTCTGGTATTTTCGGTCTCGCGCTTGGTCCCGTTGCTATCAACTTTTGCGGCAACTCGAATATACAACATTTGTAGTTGGATTTAGATCCTTTCCATATACTATGACCCACTTGCTTTTTTCCCACCTAGATCATGTTGGAAGCAATTATTGGGTTAATGTTCCTAACAGTTCGGACGTGCTAAAGATGTAATGACAATTTTATGAGAGGCTTGTTTTCAGGAAGATGTTCCGGATCCAAGGCGTATAATAGAAACTGGAGTTGGAGTGGGAGTTAACAATCGTGAAACATTTCCGGCCCACAAAATATTTTGTCCCACTGTTGGCCGGTAGCAAGGTACTTTTTCGACTGAATCTACAAGTGCGTATCTATCTAGGTTAAGCATTCTTCTATGAAATTGCTGATCAATGAAGGTCAATCTGTATGTAGGAAGAGAGAAGATATATGTGTTTTGAACCTGGGAAAGGTCATTCGTGCACCTCTGTAAGTCAACTTTCCTGATCAAATTGTTTTGTAGCCACAATCCATGATCAGAAGGGTTTTCTAGAGTTTGTTCAGGTTCTCCATATCACAAGCTGCTTTGACTAATGTCTTAAGGTGACGCAATACTTGTTATTGACAGTATTGCTATTGACAACCAAATTCTTATGTGTATTCTTTCGCCTTTATCCAAGAACATGCCTGCAAAGACTGGGGTGGTTTAGGGTTTAGGGTTAGTTTAAACCATTGTACCCATCCTAAGGAATCAGGCATCCTTAGGATGGGCACAAGATGTTATTAAACTGATCTCACATATCTTGAGTCCTACAACTTTCATAATTATCTGCGATTGGATTATTTTTTCTGCACATGTTCACTTTTGCTGTTGACTTTTCAAATGGCTGAAAATGTATCTACTTGGACAGGACCAATAATTTCTGCTTTCCAAGTCCTATGTGCTGTGGTTCTGTAATGTATGTTAGAAGCAATGTAGTGTTTCATTACCTATAAGAGTTTGGGCATGTTAATTGAGTGATTCAGAATCTTACAAGAGAGAGTTGGGACATGGGAGGTGGATGTCCAGGACAGTGGGCCTGCAACAGAGAGCCAGAGAGGGAAATGCCCCCATGACGTATTTGTGACAGCTTTGATGCCCAGCTGCTCGAATACGTAAGGCAAGTTGTCAAATGCTATGTTTGCCACTGTAGTGTGTGCGCATTATTCTCTGTGTTATAGTATTAACACTATAACACTATAAAGAGGAGTGTGTTATGTATGCAATATGAAAAGGAGATTTTCTTTAGACATCATTAGCATCAGTGAACTGCATTTCTGTATGTTCAGTTCTTACTAACGCCCATTTAGAGTCAATCCTAGAAAAACAGTAATAAAGAAGCATAGCCCAGATAGTACCTTCAAGAGGCAGGAACTTTATTCCAAAAAGAGGCTAATCTTGGCCTACCTTCCAGGTAGTGAGAGAATTATGTTCAAGCTAAAACACGTGGGTCAACATTCGCTGTACTGCTTATGAACTATTTTGAGACATTTATGTATGTTTGTTGTGTGCAGATCTAGTATTTCTGGAATTCTAGATATGGTAAATTGCAAGACCAAGATGTTATTATTTGGTCGAACAGGGTCCAGGATGTCTACTATTGCAAACATGTTGATCAAAGGGAATTTGGACAGCCCACTCCTCTTTTGAGACAAGCTCGGGGATTTGAGGGAAGACAATATCTTTCCAAAAAGAAGAGATTGATGAATATCTGGTTGTTGACACAGTGGGATTTGGAGAAGTGGAGTGAGGTACAGTGAGCAATGTGGAGGCAAGAAATCAGCTTTATGATTTCTTCACAAAAATCAATGAGACTGGCTACAACTAGTTTGCATTTGTGCACAAGTGGGGAAAAATAGATGAACTTGACACTCATTTCTAGAATTTCTTCCAGAAAGTGTTTCAAGGTGTGCAGCAGAACTTTGTCCTCTTGTTCACGCAGTGCAAGAATTCCACACTTCAAGAAAATTTGGAGGATGTCAAGGCCAGCTTTGAGGGATGTAAATTCATTGCTGTTGACTTTCCCCCTAGAAGCAAGCAGGAGGGTTCTAATCCTGCAAGAGTGAGACAAGATGAGAAGATGAGAACAAGATCTTTAGAATGTCTTCAGCATGAACTTAAGAAAAGCATGTGCCCATCCACACCTTTATATTCCACCATGAGTAAAGGAAGGCTTCTTTTGCTTGGTAGATGTGCAAGTGCTAGAAATATGATTGCAAAGTTGCTTGTCAATGGGACTTTAAACCCAAAATTTAGTAAGTGGAAAGGAAGGAAGCCAGAAAGGTGAAGCCAGTACTTCCTCTTCAACTTGCAGTGATGTCCCTGTTGATGAAACAACTCCATATGAGGAGCTTGAAGGAAGAGGATGGCAAGTTGTTAATGTTACAGCATTTCAGTCTTTGGTTAAAGGTGAGGGACTCAACATTCCACATTGGATTCCCGGGCAAGTTGGGGTTACATGTTGGATTCCATGGCAAATTGAACAGACCATGTTATATGGGAGTTATAGTCATATCATCTACATTGAGGAAAGTGGTTCTCTGAAGCAGAGACATTAGTGCATAAAATCATTATGGGGTTGTTAAGGGCTGTACAGGAGCACATGGTTGCAATCATTGTTGAAACCAATGCACAGTCAAGCAAAATATGGAACATGCTACAAGATGTGAATGTGAGGTTCAAAAAGTGGAAGACTTTGTTGTGCATGCAATTTCCTAATGTGAGCAATGAACCAGATGTGGAGAGGGAGAATATTGTTGTCAGGTACAGGTCACTAAGTTTGTTGGAGGAAACTGTGGGTGAGCTTGTGTTACCATGTTTCTTGTGCAAAGTTTCTCCTTCAATGAACCAAAAATCCAAATTTTTGAAAGAAATACACATCAGCTTGCCACAGAGTTTTTCAATCAAATTTTGGAGTTGAGTACAAGGGTTTCTACCACTTCAACAAAGTACTTGCTTTTACCAATGATTTCATCTCCTTTTACCAAAGTTGAGGCTTTAGATCTTACAAAGATGTCAGATCTTCCATTTACTTCGGAAGTTTCCAATTATCCTCATTTTGTCGAACTCAAATCAAAAATTATTTTCTTGGAGTTTATATGGAAATTATTGTCACCACAAAAAATCTGGTTGATTGTGGACTGTTGCGGAGCACGTGATGCAATTGCTCAAAATTGGACTTGGGGAAAACTACAAGTGGTGGACATGCATCATGTTGGCAAGAACAATTGTAGACTTTCACTCAACACTGGTCAATGGAAAGAGGACTTGGAATATACAAGCGAAACCAGGGACACAGATGGACGATTATACATGAGGTTTTGCACAGATGTAACCAGGTCAAATGAAGATGTATGGAATCACATCTTTTTAAATAATATCAGAGAGGATGACACTTTAATTTTGTGGTGTTGTTCAAGTCCTCTGGAAATCAAATTCTCTTTCTCTTGGTCTGGCGCATGAATGCAAGTTGAAGCAGGAAGAGCCTAAGAAGATTTGTCTGGATACTTCTGTGTTGAGAACTGTTGAAAAGGAGTTCTTCACAAGTGACAATTAGGGTTTAAAGTGTTGAAAGGGAGTTCGCAACTGACCCTTAGGGTAAAACAGTTGAAAGGGAATTCACAACTCACCATAGAAAATCAACTGTTGAATGTAGAATTTGAGTTAGAACACTCTCTCAAATGGTGGTAGGAGGTTAACTGTGAGCTCTCTTTAGAATGTGTGTTCAACCTACAATGAATTGCTTCCAATAAGATCCATATTTTTTAATTGCAAATAGAATGCTCCAATAGTGGTGCTTTTTGAGCCCATAGAGTAGAATGTGTAAATATGAATATTGACTATGAGCTGATTGTGCTTTCTTTGTAACTTTCATTACATGACCACCAAAGTGATTTCACTTACAAGAACTTTCAAGATTTATTCTTGCATTAGTGGATAGGTAGTTTCATAATAAGATATGCAATTGGTGAGCAGGATGATCCTTTTGATGAACAGTCACTATGTATGACAACATGACTGTTGAAGTTCTTGACCTATTGTCTTGTGCATGATTATCCAAATCTTGACATTCTTTTTTGGAGGTTTCCAGTTTGCAACATTTCACAATTAAAAATGTAAAGCCATAAACCCAAGGATAAATATGAACTGTTACTGTT
>Ga0116228_10006752_pt1 | contig 10250 bp, 10 predicted proteins | sample S1TSphfallax_2_FD_89694 | JGI IMG/M metagenome (GOLD analysis project Ga0116228, IMG submission 89694) | Host-associated microbial communities from peat moss isolated from Minnesota, USA - S1T2_Fc - Sphagnum fallax MG | ecosystem: Host-associated > Plants > Peat moss > Unclassified | place... | reverse complement strand
TTTCATTCATCCATCTGATGGGCATACTACCTGAGTAGAATGTGGAGGACCAGCGGTACGTCCCTTCCCAACCGGTTTCTTGTCAGGCACAGCTGGCGTCTTTATAAGCACCACGTGTATTTATACGCCGTATTTTGAGGGTGGGGTAGGTAGCCTCATACAAGGCGATCCAGTTGTGACAACAGGAGGTCCACTTGTGGCAACAGGTCCACTTGTGATTCGTCCATACTAGATAAAGTGGACCGGTGGAACTAAGCAGCTTACTAATAACAGTCTTGCTTCTTTTTTTTCTTTTTTTTTTGGTTTTATTTCATTTAAGAGCATCTGCCCTAATTAAAATTTTATTTTCCTTTTTTTAGCCTGATTTTTTAATCACAAGTGTAAAAGAGAAAATAAAATATAAAAATGAATAAGCTTTATGAAAAATGCCAGGGGTAAGGACCATTGTGAATTGGGTTGTTCTGGGAATTTGGGTCCGGTACTAGGCTCCTCCTACCTCGAACTGGGCCGTCATTTCCAGAAGAGCCCCATCCTCGGGGGTCCTTACCCTATACATATTAGTAAATTGCTTCCTCAAAAATAGGAAGCACTTTTAACCTCACACCTTCGAGAAGAGGCCTCTTGCACCTACCAAGGTGCCTACAAGAGGTCTCTTACACCTACTTAAAAAATGCTTTAACACCTTACAACACTTGGGTACCTTAAAATCACGAGGTGGAATGGGTCCTACTATGGCTCCATAGTACCTACATAAAAGTTTTAAATTTTTAAATAAAAAGTATCAAGATTTTAAACTTTATTAGCTTTATTTTACTTAATTAGATTTTTATAAAATGACTTGATATAAAATTATATATATTATTATTATTTTTTTATTTTTTTATCTCGGTTACCCGCTAGTCCGACCGAAATTCATCGACCTGCGGAAATCCCGGGTCCGCTGTCAAAGAACGTTGTAGGTATACTGTACCTAGGCTTGAAGACCGGGGTCGGGTGCACATGGCAAGGGCGTCTTGCCTTGTCTACCCGTTCAGTGGACCCGGCCCGTGATCTCCACAAGGCTTGTTGCGCGCGGGTAGGAAAGGAAGACGAAGACGAAGCCCTGCGGAGAGACAGAGAGTCGAGGCGCACCGCACACGCAGAAGGGCAAGGAAACGGCGCACGTCAGTGAGCAATAGAGCTTCGAGATCGCCTCCTCCATGGCTGCTTCTTCCGCTGTAGCTTTTGCAGGCGTCTCTGTATCCCTGGGATGTGAAAAAATGGAGTTCCGAGCTCTTTCGAGCTCGTTCAGAGCCCCCGGAGTCGTCGGCTTGTCGAAGGCAACATCATACCTGCAACGAGAAGTTGTTGCCGTGTCTGCTGCTGTGCATGGACGGAAAACGGCTGGCCAGATCTGTGCCAAGCGACCCGCATTGCACTCTTCGTTTCTTGCAAAGCCTTTGGCTGCTCGCGGGCCGCCGCCTTTTGCCCCGTTGGAGACGAACTTGAAGAACGTATTAAGCCCCAAGAAAGTTGGCTTTGCATCCCCGGTTTGCATGGCCGCTGCCTACGACGCCGAGGGAGCGTCAGTTCCTGAGTAAGCAAGTGCTGAAGAAATGCTTTTTATTCTTCTGTGACCTTATAACTAGTAGCCTCGCAGGCATTTTGTTTACTGTGTGGCAATGGCGGCTCAGGTTCTGTTTGTTTCATGAAGCATTTCTTTCTGTCTGACATACAATGATGTTGATGATGATGATGATGATGTGGATTAGAGCTTCGATGTGCAGGATTGTAAAAGATACTGGCGCGGCCACTGAATCTTTCGTTTCAAAGAACCCGGCGCTGGTAACTGGATTCTTCTTTTTCGCCTGGTACGTCCTGGCATCCCAGCTCTTTGTAACATACATTGTTTTTTCCTCTTAAATGACCGCTTTATGTCATCGGTATGATGAGTTTATGACTCATCTCAACAAGGTTAGGTTTTCCTTATTAATTGACTACTCATTGACTCCTTCACTTATTCCCTTGAAGAAGACAAGAGGCTGATTTTAGCTATGTCAATTGTATCATTCATCTTGCCACTGATGGAAGGAGGCCTGACTGTGAAACCCTCTAAATGGATCTCATACTCAACACCAGCAGAATGTCATACAGAAAAAGCCAGTAAGATCCTGGAACATTTGTGAATTGCACATTGGAGTTCATAGCTGATCTCCAACTACTTCAATCTCATGGATGGATTAGTTGGAGATTGCCTCTCTCCACAAATAATAAGAAGAGGAACTTCTGATTTTACAGCAGTGGAGAGGAGGAGTACACCAGTTTAGCTAATGTTGTTGTCATGAACTGGCAGGTACTTTTTGAATGTGATATTCAACATCATGAACAAAAAGCTTTACAACTACTTTCCATATCCTTAGTAAGTCCTTCGTTTCTTCTGACTTTGAATACTCTCTTGGTGGCCACTTTGGTGGTCATTTTGTGACAATGTTGGATTGCAGGTGTCTTATTTTCCTCTGAAATGAAAATGTGCTTATTTGTAGCATTGGATGCTGGAAAACTTTGCGCAATCAGCAGAATTAGGGATAGTGGGTACTGTCAGGAAAGTAAGGGCTAAACACTCTCTGGAACATGGACTTCTTATGCTGTAGGCACCTAATAGATAAATGATTGTTGAATCTCCAAGTTCATTACTGATGGGCTACTTGTCTGTCTGCAGTTTTGTTTCTGCCATACACTTGGGTGTTGGTGTCGCCTATTGTTGCATTTCTTGGCTCCTTGGGATGCCAAAGCGAGCGGTATGCACAGCTTTTCCTTCTTGCATCTTTGGCCTCAACATTTTGATGTGTATGCAGAAGACCCTTCCAGCGCTCCTATCAGCACTTGTCATCCAGGCCAGGTCAAGCTGAATAGAAATCTAGCTGTTGCTGACTCTCTTTTGTAGCTTTTTTGAATTTTGTGGTGTTCTGGATGTGCACTTGAGTCCATTAGGAAAGCCCTGACAGTTAAGAACCTTAGTTTTGCAAACTTGCTGTGTATCAAGACGGTTCATTGTTGCAATGCAGCCAATTGATGGAGAACTCTTCAAGCTGTTGATACCTGTGTCAATTTGCCATGCATTGGGTCATGTGATGACCAATGTCTCTTTTGCTGCTGTGGCTGTCTCCTTCACCCATACAATCAAAGGTTAGTTTGCTTAAGAGACTGTTGGAATTTGGAACAGCTGAGGATTTCAACTGTTTTTCTCTGATAGCTGCAGAGTAGTATTGTGATCAAGTAGTTCCAGAGCATAACTTCTTTCTGTACAGACACTGTCATGGCATGATTTGGAATTTGTGTGCAAATTTTGCTAGTAGTTAACTACCTGCTTGCTTGTTTTCACAGCCCTGGAGCCCTTTTTCAATGCAGCGGCCTCACAATTCATTCTTGGTCAACAGATTCCAGTTTCTCTTTGGTTATCTTTGGCACCTATTGTCCTTGGTAAGCTCACTAGCTTTACTAATAATTCAGCAGCTAGGCTTTCTTTGTTCTGTCACTTGTGCAGTCTGTCGTGTGCTCAAAAACAGTTGGAAATCTGCAGCTGAGACTTCACTATTTTCTCAAGGACTTCTGTTAGTGAATTTTTCTGGGTGCTGTGATTCCTTCAATGCGTTACTTTGTTGTCAACAGGTGTCTCTATGGCATCATTGACTGAGCTCTCCTTCAATTGGAAGGGTTTCATAAGTGCTATGACCGCAAATGTTGCTTTCACATACAGGAATATCTATTCAAAGAAAGCCATGGTATGTGTCACTGTTATCTGAAAAGGCCTGCAGAACCTTTTGCTGCAAGATATTACTCCATTCCAACTGCCAAGGATTCCTATGGCCTTGTGTATTATTTCTCAAGATGATAGTTGTTGCACTTCGGTCTGTCAAGACCTTTTTCCCTGCTTTTGCTTTATTCTTGTTCTTGGTGTGGTGACAAACATGGTATTTCAAAAGTTTGGAAACATGGGAGTTTTTCTAGCAATGTATAGGCCAAGTAAGTTTATAGTCCATGCTGTTTTGTAGACTGGGATGGACAGCACCAATGTGTATGCCTACATCTCCATCATCTCTCTGGCTTTGTGCATTCCCCCAGCAATTTTGGTAAGTCTTGGCTGCACTCCTTTTTGTATGATTATGAGATCTTGTGGATGTCTTGCATGTGGATGAAGACCTTGCTGTCTTTTGGCAATATGGTGCCAAATGCTTATGTTGCTGTTATCGCAAACAGGACAGCAGCCATAATTGATTTTCCAACCTATTGGCTTTTAAGTGAGGTTGCCATATGCACATTGATCTTCTTTTTCCAGGGCAATATAATGATATTCGGTCTTTCCTTGTACAGATTGAAGGCCCAAAACTGATGCAGTCTGGCTTTGCTGATGCAATTGCCAAAGTTGGCATTAGTAAGTTTGTGTCTGACCTCTTTTGGGTTGGCATGTTCTATCACCTCTACAACCAGGTATGGATCTTTCTATGCATCCTTGTTTCATACTTGAGCAGAAATGGTTATTTCAGGGCACAGATGTGGAACAGAGGCTTTCTGTAAAATGATGTAGTTCGTACTGGAAGGTACTGCAAAATTTGGTGTTGCCAGTGCTAAGAGTTGTGTGATTTTTTTATGTCTTAGAATCTTTCCACCAAGACTTTGATTGGTTGAATTATGTTTTTTCTAAATTAATAATGGCCATTTCATTTTTAAATCTGTATAAATATCCTTGAAAATCGGAAGAAAAACAAAGCAGTGCTCCACATTAGTGCTTTGTTTTTTTATTATCTTGTGGGGACTGAAACTGCAGCTTGCAAACAACACACTGGAGAGGGTGGCACCCCTCACCCATGCTGTCGGGAATGTCCTGAAGCGGGTGTTTGTCATTGGATTCTCAATTATTGTGTTTGGTAAGTCGTTATTTCTCACAATCTTCCCTCAGATAAATGTGTCATGATATTCTACTATGAGGAATTTAAGGTCAGCCCAGGAAGTTATGGGAGAGTAGTTGACTGCAAGGTTAGCTTCAGAATGTTTGTGCATTTGTTGTGTCATTGCTGCATGTAGCTGTGTTTCTACTACATTGAGTGGAAAGTAGTGAGTGGCAGCCTTCTGTCTCATTGCTATAATGCCACAGATGTGTGGAGGATGGTTTGTTCCATTTAGCAGTCAAGTATGAGGAAGTTCATAACCCCTTCCTGAATGAGACTTCTGAGATTGTTGATCATATGTTGTCTGCAGGTAACAAGATTTCAACCCAAACTGGTATTGGAACTGCTGTAGCAATTGGTGGTGTGGCTCTCTACTCTTTCATCAAGGCAAAGTTGGAGGAAGAGAAAAGGGCAAAGGCAGCAACCAGCTAGTTGATCATCCTTGATGTCTGGTAACGAAAACAGGCATTTCTGATTGCATGTAGTCTTTTCCTCATCTTTCCTGAGCTCCATAAGAAAGTCCATTTTTTTGGTTATGTATCATGGATGAAAGAATAAGCCCAGTTTTGTCTGCTCTTGCTCGGGGTGAGATATTTGGTCTGTCTAGATCTCTTTGTCATTTGTTGAGCATATGAAGGCTGCTTCACTCATTCTGGTAAAAGATGTCAGTCAAGGAATGATCTGTGTTTGTGTCCAACAGGAGGGCATCTCACTTGTAACATCTAGTCTTCAAAACATTCAGTTAGCTGTTTCTGATTTCTGTTTCTGTGGCATCGTCTTACATGGAGGTTTGTCAACCCAGCCCTTGATTGCCCCCGGTCTATGAAAAGAACAATCCTGTCTGCAGCATGTTGCATACAAATTTTTGATCCATAGCTCTACACTTTGAAGCTCATGAACCCAGCAATTGATCTAATTGTTGCAAGTGACCTTCGGCTAACATCTGTTTTGCAACAGTATGTGGTACTATCAAACCAGCTGGTTTGTGCATTTTGCTTGTCATTTGAGTGCCAACCACTCTCAAATTAGTCTACTCTTTCACACCTCACACTCAAGTTAGTGTACGCTTTCTCACCTGACACAAATAGTCACTAATTACTTTTAAGCACACATTTGTTTAAGATGGAATAGTTAATCAGTGTTAAAAAAATTTCATTTGTTGGACAATACTGGGCTAGGTGTTGCTACCCAACATGTGGGGTTTTTTTCCAAAGCATCAAATATCATGAGCATTCATTCATTGGAAATGATGAATTTGACTCATTCTAGCCCCATGTGGATTGAAATTTAGCCGTGGGATAATTAACATGTAAACATTTGTTGTGAGGCTTGGTTGCATGGGTAGTGTCTCACTATTTTATTTTTCAAATAGGTGCATTTTGGGTGTGCAATTTTTCTTGTATGTTTATCAAATGCAGTGAAATTTCCACAGCTTGTTCTTTAAACCATGTTCTTCAACTCCAATGGTGCATTTTCTTTTATCTCTTCATATGTTTGGAGATTCATGAAGAAATATGTTTGGGGTTTTTTTTTTAATGAGAAATTTCTCTTAAAGGCTTAGTCTTTTCAGGTTAAAGTACCTTCTAGTCTTTAATTCAACAATTTAACAATTACTCCATATCATTGCCTTCTTCTGCACAATCCACCCATTCCACCTCCATTTATTTTTAGGTCATGACAATACTTTTTATGAATCTCTTCATAAGTATTAATGATATTTTGAACATGCCATTTGGTTGTGATAATCATTGGAATATTTGGACATGACATTGATATTCCAGTGTCATGAGATTTTCTCCTTGTAAGTATCTATAATGTATAAGAAGGAAATGTAGGAAAGAGGAAAAAAAAACAAGAAATGCAGTAAAAGAAGGTTTATGAAAACTAGAATGAGTTTGTTTAATTATATTCTACAATTTTGTTGAAACCATGTACGATAGATGAGAAGATGAAAAAGAATTTTGTTGGGAAAGAAATGAAAGACAATTAAGAACATAACAACTTAGAAAATGGTTTTGTGCAATTTTCAATTCTCCTTTTCACACACAGTGCTCATTTTATAGAGTTTTGTTTGCAATTGACAAAGAGTTGTGAGGAACACATATATAGTTGTCAAGTAAAGATGGGTGAAAAATTGTTATTGTACTAGACAAGAAGATTCCCAACATGAGGTACTGGGAGACATCAATGTCCGTATTGTTCACAATCACAATGAAAAACTTGAGCATGTGAAACCTAATGTTTGTGTTATTACGAGTATAGGAAAAGACAAAAGTTTGGGAAGTTCCCACAAGTGGACCTTATCAACCTATTTAGTGATTTACTGGCACATGATGTTCCACATAAAAACTAGGATTCATGTGAAACCTAATAATACTAGCATTCAATATAATATTTCCCCATTTGTGAATGAACTCAACCTCTTGAAGTGTGAGAAATTTGCTATCTTGCAAGGTCTCTATTTCAAGTGTTGAAAGTTCTAGTGGAAGTTCAATATGTTTATTGATCTATGACTTAAGAAAGATTAGTTCTTGTTCAAGCACTAAACATCTTAGTTCAACAACATTGAAGGTGCTTACTAACTAAGCCTACACCTTAAAGTCCTAAACAACAAGCCATTGTTTAATTTAAAATATTTGAGTCCTTCTCTTGGCACCTTGTATTGTGGATTTAAGATTGTGAATCTTTAGTTTAAACTTTGAATTCCTTAGGTTAGCAATAGAATTCAATTTACAATCACTTGAACTCCTTGGTTCAACACCTAAATACTCTTTTACTTAATACCCAAATTCATTGACTCACCATTGTGGTTTATTGTTAAACACCTTGTTTCAATCAATTAATATTGTCTAGTATTCATTTTGTTTATTAAAAACATTTATAACACTTAAGGTCATTGAATCAATGTTGTGGTTTTTTTTAAGGACCTACTTTCGTACCATTAATATTGTCCACTTCTTTCATATAATACTCATTGTGCTTATAACATTCATAGTCATTGAATAAACACCATGGTTGGTTTTCAGCACCTATTGTCATTCAATTAACACCGTCCGTTTCTTCTACAATACTCATTGTGCTTCCTAGAAGCACTCCTAGCAACCATAGTTGTTGATGAGGCATTGTGGTTAATTTTCAAGGACTTTTTATCATGTCATTCAAATTGTCCAATTTTTTAATACCATTCATTGTGCTTTCTATAAGCACTCCTAACAACCATAATCATTGATGAAGCATTGTGGCTAATTTCCCAGGACTTATTTTCATGCCATTAGGAATGCCCATTTTTTAATAACATTCATTGTGCTTCTTATAAACAATCCTAGCAACCATAGTCATTGATGAAGCACTTTGGTTAATTTCCAACGTTTTTTTCTCATGCCATTAAAATTGTCCATTTTTTTTATAACATTCATTGTGCTTCCTATAAGCATTCCTAGCTCTCGTAGTCATCGAATCAACATTACATGGTTGGTTTTTCAGCACCTATTGTCATTCCATTAAAATTATCCACTTCTTTTATAGTATGCATTATGTTTCCTAAAAGCATTTCTAGCACTCTAAGTCATTGATGAAGCATTGTGGCTAATCTTTAAGCAACTATTTTATTCCATTATGATTGTCCATTTTTTTTTTAACATTCATTTGTTTCCTAGAAACATTCATAGCACCCATAGTCATAAAAGTAACATTAACGTGACTTATTTATAAACAACTACTTCTATTCCAAGAGAATTTTCCACTTCTTAAATGAAACACATGTTGAATTGAACGTGGAAGTTGTTGTTTGAATCATAGTACCATGATACCAATTTTGTTTTTTTGTTGTGACAAACTTGTCTCATGTGTATTATCTGATTATTTGTTGTGGTAGACCTATTTCATGTATTGTCCAAATTTGATTGCCAACATCATAATTTGATATTGTTTACATTTGTGATTATTCATTCTTGGATGAGATGTGTTTATATTGCAACTCAAGTAATTAGTTTTCTTATGTTAAAACATAAGCTCAAACTTTGGACATATTTTAAGTTTGAACGTATTGTGATAAAATTGCAGCAAATGTTAGTAATGAGGCCATGCCATCAATTAATGATAATGGAATTTTATCAAAAATTGTTGGTTGTTCAAGTGATGAAGCTAAAAGACTATAAACAAAACTCAAAAGGGAAAAAAATTAGAGTTACAAACAGGCATCTCGAGCACAAATTGTTGCTACAAATGAAGAAGTTGTTGCCTTGTACTTTCAAGGCCAAGAACAAATGATGATGAGTACATGTTCGCTTACACTACCAAGGGGGCGAAATGGTCAGTTCAATGGTGGCTAGAAATTATGTTCTACAACTAGTGAATGGCTTATCGATGTATGATGTGGAATTCTAGTAGAAGGTGATTAAAAAGATATTCCAACATGTGTTGATGAAGCCAATGATTTTTATTTTATTTTTCTAATGTATTGGAAACAAAAAACAACCACCTTGTTATTTAGAGCATCAAAAGCGAAAAGTCTATTCACATAGCACTTGGATGCATTACTAAACACGTTGTTGCAAAAGAACTTTTAGGCACTTTGGTTTCATGTAGGCATGCAAGTGGGAGGAAGGTTGCCAAGCACCTCAAGCTTGATAGGAGGTGCATATATCAAAGCCTACAATGATGTCTACCTATTGATGATGGCATTTTGGACTTTTGGTCTGGGACAAAAAAACAAATACAATTTGATGCACTTTCAACAAAAAAAAATTCACTTGTTATGGAATGGTGGACCATGGGGATTACTATCTCTCTTGAGTGCAAAAAGGTTTGTAAGTTTGGCAAGTCAACATATTCAACAACTTTATATGCTCATGTAATCTTTTACAAATTTTCCAACTCTCATGCAAATAATCTTACACAAATCTTTTGTGGGCTTTGTTTTTTGCCCTTCTATTTCAATTCTAGGTTATGTACCTCACACTTATTTTCTCATAGTTGTTATTACACTTGTCATTCACAAGAAACTTTGTTTTGTATGTATAATATGTGCATTGTGTGTTACAGTTGGAATTCTTCACAACATTCAAGGAAAAACACCCCCAATGTACAAATTGAATTCACAAATTTTCATGCCTAAAACCTTGGTTTGTGAGGCAAATGAAAGACTGGAATACTTGTTATTGCCTCTACCACACTGAACTCTTGGAGCTGAAGATTGGCCTTAACAATATGCGGTCCAAAATAGGCTTGATGTTCATGTTAATTGTGGTTGTAGGTGTGTTGATATTTGTTCTCCATTGGGTGCTTTGGAAATGGGTGAATGCTATGGAAATTAGGTGTCATTTT
>Ga0116228_10006751_pt1 | contig 10251 bp, 10 predicted proteins | sample S1TSphfallax_2_FD_89694 | JGI IMG/M metagenome (GOLD analysis project Ga0116228, IMG submission 89694) | Host-associated microbial communities from peat moss isolated from Minnesota, USA - S1T2_Fc - Sphagnum fallax MG | ecosystem: Host-associated > Plants > Peat moss > Unclassified | place... | reverse complement strand
CATTTGATGCTCACACCCTTCTCCTTCTCCACCATTGCTTTGAAATTCAAAAAATGTTGAAACACTTCACCTTTGTGTTTCATGAAATAGACCCACACCTTCCTTGTGTGGTCATCAATGAAACTCATGTAGTACTTGCATCCTCCAATGGATTTTGTTTTCATGGTCCACACATTTGAGTGGATCATTTCCAAAGGTTTGGAACTTACATGAGTTGTTTGAACTGGGAATGGATGCTTAGTTTGCTTCCCAAACTTCTCACATCACCTCTTCTATTCCAACTTTAGGAAGACCTCCAACAAGATTTTGTTTCTCCATCAACTTAAAACATTGGAGATTAACATGGCCAACTTGCTTGTGCCAAATTCCAATGTCTCTAGCTCCTTTTCCATGTATGAATAATATGGAATTCACTTCAGGCATGTTCACATCCAAGGCGAACATTTGTCCATTCCTTTTCCCTTTGGTAATCAATTTGCCTTGGTTTTTCATGTCTTCCACAAAACATCCATTTGGGTTGAATGCCACCTTAAAACTTATTCCACCATTTGGCCTACGAAGACCAATTTTTTTATTATGGTTGGAACATGAAATACATCTTTTAAGTATTTTGTTTGCCCATCTTGCATGGACAATGGCACCTTGCTAATTTGTGTGATGGGATGTGTAATGTCATCACCAATTTCCACAAACCCTAGTGTCTTCAAATCTTTTGCATCTCTAAACCATTCTCCATGACTAGTCATATGATTTGAAGCTCCAGAATCCATATACCAGACATTGTTACTTGATACACCTCCTATCATTGAATTTGTCATGTGTTGCATCACAAACAGTTATTCATCACCTTGATTATTAGTTGATGCATAATTCCCTTGTTGCAACTTTCCATTTCGTGCATCATGCTCCCTTTGATAACAATTATTTGTCATGTGCCTAGGTTTCCCGCAATAGTAGCAATTTGAGTCGTTATTTGGTTGTTGACCTCAATGACTTCCTCTTCTTTTGAAGTTTCCTCGTCCACCTCCATGAGATGGACCTTCATGCTAATGATGTCCACCATGCAAGCTTCCGTGTTGACCTTGAAATGAAATTTTAGCACCTCTACCTCTACCTTTATTAAAATTTGAGTAGAAAGCATTTTCTTGTGATCCTCCATTAGATGAAGTACCAACACTTCTCATCTCCTCACTTATAAGTAGGGTTATTAAGTTTTGGAAATCAGGAAATGTTTTTTGAACTGCAATTGAAGTATGAAACTGGCTATAATCTTTTCCAAGTCCATTCAAGGTCACAGCCACTAGATCTTCATCATTTACAGGGGCTCCTATAGATGTAAGAACATCTGCAAGGTTTTTCACCTTTATAGAATAGTCACTGATGTTCATCTTGTTTTTTTGTAGATTATGCAACTCTTATTTGAGCTGCGTTTTGTGGGCTTGTGTATTGGTGTTATACAACTTCACCAATGCATCCCAAGCTTGCTTGGGTGATTTTACATCTTGAATATGCACAATCATGGAATCAGACACACTCACAGAAAGCCAATACAAGACTTTCATGGCTTTTCATGCCAAGTTTTATTGGTTTGAATTTGTTATTGTGTGGGGTTTTCTGGGAGAGGAGGTTTGTCTCATCACCAGTTATGAACTCCCAATAACCTTTCCCCATCAAAAAATTCATAATCCTAAAATTCCACACTTGGAAATTGTTCTTGTTTAATTACTCAATTGCAATTTGAAAAAGACCATTTGCCATCTCTCAAGGCAACACTCAATGTCTTCTTGGGGTTTCTAGGATTGGGATAATTTTTCCTTCCTTAGGTTTCTAGGATTAAGGTTGAACAAGATGGACTTTGTATATGTATGTATGTTTTGAGTATTATATGAAATTTTATATTATACATAGGTTTTACGTATATGTACATATTTTGTATAATATTTTGTATGGTATTAAATACGTGATTCCATACCAAACTTTCATATGAAGGTCTTGATAATGTATTTGTGCTCCCCAATCTTCAAATTCTTTCTTTCAAGTTTTCCCAAGTTGTATTTGTTCCACTTCAACAATTTGTTTGAATGTCTTCTCAATGTAAACTTTTGTCATAACAACTTTGTGAAGCTACACTGCTCACATATGACCTTGAATCCTTTTGAAATTTTGCTAAAACATGAAAACTATGTCTACTGCCATCTCTCAAAATTTCAGCTCTATTGATGATGACCACAAAGAGATATCACTTCTTTTTTTTAAATGATTTCTAAATTGAAGCTAAAACTTTAGATACTTGAATCTATCTTAATACATATCCAAATGACTTGAATTTTTTTTCCACATATATATTCCTTTATGATCTATAAGATCCCAAACTGAAAATCCAAAAATGCTCAAATAAAAGAAACATGACCAAAAAATCAGATCTGACATAGAATCTTGAAAAGCTCATAACTCTCACAAAACGAATCCTTTTCTTTTGGAATTTTGAGAATATAAGCGTCTTATAGTCTTCTATAATCTCTCCAAGTTTCATTCCAAGATCTTTTCACAATAGATCTAGATCTAGATTTAAAGATATGATTTCCACAACTCTTGATATGTGGATCTCCTCTCACCTTTTTTCTTTTCTTTTCTTTCTCTTCACTTCTTTCCTTTCCCCATTTCTCTTCTGCACTTGACAAACTCTTGTGATATTACTAGAGACTCTCAAGCTCTAGTTTTAAAGATTTTTTAGCTCTAGATCTTTTTCAACTTTTTCATCAAACAACCTAAACTTTGATACCATGATAACAAATAGGATATCTACTCAAGTGCAAACATAGAACTTTATTGAAAGGAAACTATAACATAATTTTCACAACACAAAACATAATATCAAGAACTCCTCAAGGTTTTTATCACATGAAATACACAAACTTGTGTAATGAAGAAAAAAAAAACAAACCATCAACACCAACGTATTGACCAAACCACAAATAACCAAACTAATATAAGTAAAGAAAATAATTCAACCTTGTGAAAGTAACCTAGTTACTTTCCTACTCCAATAACTAATGAAACCTAACTAGTTGAACTTGAAATCTCAACAACCACTTTTTTGCATTCCCCATAGCGCCCCTCTTTTATATTCTTCCCTATTCTTCCCTCATCCTTCTTAGCCAAAGCTCCACCAATGTTGTTTCATCCTCAACCATTCACCTGTAGTATAAGATCAGCCTTGCATCAAACGTAAAAGAAATTAACACCACTCTTTCACCAACTCTCCTCAAGTTCTAATGTCTAAATTTGCATAAACAACCACTGATTGTTAACTTTTAGCCATCACAATTATAATGTAGATAAAGACATGAATTATGAACCCTAAACCTCAATGTTCACACTGAAAACCCATTTGTAGCCATGTCATTGAAGGTCAAAATGCATCAAACCAATTATTGTTTAAATGATAAATTTGTCACAATGGTTTAATATGTTGTGAATAACTAGCATAACTTTAAAGGTTAAGAATTTTTAGTCATTTCAAACATTGCAATGAACAAAATATGTGCCTACATGAAAAATCTTGTGAAATTACACAATAATTGTAAGGTGATTAATTAAATAAATAGGGATTACATATTTGTTTCTTTATTTTGTTCACATAATGAAATTTTAATAAACATTAGAGTTTTGGCTACTTTAGGATTTCCTGCATCCAAAATTTGAAAATAATATTTTAAATTATCATTTGGGGAAATGAATTATCTCATCTTGTGTAATTATTACATGTTAAATTTAGATTTTTATACACATGCAAAGAAAAAATCCTCCAAATTTTAGCAAAAACTTTTAACACATGGTTCGGGAAACAGTCCATGAAGCCTAACTATCCCACTATTAAAGAAGGTACTTTTGTAACCAAAAAGAGAGGAGTGGAAACTTTCATCAGTCTGTGGTGTAACAAAAAAGCGGGTCACACAACATTACTCATTGTCATGTGAGATTGAATAAAATCAATGCAAACAATAACTACTAAAATAATCATCAGTAATGCCACATCACATGTGCATAATCTTGGCTTAACTACTTCAACAATTAAAAGCACTATCATGCGATCATATCGCTCCAAGTATCTTCTCTTGAGTTATTTATGCCTTTTTATTTGATTCCATAAGAAAACACCAAACCTTCGTCATATTGCACACTTTGAACCAAATTCCCAACTCCATAGGCAATCATATCACTCGTACAAACTCCAACCTAAAAAACACAAAAGCTTTGGACACAACAACAATGAAATGCATCTCACCCACCCATCACACACTCAATTCCATGGTCATGGAAGCCTTTACATGGCACAATTCAACATATTTTGACTACCTTCAATTCATACATCTAGAGATTCATAAAGTTGAACATATTTTAGAGCTTTCATCAATGCAAGTCTTGCTCCCAAAAAAAATTCAATTCTAGCCATCATTCCATAATAATCCAACTAATACAAGCAAACAAAATTGGCACATGCAATCTCTTGACCCCTATGGCTCTTCATCATGTCCCAATGCCTTTAAAGAACACCTAACCTTACTATTAGTAAGCAATTCTAAATCCTTTACACTATGGAAAGAAAGACAGAAAATCCACAACCACCAACCAGTTATTTCCAACCTCCACATTCTTCTACATCAATAACCAAAACAACTACTACTGACCTATAGCTTAAGCCTCCTTTGCACATCGAAGAAGTCCTTTTCCACATGTCTTCATAATGTGCAAAGAAACATCCCACCACACTTGAGTTCCTTAGAATCACAAAAAAACTAATCTTCAAATCCACACAACCACAAACACTTTACCTTATCCTAAGCATTATGCCCACCAAAACTAAAATTTATCACATACAACCACCCCATTTTATTTTTCAATGATGGAAAAAAAGGTGGTAAACTTTATTAGTGCAACTGATATAAACAATCCACATAGATGAATATAACACCCAAGCCTTAAATCCACGTCACAACAAAACCTCTCCTTTGATGGTAATTATCTCACCAAGTTAGTCATCATAGTTTAGCCCTTCTGCTATGGTTCAACATGCTTCCTAGATACAATCAATATAATACACTCATTAAATCACATTTTTTAGTGAGCATATTTCACAAATTCTATCCTTCAAATTGATATGATCACCTAGCATTAATTTCAATTAGTTGTGTTTAGCCAAAAATAAAAACCGATATGGGAAGACAAGCCATGTACTCAAGCATAAACAAAAGTGAAAACTTTATGTATTCCTTCAACCCATACAAAAATCAAGTGTTAGTAGTTGCCACATTAACAACTCGAGCTTCAATATGCCTTTAGGCATCTACCTCATTAATTCCTCTAACCTTATTTGCACATACCTCATTGCTATTCATTTCCACACAAATTCAGTGGTTCGTCTTCCTTCACATACCTTCTAGCAGAAGCTTTTTCACTACCAACATCAATGCAAGCCATAAAGAAAACATGTTCCACTCCTTCCAATGGCACTAATCTTCTAATTTAATTCAAACCCCATAAGCCCCAAAGCCATTTTCCCAACACTCCTAGAATAAAAAGTTGGTGCCCATACAAGCAAGGAAGATAACTTAGCTTGTAGAGTAGAAAACCTTCGAGTCTCTGCATGGTCTTTCCCAAATCTACAAATCTTTGTAGGGTCTTTCCCATATCTACTCATCCCCATTTTAAACATGCACACACATCCACCTTATCAATGTCCTTTCTTATCAATGTACCCCAAAAGACAATATGGACCTTCACATTCAAATTCCAACCTTTCTTCACCAACTTGCCAAGTGATTACTTCCTCTTGTGGGAAGCACAAGCCTTTCTCTTTTATTTTTTCACACTTTGCCTACAAGTTCTTTAGAAATTTTTAGTGTAAATTAACGACAAGCTTCATTTTAATAATCATTCGCATAACAAATTACTTTTTAATCCATCTTTCTTCCTATGGTTCATACAATGTGCTAATCCATAATTTGCTTTTGGTCTAGGATGTTTGTTTATCAAAACCATGTATAATGAATATTTCATATTCCCCTTAATCCCATTATAACCAAGAGGGAAGGTGCTAGTAAATAGCCATGTTAGCAATGGTGTTAAACAACATCATGAATAATCCACACACAACAATGTTGCATCTTTTTATTCAAGAGGTTTCTAGAACATGGTTTCCAATAATTCATCTCACACCAACACAAAACAAAGTTGCCACATCCTACAAATAGACAAACATCTTGACAACATTGACAAAAAAAAATGAATCAAACTCTCCCTTATTCACATTTCTCTTCTATTGCCAAGTATTATTCCATAATCAACCAAACCCAAACCTAGGAAATTAAAACCTTGTTCTTTCATCCCTTAATGACAAGAGTTCCAAAAAACCCAACACACAATAATTCATTTTAATTTACAATTCATCCCAAAACATAAACCTTGGCATTAGATGTTGAAATGTGAGACCTATCAAATAATGAGTTATAGACATTATCATACATTCCCTTCTCTTGTCATGGCTCAAGAATACATCAAAAGAATCAACAACAACTACATTATACTCTACAATCTTTAGTTTATTGTTTCCTATGCAACAAAAGGAGAAAAATGGATATAATGCCTTCCTAGAACAAGATGAAAACTAAACACACAAGCTAAAGGTATGCATTTAGCTTCATTGAAATCCTCTCCAAAACCTCCCCACTTAAATCCTCCATTGACACTCCTTACCTTCATATTTAATCACTCCTCCTCCATTCAACACTTATTAGTTAGCATACAAAATTCAACAACAAACCTAGAATAGAGGGTTCATCAAAGTAGTGACTTCCTTCATGCCAATTGCCATTGCTATCAACTTCGTGAACAAACAACCAAAAAGCTCACTCTCACATCCCAATGTAGAAAGTCACAAGAAAGTAAAACCCTTGAGATGTCATGCCTTTCACAAGACATGCCTTTAGGTCACATATGTAACCACTCCCATTTTAATTTAACTACACCTTTGTAGTTACCATGACATTCCAAAATAAAAAAGTTGCAAATATTTTCGCGGTTGTTCCTACCAAGCCTAATCATGTCCTTTAATTATGTAGATGTGAGTGCACATGGCTTCATCGGGCTCAACATTGTACTTCCCACCAACATAACCAATAAACAAATCTGGCCTTTCTTAGCTTGCCTCAAGAAACTTCTTTTTGCTACGTTTCTTCATAGAACACAAGTGTTTTCTTAGAACATAAATCTTTGTTTGTTTTTGTTGCACCTTTTTTACATTCCTGATAATTCTTTTATGCATTTTAGTAATCAACTCCATTTTAGCAATTGCCTATTCTACCATATTTTTCACTATAATATCCTCATCAATTTCTTGCATCAACATGCTCAAGTGATTGTCCACCATAAAACTTGGGGATATAACCATTTAAAATCATGAAAGGTGAAAACTTGGTATTGGCCTACATTCCGCAAGTGTATCCAAACAACACTTGTTGTAGCTATGAGTCCCAAATCTCCACATATTACAGACATTTAGATAACACAATGGTACCATGTTTGATGGTCTTTATCATCTATTCCACCATGCCATTACAATGTGGGCATCACAATGTTATGAACTAGTGTTATATTTTGTAGACCTTTGCACATATTGTCAAAGTCACCAAGCCATTCCCCCCCATTGTAAGTCAACAAAATTTTTGATACATGATATTGTTTGATTATTTCTTCCTCTAAAAACTTTGGAATTGCACAACTATAACGTGATCAGGCATTGCCTTGACCTCACACCATTTCATGTAATGATAAATGGCAACCAATATGTATTTACTGCTAGACTTAGTCTTAAGAAGTGGACCCAAAGCAACCAATAGAACAAATCATAAATTGGTATGCTCTTGAGCTCTTCAACATTAAATCTAATGTTACATGTCACTTTCATTAGTTCATATTGAAGACATGCCTTCACTATCTTGTTCACCTCTTCAATGCATTTATGTTAATAATGCCTTTTGTAGATTTCATTTGAAGTATGTTACTCATTAAATTAATGTCCTAGTTCAACATGCATGTCTTCTATGATTTTTTTCTTTTCATTTGGTTTTGGCACTATGAATCCCTTGAAAATCAATACCATCACCATGCAAATAATAATTCAATATTCATTTTTTAACCTTGTTTACACATTCATAAATGAATTTTCTTCCAATATTCAAAACAATGAAACAATTGACAACATGGTTTTAGGTATGCATTACATTCATTGTCCCAATTTTCATTTTTCTCCTCCTCTATAAATTTTCCTAGGTGATGCCTTAAATCTATTAACTCTTGAGTATCCATAATTAATTCCAAATGCAAATTAACATCATTAAGATGCAACTTTTTGCTTGAGGCAATTGGTAACTATTAACGGGTTATATTATTCCCATTAAGGTCATTCAACTTTTGATTTTTCTAGCAACAAGTTCTTAAAACATCAATAAGTACATGCAAACTTTAACAAAACTAAAACTAACTACAAGTCTTAAACTAACATGTACACAAATTACTCAAGGTTTGAAGAAAGTTGGTTGAAAAGAAAATGATTCATGTTCCAAAGTGAAAAGAATGAAACACAAAATCAAAATGAAATCAAAAGTTTTCTTCGAACAAGTTTCTCCTCCTAGTCTTACACTAGTTAATTCAAAAATGAAATAGTCGTATCTAGCCATTAAAATAGCCATTAACTAGTACTTAAACTAACAATTCAAAATTTCAAAAAATAACACCCTATTTTACTACTTGGTTAATTACCTATTCTACCACATGTTCTACACACTATTGGTTGACTAACCTATTAACCTAGTATAATATTACCTATTAGGTTTAGTAACTAATTAAGTTAATGCCACACGTTGGGTTAAATAACAAGTTAAAGATCACATGTTAAGTTTGATAACTCACTTAAATCTATAACTTATTAAGTCACCTATTATTAAATATGGGTAACATTATCCCCCTTGAAAACTACATTTCGTCCTCAAAATGCTAGCTCAAAGTCAAAGGTTAATTTGGTCTTCTATAACCGGTTGGTCGATGGTCCTTCAATAGGTTTAACATTTGCTTCCTCCATAAGTTCAACTTGATTCAAAATTTAAAAACATGTCAACATTGTAGTCTTTTGTCAATAAGGTGTTTCTTAAAGGTCACTATGGGTGTTGCGAACACCTCCGAGGCATGCGGTTTTGATATGCGTGCAACTCTAATTTGTCATGACCCTAACTTTGGGTTTGTGACCAAGGTAAGGGCATGGAAAGGTGTGGGCCAAGAGTGCAACCTGAAAGTCACATTTAAATGCCCATGAATGCAAAAGAGTGTGAGAGAATGAACCCACACACTCCTAAGTGGATTCCCACTTTGGGAGTTGGAATCCTTATGGATTCCCGAATCTTTGGAAAACAATTTGAATGACGCGCCCCAAAGTTCCTTTTTAAACCCAAAAAGGGTCCAACTATGTTAAAGAGTGGAAGTAGTTGGAACTTGGTGCCGCTCCCAACTTCCAACACTAAAGGGGGGGAGAGGGGCGTGTTGAAAGCTCCGGGATTAGACTAGGAAAAGGGACAACTTATTTAGTTACTCGGTCATGCATCAAAACCAACCAACAAGTTGGTTAGTTCACATTCGGAATGACGCACTCCCAAGCCCCGGGGTGAACCCACTTGAGGGTTCACCTATGTAGAGTTGCGGAATTTGGGACTCGAAACGGCGCTCCTGACTTCCAACACTATAAAGGGGTAGAGGGGCGTGCTAGAAGTCCCAGGATAAGACTAGGAAGAGGGACTAGTAGATCAAGCTTGAATCTGCATCAAAACAAACCACAAAGTGGTTAGTTCACATTCCGGGACACCCTTGGGTGTTGGGACAAGCCACGAGCACTTTGGAACACAAGACTCACCACGGCCCGGACTTGGGGGAAGCCACCACCTTCCCCCATATAGTATTCTCTGAACGCTCCGCGGGGACTACATTCAAATGGCTCTTTTTCCCGAGACTCCCAAGTTGGAGTCCTGAAATTGTCCCGAAATTGTCCCGGTTGGAGTCCCGGGACTTTGAACGCTCATAACTCCCAACTGTAGAGTCTAATCATGACGAGGTCTAGACCAAAGTTATAACCCTCGTCGAGATCTTTCCAACGCCATGTGGCACTCTCCATTCGGAGGTCGGAAAGAGGTCGATTCCCGACTT
>Ga0116228_10006750_pt1 | contig 10252 bp, 5 predicted proteins | sample S1TSphfallax_2_FD_89694 | JGI IMG/M metagenome (GOLD analysis project Ga0116228, IMG submission 89694) | Host-associated microbial communities from peat moss isolated from Minnesota, USA - S1T2_Fc - Sphagnum fallax MG | ecosystem: Host-associated > Plants > Peat moss > Unclassified | place: USA... | reverse complement strand
GGAAGAATTTTGTAAAAAAAAAAAAATTTTACCCATTAAAGGGGGGAGGAAAAGAAAAAATCAAACCCCCACAACCCAAAAAAAAAAAAAATAGAAAAAAAAAAGGGCCAAAACACCCCCCCCCCCCCCCCCCCCCCCCCTCGGTTGGTGGTAAAATGAATTTTAACTTGGGTTTCAGTTTTTTTTTCATTTTGGTTGCATTAATGTGAATGTTATGCAATAAATGCCTCTTCATGAAAAAATTGTTGTTTTTCTTCCTCCTTTGTGAAAAAAAAATTCCTCTTTGCTTTGAATTTTTTTTGGCAAATAACCATCATTTAGGGGTTTTTAAAGATTCAAAAATGAAATAAGGGCCCAAGGATAGGGTTATTTAAAGCATGATTGTATGTCTATAAATTTTTTGTTATGTAATATTGGTGAAAAGAAATACCAACTATAGTGTTTACCATTTTTCACTAGTGTATTACACTAAGAATACAACAAATGTTTTTTTTTTCAATCATGTGGTGTAAAAAACCAACAATCACCAATAAAATAATTTGGCTCTAAACCAAATATGAATGTAATTTTTGAAAAATCATTTCCTTTTTTGGCTACATGTTGGAACATGTTGTAAAAACATGTTGATATTTCAATTTGAAATTTGAAATCTCCGATGAATTAAGAGCATCTTTTTCACAAAAATCCCTTCATATTTTTCACGTTGAAAAATGGTGGAAATTTATCATCCAAAAAAAACCACCATAAACAAACATCATGACATGTCCTTGGTTCCTTTGTTTATTTGTATCAAAGAATTATTCTGTCATTACTTCATTTCAACGTGGTTTATTCATGTCCAATTTTCATTTCGTTGCAATTATCAAACTTCTAAAAATGTTGTGTTTTGAATTTCGTGCAAAAGAAACTAACTATGTTGCGATAAGTTTTCAATAGTCTTATAGTCTATAATTATGCAATTCATTGAAAATCATTCTAAGTTCAATTACAATTTTGTAAAAATAACATTGGTTACTTTGGAGATAAATTTACAAAATAAATTAAGCCAACAAATAAATGTGAAAACATATATATGGCATTTGAAGATATAATTAAATATTGTTTTAAAATAAATTTATGTATTTACCCAATTGTCGAAGTTTATTGTATTTATAGTCTTTATATGTTTGACATTTTATTTCATTTATAATTAATTAACATAATATCACCCTCAAAATGTAAAGGACACCCAATAAATACAAATAATGACCTCCCCATATTGCAAATTTGAGCACAACTTTTGATCCATGAAGTTAAGTTTTGTTCATAAGATTCAATCCCTTATTGGCAATATGATTAAACAACCCACAAATTAAAGTTTAAGACATTAATTGTTTCAAAATTGAATTGAACCTTCTTCCAAAATGTGAAATAGTTCAACCAACATTGCATATAAGATATAAGAGATCATTTTCAATTCTTTTACCAATTGATGTGACTAGATGCAACATGATGCGATTAGATGCAACTAAATGTGACATAATTATCCTAGGTTTTTTATTTAGCCTAAAAAAGTTTAAGTTAACCTAGGCTAGGTTAATAAGTAGTATAAATTGACAAACAAATTCATCTTAAATCAACCTAGGGAGGTCTAGGTCTGGGCTAACTTGGTAAGTAGTAAGTAAGTTGACTTAGGTCAACCTAGGGTGGCCAAGGTTAATTCAATGATAAATTTTTTGAACTTTATAACTTTATGTTAAATATAATTAATGTAAAAAAATGTGGTAGTGCAATGGATGAGAACTTGAACCCTAAAATGAACGTGAAGGGTTCAAGTCCTTGCTCTTGCAACCTATGATACCTAGGTCACTTAATTTAAATTAAGTAGCTTAATCCATGCTTCTTGGGTTAGGAATTCATCATTTGTTTTAAATTAGACCACCTAGCCTATATTAGGTAGCCTAAGTTACCTTACATAGATGATTAGCCTAGCTAGGTTGACTTTTGGCTACACTAGTTACATGGGCTAAATTAGGATGACTTTTGGTCATGTGTAATGATTCATAACGTGTTTATAAATTTTTGACACACATCACCCATCCATCAAAACATTTTTTGTAACATTTAGTCAAATAAAACGATTAAATTAAGATGGCATGCACTTTACACATCATACCAAGGTTAATGATGACATGGAATTTCATTATTGTGAAAATGTTAGAAAATCCTAACCATTAAAACAATTGGGTTTTGCAACTTGTCAATGTCCATTGCAATTAAATGGGTGAAATGACATGGGTTTAACAACTCATTAATCCCTAGGTGCATATGACTTTTCTGACTAATATGTCATTGTAAAGGTTAGTCATAAACCCAAAATGTGTTTGTTGTGTGGGGATGAAAAAAATTTACACAATTGTGGTTGTGAAAATTACCTATTGGTCCAGGGGGTAGATCTTGGCTTTGTTTGGTGGATCCAAATACCTCTTCACTTTTTAAATGGGGTATCTTCCATGTATATAAAAAGTATGGTGCAAATTTGGCAACTATCGTCACCATTTGTGCAGGATTGCCAGACTAACTGGCCATACGTAATCACAACTCATCCTTGTCTAGTCTAATTGTGGAAGTACCACCATCCAAGAAATTGTAGTACAATGCAAATTACCTTAAAATTCACATGTAATCATTCAAGGTGGTGACATATAAATAAACTTTTTTTTTCCTAGATTGTTGGAATCAAATGTTGTGGATTTTTTGGTAGATTACAAGTCAACATGTTGGCTTCCTCCTCTAAGGAGAATTTTTGCATTCGAATGATGAAATGTAAAAAATAATAATCATAATTTCTATAATCAAATTAAAGAAAGGGAATAAGATAAAAACATAACTTGCATTTTCATCAATGGAAAACATGGTGCAAAGAAAAAATACATTTAACATGAATCCTCCCCATTGCTTCACACGATAATGCCAAAAGTTTAGCTAGTTGTTGAGCTCATGAATTGCACCTTCACAACAGTTAAAAAATAATACCTCCAAGAATGGATTGCAATGTAATGAAGGTTAATTTTTTCCAAGGATCTTGTGTTTTTTTATTCATAATATAAGTTCTATGCCGATCTTGGAACTCATGAACAATGAATTGTTTAATGTGATTGTCAAATGTCTGAATCCAATGGAAAAGACAATTTTGCTCCTTATTAATCATCTTCACAATGGGATTTGCACTCCCATAAATGATACGAACAACATTCCAATTTTCTTAGGCATTATCTACCATGAAGCTTTTGAAATTGGGATTTGTTACACCTTTCTTCAAGACAATTACATTCAACTTCTACCAAAGTATAGATTGGGTTCCATGTCTTCACATTGCATATCACATATATGAATGGACATTATTTTGTAATAGATTGGGTCATAGGTGGCAAACTATAGTCATCCAACCTTGAACACGTTTGACATGATCAAACATCATCCAAGAATCTCCAACTCACCCCCAAGTTACATTTGTTCAATAAACGAACTCTACAATCGTCCCGTTTGATTAAAATTTTGAAAAGATAAACCTTTTGCCCAATCATTGTTTAGGATAATAATTATCCTAAATGAAATCATAAAGACTAAGGGCCTTGAGTGTCAAGATGGAATCAATAGAGCCCATTTTCCCCAGGTGATGCTTGACCAATGAACTGAGGTTGTGGATGTTAAAAAAACACACGGGAACAAATTTTAACAAGGTTTCATTGAGTTTACCACTCTTCAAAAACTTGACAGTGCATTGCCCACCCTCATTGAAAAGGTGATGAGACATGAATGTATTACTCACAACTAGCTTTGGCAAAACATTTCCCATCCTCATTAGGGGTCAAAACAAGATAAAATATACCAAAAAAATAAACATCTCCACTTTAACCATGTGCTTCTCATATAATTACCATTAAGTAGGATCAAATTAGGTGAAAGTATGTGTCAAGTAGCACTAGTTGGATCTATTAAATTTATAGAAATCTGATTTTAAGAAAATTAAAAGAAAATGAATTTAAAAAGTAAATAAAATCCACATTTGAAATTGACTAAAAAATGTGTTCAAACCTACTTATTGGTTAACAAAATTAATGAAATTGATATGTAATAAGTCAGGAAATGAATAGTAACATATGTTTTAGCAAGTCATCAATATATATTTCCTTTTGGTAATAACCTACTTGACACCTGCTTGAAACCAAAAGCCCACAATGAAAAATAGACGTAAAAAACTACTTGTATTTTGAAAAACCTACTTAAAACCTATTTTTACAGTTTGAAGTATGAAAATCAATGCACATTAGGGTAAACATATGTCATATTTAATCATTGAAATGAAAACATTCAATGTTCCACGATTATATAATGGTTTTTGTTATTATTTAAAATTTACTTGTTCAAGTTTTGACAAGGTAATCAAGTTGTTCACTTTATATTGTATACACCCTTAAAAGGATTGTTTAAATCAATAAAAGTTGATTGTAGAGGTTGATAATGCATTGGTCGATCTTTGGGGTTCATTCTTCACCTCGATATTTGTCACAACAACATTTACAATAGACATAGATGTGCTAGGTGTTAGAATAGTATCTTGCGAATTCTTTTGCAAGCTTTCACCAACAGTTTGGTACCTTCCCACATTAACCATCCAATGTAGTCCTTGGGTGCTTAACAAAAAGAATTTCGTAAATTGAACGAATGTTAACATTGTTTCACACATGAGCAACATCTTTAGATACATGCATAGTGTTGGGTTGAAAGCCAAACATTACACAAAGACATTGTTATGTAACTTGGACTACACCATAATCACCATCCAATATAATTAGATTAGATTTTCCTTCTGCGTGGAAAGTTGCCATTCTCAAAGAAAAAATGCAAAGCAAGGTGAAAGTGACAATGAATCTCCAAATTATGAGTCATTATAATATGTATGAATCTACAAAATAAATTGTAAATGAAAATATATGGAACATGTATATGTTGTTCACTATAGTAGTTACGTTAGCATACATGTATTTGAATTGTTATGATCATGCACTAATAATGCACCATCCCCATTCTATCCATCTTCTGATCATCCAAATGCTTAAACCACAATCATGGATACATGTCAAAAAATAATGGACTTAGTAGTGAGAATGAGCTGGAAAAATTATGATGTTCCTTTCTAAAAAAACTTAATACACTTAACTCCATTAAAGAGCCCAAAGGATGGAGGTTTGGGTTAATTATTGTTGATTGTAGGTTTATAAACCATTCCAAATCTTTAAACCTTTTAATAAATACCATAAAAAGGAAATTTTTAACTATTGTCAAATGGAATCAAACAATCCTATTAGTAAAGAAAATTCAATTGGTCCCAAGGCCTTTATAATTAGTGGATGACCAAGAGGAATCAAATTGTGATTATGATTAATTGGCATGAATCAAACCAAAAAATGAATTATAAAGGGAAATGGTGGTTTAGAGAACGTAAATGTAAATTAAGGTCTAAGGATGTTGTTTTCTTTATATTTTTTATCCTTTTCCTTTGTTTCTTAAACCCTTATTGTTCAGATTTAGTTGGGATGGAACAAATGTTACAAATTTAAGACATTGTTGAAAGCACACAAACTCTCTTTATCTTGACTGATACTAGATTTAACATGGTTGGTTTTGTGAATCCTCAAATGGTGGTTGCATTGTCATCCCTTCCAAATGAAAAAATAAAGGTGAATTGGATGGTGGGGAAGAAAGTTGAAAGGTTACACCAAACATTAACACATGAATGAGTTTCTTTCATCAACATGGACCAAAAGCCTTGTATGCCATGAGATTTTCTTTTTTAAAAATTTACAAACAATAGGAATATAACAAAAAAATCACTACTACAAAATGTGGGTGCAGTTCACTAGTCCTCGTTCACAAGACTAATGAATTCAATGTTTCCCCATTAGGTTCTGTTCATTATAACCAGTGAATTCACTCATAATCCAATGAAATCACTTGGTGTACATGGACACCTTTTGTTGTAGTGCGTTAGAAAGATGTGAAAATAACATGAGAACAACACATTATCATAAATATGGAGATTAAAAAAACTAATAATCATGAGAAAGTTTGGTAGGAAATGACAAATATGGAAAATAAAATTGGGTGGAACCACTAAATCATTAACCAATATCAAAATAATCTAACTAAGTAATGGTCCTTCCAAAGTGTTATATAAAATCCGGCCAACAACATCATTCCACATATGTCGTTAATTGGTGTCTGGTGACATGGGGTTTGCATAGTGGTCAAGTATAATAAACTCACCATTTTGTCTTTATCATGAAATCACTACATTGCCATTTAACTCCAACAAGTACGAACAACAAATATGAATAATGAATCAAACTTCATAATACAATTGACCGTGGTACAATAAACAATTTTGGATTTCACAAATTCTTCAAAATAATATTCATAAACATTTGCCTAATGCATAACAAATGAAATGAAATAGGTGAAATGTAGGTGTAGAAAAATGGTTTTTTACTTAAATAATTAATAACTCATGATTAGTTGTACTTTGAAGCTTGACTCACCATATTTACTTTTAGGAGTTAGATGGTGGTGTAGTGGTTTCATTCTAGCTCATGTGTCTTTGGTATCCCATGATTCCATTACCACCACTTGATTGACTTATTTCAATGGCAAAAATATCTTTTTGATATGTATAATTATCACAAGGGGACATGTTTCATAATGAGTAAAAAGGAGTTTGATTTTCTTGAAGAAATGCATTTCATGTGACTCATAATTTTAGAAAATTGGTTGAACCTTTAATCTCCATGTGATTTTTCAACACCAAATGTTATCAAATTGTCTGTAACTTTTACTTAATCCATTTATGGATTTGTTGGAGCCCCAAATAAAAACATAGAAAAATGGGAAATCATAATAAAAAAGTGGGAAGGCCTTATTGAATTGGTTATTGTTTCATATAGATTCCTTGAACAATTAAAGGTAGACAAGAGACATAGGTACATGTGGCAAATGAAAGTAAATTCTACATAAGAAAGTATAAAAACATGTGAAAGGATGTGAAAGAAACATGTCCAAATGTAGAAGGTTAATGAATTAACTATAGCTCAAAAGAGAATAATAAGAAGGCATAACAACAATTATACTCGTATCAAAACATGACAACAGAGCTTAATGATGGCACTAAAGAAAACAAGCAGACGCCCTTTGCAAGTAGTTAAACAAAAGGTGGTAGTCATTTGTAAAAGTTAACATTTTGATGTTAAACTGGGGAACTGAAATGTGAATTGTTGTATTCTTGGATAACTCTTTGTTGCTAAACATTTCTTTGTGTATTTGTGAAGGAAATAGAAGTATTGGGAAAGGGAAAATAACTTGATTTTTTTGAAGGGAGAAAGGAAATGTTCAAGGTATGAATTTTTGCACTATAAGATGAAATGCATTACACTATGAATGGAAATATATTGAATGAGTAGATCGCACAAGTTTTAACCAATGGATATTTTTCATTAAAGGAGGAGGTAAGACTAGGATATGGCATAGTTTCAAGGGATGACAACAGTAACACACAAGGCATAAGCCATCATCCTTTGATACATCCCAATGTAATTAAGTTTGTAATTAGGGTTCATAATTAAAAGTTTGAATTCAAAGTTTGAGCTATATACTAGATGTCATAGTTTAGGATGCATACATGATAATGTAGAGCTTAATATAAACATGATACTTCAGAGCATGCTTTGCATCTATCTATGTCATATTAGGGTTTATAGTTTAATTCATGACATGCCTAAGCTTGAAATTGCTTAAAGATGGATAATTTTGTGTAGTTAAATTTTAATAATGTTCAATTGGGTCAATTTAATATTCAATTAGGATATCCATTTAGTGTTTTTTGTGCAACATAGTTCAATCCTTGATTCAATGCTCAATTTTATAATTAGTTCAAACCTTAGTTTATTGTTCACAATTCATAGTTTAGTTCACATTTCACAACTAGGTTCAACTTTTAGTTCAATCATTTAGTTTTCTAAACTGGAACCATTTTTCAATAGTAGAAATGGCCACTAAACAATGAGGTCCTAGTTCAAAGTTCACCGTGTTCCAATTTTTGAAGACCAACGTAAAGGATCCACATGTTTTTTTTTAAAGATCCTTATTTTTACTATTTTGTAAGGTTTGAGGAAACATATTGTCAGGGATTAAATCTAGGGAAGTATATACCGTGTTCATTGTCGCAAATTTTTTCCTTGTGGAATTGATTGTGTAAGAAGAAGGAGAAGGCTAGGAGACCTTTGAAGTTTTCAACACATCATAAAAGCAAATACACAATTTTGAGGTAATTTTTTTTTAACTTGAATTTATTTTGTCGTGTGAAAAATTTTAAAAATCCGAACTCAAATTAGGATTTGAGCTCAACAAGATTTGAACTTGAGTCCAAGTTCAAGTTCAAATTTTAGAGGGTTGCCAAGCTACTTTCATGCCAAGAATAGCTTGGTTGCTTGAAATTGAAAACCTGGGTTCCATTAAAGTTTGAGATGGAAAGTAAAAGAGGAGTCAAACTTGGGCCCAACCCCATTCATACAAATATTACAATGGATACAATTATTTAAAAAATATTTCAAAAAGCAATAAGTTTCAAACATAAAAATTATCAAGAAAAAATAAAATAAAATTCAAATGGACAAATCATGTGGATACAACATTATATTTAATGTTAATCCATAGTGAAAATGAATCTCTCCAAAAAATAATTTAAATTTTTCAACATTTATGTTCGACTTAAATCTTAATGACAATCAAATATTGTAACACATTTAAACATTAGAAAAAAACCCAACTTGTGATGAAAAAAATCACAAAATTATTTTCACAAATCGTTGAAAAGGCACATCAAAATATCCATGTGTATGTTGTCAAAGATTATGGTTCAAATACCACTTGATACAACTAAATCTAACATTTAATATATATATATATATATATATATATAGTCGTTTAAAATTATTATCAATAAAATTTTACAACTTGATAACATGTTAATTTGTAGAGTGAAAACCTAATCAATAAAAATAAAAATGAGGATGTTATTTTGTGTGTCAATGCATTTATAATGAAAACATAATTCCTTTTGTTATGATATTGAATAAATTAGAATAACGTCTCATAGCTCTTCAAATGACATTTGCACAAATTACCAATTAAATAGTTGGGGTCAATATGACATTCAAAGTAACATTGTTAATGTTCCAACAAATGTTGATAAAATACAAATTATTTTATTTCGACTTACAACTTGTGAATCAACAATTGTGGTTTGCATTAGAAGAAAATTAAAATACAAATCACTTTATTTGTATCTTATTGGTATTTGAAAAAACCCTTATCATAAAATTCACATAAAAATCAACCATTTCAAATATTGATTCTATAACGAAACAAAACATGCACAAAAAAGAACATGCAATACATATCCTCCTTTAAATCCAATTTTGATAAATACATATTACGACATTTACATCTAAATAATTGTGCAATGGTATCAATATTGTTATTTAAGATAATGAAGGAAAAATAATCAGACATATGCTTAGATGTTTTAAATTTTTGTTTACAATTTTTGTCAACTACTTTTGCCTTTCACTAATTTGAAGTTGAAAAAAAAACCAGATTTCAAAGGAAAAATAATACAAAAGCTAAAAGATTTATATGATATCTCAATGGAAAATGATAGATTGAATTTTACATTAATTGAAAATAGACATTGTTCTACAACAATACAAACACAACATCTTAAAATTTTATTGAATGTAACAATTCCAAACATTTTATCCATCATTAAAAAGGAAAAAAAACCTATTTCATATCATAAATGGAAAACCCTCCATGCTTGAAACCTTTTGTGCTTTAGATTCAACATTTAATACAAAAAAATAATAGGCCAAGGATCACAAATATTTTCAAATATAAGAGTACAATTCAAAACTGAAAAAATAAAGAGTGCAAACAATTCAAACTTCAAAAATCATGCTTTAAACAATTTGAAATTTGAAGATCACAATGCAACATGTCATCACAGCCCACACTTCGCAATTAAGAATTATGAAGTTAAACATAAACTATGCTTTAAACAATTTGAACAAAGTTCAAGGTTGAAAGATCACAATGCATTATGTCATTAGAGTCCACACTTCAAAATTACGAATCATAAAACAAAGTTAATTAAGAGATT
>Ga0116228_10006749_pt1 | contig 10253 bp, 11 predicted proteins | sample S1TSphfallax_2_FD_89694 | JGI IMG/M metagenome (GOLD analysis project Ga0116228, IMG submission 89694) | Host-associated microbial communities from peat moss isolated from Minnesota, USA - S1T2_Fc - Sphagnum fallax MG | ecosystem: Host-associated > Plants > Peat moss > Unclassified | place... | reverse complement strand
CGGGCAGCAGGGTGACCTCCGCCGGATCGCGGCCTGCCTCGCGGCAGGCCGTGTCGATCCGCGCCCGCACGGCCGCGAGGCGGCCGGCGAGCGTGGACAGGTCGACGCTCATGCGCGCGACGCTTCCTGGAAGTGGCGGGCGACCACGCTGGCCACCACCATGCTCACGCGCTTGCCCGTCGGGATATGCAGGAACTCGTTCGGACCGTGCGCGTTGGAATGCGGGCCCAGCACGCCGGTGATGAGGAACTGTGCCTTCGGGAACTTCTCGCCCAGCATGCCCATGAACGGGATGCTGCCGCCCTCACCCATATACGCCGCGGGCTGGCCGAAGTAATCCTGCGAGGCCTGGGCCACGGTCTCTTCCAGCCACGGCGACAGCTGCGGCGCGTTCCAGCCGCTGCCGTCCTTTTCCAGGTCGAAGCTCACCTTCGCACCGTACGGCGGGTCTTTCTCAAGCAGCTGCTTGAGGAACTGGCCGGCCTCGGCCCCGTTGAGCGTCGGCGGCACGCGCAGGCTGAGCTTCACCGAGGTCTTCGGGCGCAGCACGTTGCCCGCGCTGTCGAGCGGCGGCATGCCACCGATGCCGGTGACCGACAGCTGCGGACGCCAGGTGCGGTTGAGCACCAGCTCGGTCAGGTCGTCGGCGGCCGGCTTCATGCCCTCGACGAACGGGAACTTGTCGTAGATGGCCGTGCCAAGCACCTCGGCCGACTTGCGGGCCTGCTCCACGCGCTGCGACGGGATCTCGACGTAGAGCTCCTTCGGGAGGATCTTGCCGGTGTCCTCGTCTTCCAGGCGGCTGAGCAGGTCACGCATCACGCGGAAGCTCGATGGCACCACGCCCGAGGCATCGCCCGAGTGCACACCCTCTTCCAGCACCTGCACGGTGAGGTTGCCGCCGGTCATGCCGCGCAGCGAGGTGGTGAGCCACAGCTGGTCGTAATTGCCGCAACCGGAATCCAGGCACACGACAAGGGCCGGATTGCCGATGCGATCGGCCAGGTGATCGACGTAGTACGGCAGGTCGTAGCTGCCGGATTCCTCGCAGGCCTCGATGAGGATCACGCAACGGGCGTGCGGCACGCCCTGGTCGCGCAGTGCCAGCAGTGCGGCGAGCGAACCGAAGATGGCGTAGCCATCGTCGGCGCCGCCACGGCCGTAAAGCTTGTCGCCCTTGATCACCGGCGTCCACGGGCCGAGGTCATCGGCCCAGCCCGTCATCTCCGGCTGCTTGTCGAGGTGGCCGTACAGCACCACGGTTTCGTCGGTGCCCTTGTCGCCGTTGAGACCCTGCGCCGGCACATCGATGTAGATCAGCGGCGTGCGGCCTTCGAGCTGCACCACTTCGAGCGTGGCACCGGCCAGCGCACCCAGCTTGGAGTTCGCCCAGGTGGACATGAGCTTCACCGCCTGGTCCATGTAGCCATGTTCGCGCCAGTCCTTGTCGAACATCGGCGACTTGTTGGGAATGCGGATGTACTCGACCAGCTGCGGGACGATTTCCGCGTCCCAGAGGCCGCTGACGAAGGAAGTGATGCGTGAGGTATCCATGGGGAAAGGACTCGTTGGGCAAAGCGCGATTGTAGCAGCGCCGACGGTTCACCCTGCCGGCCGACAGCCGCGCCCGGAAAGCACGCCAGCGATGCAACGACGCGAAACGGCGTCATGCGCCGGTTCGGCGCATGACGGTGCAGGCGCAGAGTTCGACGTCGCGTCGTCCGACGCGTATCGCACAGGAGAACCGCATGTCCCGACACATCCTCGCACTCGCCGCCCTGCTGGCTGCCATGCCCGCTTTCGCATCCACGCCGGTCAACATCAACACGGCCGATGCCTCCACCCTCGCCCATTCGCTCGATGGCGTGGGCCTTGCCAAAGCCAACGCCATCGTGGCGTGGCGCGAGGCCAACGGCGCCTTCGAATCCGCCGACCAGCTCGCCGACGTCAAGGGCATCGGCGCCTCGCTGGTAGACCGCAACCGCGACGCCATCCTCCTTGGCGACGACAAACCGGCAAAGAAGAAGGCCGCGGCGAAGCCTCGTCACGCCGACGGCGAGTGAGACGGCGGGCGGAAGGGCCACCCCCTTCCGCCCCGGTCCGAAAGCGCTACACTCGCGCCCCAAGCCGGGACGGAAGCCAACCGCCAGCCGAAACGGCAACAGGGGCCTGATGATCCAATGATCCTGCCGCGTTATCGCATCGCCGCGTCTGGTATTCCTGGCGCCGGCAAGGGCTTGTTTATCGACGAATTCGTGGCCGCGGGCAGCGTGGTCACGGCGCCGGATGCCATCGATCGCACCTACGGCTGGGCCGAGATCCAGTCGTCCCCCGAGCTGTCCGCCCAGTTGCACGCCGCAGCCCGCTGGTTCGGCGACCGCTACACGATTTCTCCCGACTGGCCGGACGAATGCTACGTAAATCATAGCTTCCAGCCGACGGGAATCTGGCATCTGGGCTTCATCTTTGCTGCCAAGGACCTTACGCAAGGCACTGAAATTACAGTGGATTATCGGCACCTGCTCGCGCCGGGGCAGAATGAGGACTTTGCCGATGCGGAAACTGGTGAGAAAATAACCGGCTTGTCCTGGCAGGAGAGCCTCGCGCTGAGTACCCGCGCGCTGGCTTCCCTGATCGGTTGAAAACCCTTGGTCACTTCGATGGCAATCAGCAACATCCCTGTCCTGGAAACGCCGCGCCTGCGGCTCACAGCCCTTACCGAGAGCCATTTCGACGACTACGCGAGCATGCTCGCCGACGCCGAAAGCACTCGCTGGATCGGCGACGGCCAGCCCCTGGACCGCATGAACGCGTGGCGCTCCATGGCCATGCTGCTGGGTCACTGGGCCCTGCGCGGCTGTGGCATGTGGGCGATCGAGCTGAAGGCCACCGGCGAGTTCATCGGCCGCGCCGGCCTCATGAAGCCCGAGGGCTGGCCCGACCTGGAGCTGGGCTGGATGCTGAAGCCCGAGCACCGCCACCACGGCTACGCCACCGAAGCGGGCACCGCGATCCTCGACTTCGCCTGGAAGCAGATGCACGCCCAACGCGTGATCAGCCTGGTCCGCATCGGCAACGAGGCCTCCGATCACGTCGCAGAGCGCCTCGGCGGCGAGCACATCGACAACATCGACTTCCTGGGCGGCGCAACCCACCTGTTTGCGTATTACCCGCCCCACCGCGAAGCCCGCCGCGCGGCGGGCTGATTCGCATATCGCCTACAGCGCCGGCGCGAAATCCGTGCGCCGGCGACGATGGGCAGGATTCGTGGCCACCAGGCCCGCGAGCGCCAGCAGACGTGCCGAGCGCATCCACGCCACGATGGCGACGCCGAGTTGCACGATAAGAAACGCGGACACCACGCCGGTGCCCACGGCGCTCGTGTGACCACGCCAGACGGCAATCACCAGCGAACCGGCGGCGCCGATGGCCGTGATCGCCATCCAGATCAACACGCAGGCCAGCGGCCGGCGCAGGAACAGCAGCAGCCCCCGCCCCATGGCTCGAAACGCCGAGCGCAGGCCTACATCGGCAATGAACTGGGCGCGTGCCGATTCCACGACCGTCTGCACGATGGCGAAGCACAGCGCGGTCAACGCCATGCCGCCGTATTGATACCCGCGAGCCTTCGTTTCCAGCGTGGCCGCATCGACACCGTCGTCCACGACGGAAGAAATACCCATGGCGGCGAGGACAAACAGTCCATAGGGCAGCAGCGCGAGCAACATCAGCCTGAGCTGCCGCCCGTACTCCGTTGCGCCACCCTGGAGCAATGCGCCGAAGCCCAGCGACCTGCCCGCACGCCCCGACGCCACGACCATGCCCGTGAGGAAGGGGGAGACAAGCAAGGTCAGCACCGCGCCAACCACAAAACCCGCGCTTATCCAGGCATTGCCACGCAGGGCGTCGGCTACATCGCTGAACATGAGTCCATCGAAACGACTCGCCCAGGCAGGCGCATGCACGGAATGCGCAAGCAGGCCATCCAGCGTCTTCCATAGAGGCAGGGTCACGACGAGGGTCGGCACCAGCGTGATCAGCACCCACAACACGATGAGCTGTCCTTGCAGTGCCTGGAAGGCGCCCTTGCCAAGGCTGGCCAGGGCCGACCGGGGAGCACGTGTGTTCATAGGGTTCCCATCCATGCGTAAAAGCCCTGGAGCACGGCCGCGATATCCGAGCTCCAGCGTGTGGACGCCGAATGGTCGGCCTCCACGGTGCGGCTGTCGTTGAGCTTGTTGGTATCCAGATAGATACGGCGCTCGGGATCGAGTTCAGCGGATACGGCCTTCGTACCATGCGTGAAATCGAAGCGCGCCCAGCGACGACCATCGTTCCAGTTCACCGTTTCCGTCGCGCCATCCGCAAAGGTCACTTTCAGCACCTGCGGCACAGCCTCTCCATCGCGCCATACCGTCACTGTCGTTCGCCAGGGGAACGGACCGGTGCCTTCCGCCGCGCCAGGGTGCGCACGATGCCATGCGTTGCGCTGCTTTTCGATGGCCTCGTCGTTGTCGTCCGACGACAGCTCGACGCGCTTGCCATCCCGTATCGACAGGCCGGCCAACGGCAACACCTCGGTGCTGGTGATGTCGCTCACCCGGTCGTCGATATAGGCCGTGCCGTGCACGTAACGCGAGAACACCTCGTCCACGATGTCCTGCCTGCCCGAGGCTTCGACCAGACTCTGGCGGAAGTCGGCGATGGATGGATGGCGGAACTTCCAGCGTTCGTAATAAGCGTGGAACGCCTTGCCCATCACCTCGCTGCCAAGCCGCTGCTCAAGATCGTGCATGGCCGTGGCCGTGCGTGAATACACGGTGCCGTATTCGGCGCTTGAAAGACGGTTCCACGAATTCTGCCCCAGCGGATCGGCTGCTGCCGCCAGGGATGCCGTCATGCGCTCGAACACGAAGGCACCGAACTCCGGATCGATGCCGAAGAAACGCAAGAACGGCGTCGTCATGTGCACGCCCTGCCTGCGCTCGCTCAGCATCCGGTCATCCCAGAATTCGTTGAGTCCTTCGTCCAGCATCGGCTCCTCGAATTCGTTCGAGGCCAGCAGGCCGTAGAAATAGCCATGGCCGAATTCATGGATGGTGGTGAAGTCGATCAGTATCTGGGCGAGCGTGCCGGGCACCACGCGCAGTGCGTTGTCCACCGTGTAGAAGGTGGGATATTCCATGCCACCGGCCTCTCCCCCATGGAAGGGGGGCACCACCGCCGTCACCGTGCGATAGGGGTATGGCCCGAGCGTGCGCGAGAAGTAGGTGAGCGAATCGGTGCTGGCTTTCAGGATGGGCCCGGCCACGGCCTCGTATTCGCGCGGATAGACCACCTTCACGGTCACCGGCGGACTGCCCGGCCCCTGCCATGTCGTCTCGCGCGTAAGGAAATCCCGCGCCGCCATCCAGGCGAAATCGTGCACGTCGCCCTGCGTGAAGCGCCACGTGGCCTGGCCGCCTTCGACGACCGGCGCGCCCTGCTGTTCGCCTACGGCTGCCACGACGTAATCCTTCGGCAACGTGATCTGCACGTCGTAGTCGCCGAAGTCTGCGTAGAACTCGCTGTTGAAATGAAACTCGTGGACATTCCAGCGGGGTTCGGTCGCCCCGCGCTCGCCCGGTAGTTCAAGCACGCCGATCTTGGGAAACCACTGGGCCACCAGGTGAAAATCGCCCACGTAGCCCGTGCGCTCGATCACCCGCGGCAACTGTGACTGGAAGGTCATGCCCAGCGTGACGGAGGCACCGGGTGCCACGGGCTGCGCCAGATCGACGCGAACCACCGTGTGGTCAGTCTCGGGGCCGCCGTCCGGATGCACGTGACGCCACTTCAGTGTCGCGCCGTCCTGCTCTACCGATGACAGGTCGATATATCCCCATTCGCCCTTGCCCACCTCGCCCGAGCCACGCGCATGGCCCGGCGACAGCGTCCGTCGCTCGGTGAAAAAAGTGCTGCCCTCGCTTTCGAACGCATTGAGATACAGGTGCAGGAACACGGCCGACACGGGACGGTCGCTACGATTGCGCCAGGTCAGTTGTTCGCGGCCATCCACACGGTGCCGCACGGGATCGAGCGTGGCCTGGATGCGGTAGGACACGACACGGTCGGACAGGTGCTCCTGCCCTTCATGGCGCGGACCACCCCAGGCATCCGGCGAGCTGGGGGCTGTCACCCCGGCGGCGTCGCGCGAGGCAAAGGGAATCTCGACGGGCGCCGGCGGTGGCATGGGAGGAGCCTGCACCGTGGCCGCGGATGCAGGCGCGTCCTGCGCCGGTGCAATGGATGCCCAGGCCATCACGCACACCAGTAATCCACCCACGACCCTGTTTGCTGCCGGTCGGCGCATCGACACACTCCCCTGTTATTCGTCGAGATTGAGGGAGCGCACGATACGTCGATATAGGCCGGAGGTCATGCCCGGATCCGGCCCGATCCCGTTACACGAACGAGCGCTCGCGCATCCACTTGGTGACGATCCATTTCTCGCCGCCGCGCACGGCGGCGCCACCGTGCAGGGTCAGAGGATCGAGCGAGCCCTGTGGCGAGAGGTATTCGAAATAAAGTGCCTGTCCCTTGCGTGGCACGTAGCTGAAATCCACGCGCGGGAAGATCGTCTCGCCGCCCTCGTCCACATCGTTGAGATACATGATGAGCGTGGACACCCGTTGCCCCCCCTGGAGCATGCAGGCCTCGCCACCCTTCTCGGTGGGGTCGAAGTAATCGAAGTGCGGGCGGTACTCGCCGCCCACGCCGTAACGCATCACCTGCAGGCCTTCGCCCTGCTCTTCGGGCAGGCGCATGATGCGCGACACCCGGCTGTCGATGCGGGCGACGAGTTCGTTTTCGCTGCGCTGGAAGTAGGCACCGTCGCTGGTGCGGATATCCATCACGACACTGCCGCCCTGCTGGCCGCCGACCACCATCGAACGCTTCAGGCGCGCCGCCGCCATCTCGCGGAACGCATCGCATTCGTCAGCCGACAGCACGCCGTCGAGCACCGCGACCACGGGCTGGGTCATGCGGACAAGAACCCGCACCTGGCGGTCGCCGGCATCGATGACGTGGCTATCGGACAATCGCCCGCGCCAGGGCGTGACCACCGGCGGTGAGGTCTCGGAAGGATATCCCTCCGAGCGCTGGCGGGCCTCGTTGATCGCCGCCCAGGAGGCGCGCTCGTCGAAGCCGTTGTCGAGCATCGTCTGCAGGATGTCCACCGCGCGGGACCTGGCACGCAGTGACTCGTCGATCCAGCCCAGCCATTCGGGCGGGATGCGCATATGTCGGTTGTGAGAGGTGACGTCCATGGCGTGTCCTCCCTTGTCAGAGGAACGATCCTGTTCCATGGTGTGCCGGTTCGCGGATGGTCCGCCAGACCGCATCCTAGCGTCTCGACCAAGTTCACAGGTAGCCCCGCCATGTCACATACCGCACGCGGCACGTTCGAGGTGAAGCTGTCTCCCACCGGAACCGACGAGGGTCCGGGTAGCCATCTGGGCACCCTCACCCTCGACAAGCATTACCACGGCGACCTGGAGGCCCCGTCGAAAGGCCACATGCTCACGGCAGTGAGCAGCGCCGTGAAGGGCTCCGCGGCCTATGTGGCGGTGGAGCGCGTCGAGGGTGCCCTGAACGGCAGAAAGGGCGCCTTCGCACTGGTCCATCGCGGCATCATGTCTGCCGGCGGACGCGAACTGCGAGTCGATATCGTGCCGGACTCCGGCGAAGGCGAGCTTCAAGGCATCGCGGGCGAATTGCGGATCATCATCGAGGCGGACGGCACGCACAGCTACGAACTCGATTATTCGCTGGCAGCCTCTCCCTGAACACCCAGCCACGCCAGCTTGCGCCCGCGCGGCAACCGCTTCAGTTCGTACTCGGCCTTCGATGCCGAGGACCGGTCGGGAAACGGCCGCGAGCCAAGCAGGCGCACGGGCGGATGGGCGCGCGTATAACGCGCCCCTTTGCCAGCCTCGTGCGCGGCGTAACGTGCCGGAAGGTCGTTGGTGATTCCGGCATACCACGCACCGTTACGGCATTCGATCAGATAGACGCACCACATGGGCGCAAGCGTATCGCGCCGGACACCTGTTCATGAACAACCACTACGACCTGGCCGTCAACCTTCCCCTGCGCGCGCCGGCAACCGCCAGGCTGACGGAGGCATTTGGCCGTTTCCTGATCGAACCCCGCATGCTGGGCTACCCGCTCCCGGGCGGCGATCCCGCCGTGCTGGCAGCGCTTGGCGAATGGATGACGCGACATGGGGGGCACCGTCATGTCGCGCCCCGCCACCTTGTCCTGACCCTGGGTGCACGGCATGCCCTGTCCCTGGCTCTGGACGCCACGTGCCGGCCGGGCGACATACTGTTGATGGAAGCACTGACGTATCACGGCTTCCATCGCGCCGCCACGGCGCGCGGCATCAAGGCGGTGAGCGTCGCGATGGATGAGCACGGCATGCGCGCCGACGCCCTGGAGGAAGCGGCCCAGGCCAGCGGTGCCCGCACCGTGTATGTACAGCCCACGCTGCACAACCCCACGACGATCACCATGCCACCGCAGCGACGCGAAGCCATCGCCGCCGTCGCGACGAAGCGTGGGCTCACCATCATCGAGGGCGACGTGTATTCGCCCTTGCTTCGTGACGCCGCCGTACCACTGGCCGATCTCGTTCCGGAGCGCTGCTATCACGCCGGCGGCATCGGCAAGGTGCTCGGCCCGGGCCTGCGTATCGGATGGCTCCGCTGTCCGGGCATGGTTGCCAGGGAGGGCGCCGCTGCCGTGCTGGCCGATGCCACGGATGGATTGCCTGCCTTTCTTCCGGCCATCGTGGCCGGCTGGATCACCGACGGCACGGCAGATGCGTTGCTGGAAGATCTACGCACGGCACTCGACGAGCGCAACGCCATCGCCCGGACGATGCTTGGCGCCGGCCTCATGACAGGCGACGGCATGCATGCCTGGCTGCCCTGCGAATCCCCACAGGCATGGGCCACGCGTGCCGCAGAGGCCGGCGTTGGCGTAACCGTGGGTAGCGACGTTGCGCAGGGCCATGCCCGGGGCCTGCGAATCAGCCTTACCGCAGAAGAGGATGGCAGGCGCCTCGAAGAAGCCCTGAGGATCGTCGCCGGCCTGCGCTGATCAGCCCCTGACGCGCGCCGTCAGCTTTTCCAGTGCCTTGCCCACGGCAGCAAAGGCGAAGGCCCCCGTGACATGCGTGGCCGCGCCGAGGCCGCCGCCACAATCGAGCTTCAGTGCGTCGCTGCCCGGAGGGCGTACCCCGCAGACGCTGCCATCGGCCTGCGGATACTGGACGTTCTGCATCGAATAGACCGCCGAGACACCGAAGAAGCGATCTGGATTGCGGGGGAAACCGTGTTCCTGGCGAAGCTTCTTGCGGATCATGCTGAGCATGGCGTCGTGCTCGGTGCGGGACAGGTCGCGGACCCGGATCAGGGTAGGATCGGTGCGACCGCCCGCCGCCCCGACCGTCACCAGGGGCAGCTTGCGCCGGCGGCACCAGACGATGGTCTCCAGCTTCACCTTAAGCGCGTCGCAGGCATCGATGACCATGTCGTAGCCACGGTCCAGCAGGTCGTCCAGGTTCGTAGGCGTAAGGAAGCTCTCGATGGCCTCCAGGCGCAGCAATGGATTGATCGCATGGGCACGTTCCGCCACGACACCCACCTTGGGCTTGCCGTACTGACCATCCAGGGCGTGCAGCTGGCGGTTGGTGTTCGACACGCAGACGTCGTCGCCGTCGATCAGCGTAAGCCGGCCGATACCACTGCGGGCCAGCGCCTCGGCGGCCCAGGAGCCCACGCCCCCGACACCGATGACGCATACGTGGGCGTCGGCGAGGCTTTGCAGGCTGCCTCGGCCATAGAGCCGTTCGATGCCGGCAAAACGCTCGGCCTGGGCGGTACTCACGGGAATCTCTGTAGACGACAAAGCAGGCATTATCTCATATTGAAAGAATGGGACCGTCGGCTATGCTGGCAGTCTCATGATCCATGGACATCCGATGCGCGCCCTGCTCCTCGTCATCCTCGGCCTCGCCATTGGCGCGATCGGGGCGACCTTCGCCCTGTCGGCGCTGCGCCAGGGCACGCCGTACCACAAGGCCGTGATGGCGGTTATGCAACACCATATGGGCGCGCTGCGCGACAACGTGCGGGCGAACCGCTGCGAAGCCAAGGTCACGACCGGGCATCTGCTGCGCCTGCGCCAGGAGGCCGGGGATATCG
>Ga0116228_10006746_pt1 | contig 10254 bp, 6 predicted proteins | sample S1TSphfallax_2_FD_89694 | JGI IMG/M metagenome (GOLD analysis project Ga0116228, IMG submission 89694) | Host-associated microbial communities from peat moss isolated from Minnesota, USA - S1T2_Fc - Sphagnum fallax MG | ecosystem: Host-associated > Plants > Peat moss > Unclassified | place: USA... | reverse complement strand
TGGTGGTGGTGCTGGTGGTGGGGACCACGATCCATCGATAGGAATCCCCTATCGGGATCATCCAAAGCATCTGTTGGACTCTGGGGATGGCATCCCCATAATGAGATTCATTCTTATTGGAGAGTCCGGCCATGGCCAGGAAAATCAAATACGCGGCGACGCATTTCAGCATCGCCTTCTCGATGAGCTACGCGGTGAACCAGAACGTCGCCATCAGCGCCCTGGTGGGCATCGCCGAGCCGTTCGCCTTCGCACTGGGCCGTAATGTGGCCCGCGAGACCCGTGCCGGTTTCCAGCTAACGCCCGCCGCCTGATCCACCACCGACGCGCGCGTTGACGGTGGTCACGGCGCGGGTAAAACCTTCGAACGGGATGTCGGTGATGCCGACCAGCCCGATATGCGCGTTCTCGCCATCGAGGATGCGCCCGGTGACCGGCTGGTCCACGTACTGGAACCAGTGGGTGCCGACGATCACGCCCGACGCGGCCGCCGCGTCCACGAAGCGCGCATAGGCCTTGCCCCGCTCTTCCTCGTTCGCCACCGCCGCCACGCCATTGCCGAAGGGGCCGCGGTCCGCCGAGCCGAAATGGAACTCGGTGATGAGTACCGGTTTATCCCACCTGCGGAATTCGGCAACATCGAAGCCGTGTTCGGGCAAGTCTGTATAGGTGTTGATGCTGGTGACATCGGCGAAATGCGAACTGGCTTCTTCTATTTCGGGCGTGCGCACGGCGAGGCGCCCCCCCAGGAACATGTGGTGCGGGTCGGCCTTCTTCAGGGTGTCGGCCACGGTCTGGAAATAGCGGGTGGCATAGAGCTTCAGGAAGGCGATGTAGTCGGCGGCGATGGCCGGGTGCGCTTCGGAAGGATCCGGCGCATGGAATCCGGCGGCCTCGACGTGATTCCAGTCAGGCGCTTCCACGCCCCATGCCTTCGCGAAGGCCGCAGCGTCCGGATACGTTTTCTTCAGATACGCGAGAAAAGCCTGCTTGGCGGGACTGTCGGGCCCTTGCACCAGTGAGCCCACGGCAAGCGCCCAACGTCCCTGGGGACCCTGCCCTGCCCACGCCAGTTCGTTATCGGCGAAGTAGCCCAGCAGCCAGGGATCGTCGCGCACGTTCTTGGTCGCGTTCGCCACGGCGGTTTCGGTCGCACGCACGAAGCGTGGATCGAACGGATCGGGCATGCGTCCCCAGTAGTCGTAACCGGTGCTCACCGTGTTGAAGTCGCCGCGGATCAGGATGGGCACGGTATAGGCCATGCGCTTGTCGTTCGCGAAGGCCGGATCGCTCCAGTTTCCGAGCGTGTTGAAACGCCAGGCGCGCAGGCGATCAACGCTGCGCTTGCGCCAGGACGCTTCGATGTTGCCGTCGAACGTGCGGGCGACATTGTTTGCGTAGATATCCCACCAGCGGCCGTGGTTCATGCCGTTGTCGCGCTGCGAGCCGTTGTTGCTGCGGCTGTCCGCCGCGCCGCCGTAGGGACCGTTTGCACCGTTAGTGTCGGTGAACATGAACTCGCGCCCCTGCACGTAGGTGCGACCGTCGGTGCGGTTCACGGCATTCACGCCCAGCGAGAAGAAGGCATGGCCTTCTGGCGTGACGAGCCACCAGCGGCTGCCTTGCTTCTGTGCGTGGAACCAGCCGGTGACCTTCATGGCGGGAAGATCGGTGCGACCACCGTAGCGGTCGAGGCCTTGCACGTCGGCAGAGGCCGTCACTTCGTTGGCACGTTTCTTCAGTGCGGCGTCGCTGTCGATCTTTTCAGGCCATGTGGCACGCGTGAACTGGCCGTAGCGATCGACGATGCCCGTGTAGGCCGCGCGCAGGTCGTCATCGCCGGCCACGGTATCCAGCTTGCCGAACAGCACCGTCTGCGCTGCGCCGGGCTGGGGCATGGACAACGTCACGGATTGCACCGCGCTGGCATCGAACGCGCCATCGACGTTCGTGGCGACGAGGCGCTTGATCGCCCCGTCGTCGAATGGCATCGGTGGGCCGACCTGCATGCCGAATGCGCGCGGCGAGGTGGCATGCAGGGGAATCGAAAGAATCTGCGGCGGACCAGGTGGCATTCCCACCGTCGTCTTCAGGTGTTTGCCATTCGATGCAACATCCACCAGCAGGGTGACCGGCCAGGGCATGCCATTCTGCACGTCCAGGCGCAGCGTTCCATCGTTTGACCACGACCAGGCACCCTGGGTCGGTGCCAGCACGACGGAAGGCGATGGCGAGGGCTTGAACGTCACCGCGACAAGGTCGCGGCCGTCCGCCGCCTTGCGCACGGTGGGATCGACGGACGCATCGGTTGCCGTTATCCGGAGTGCATCGCCAGGATGCGTGAGATCCAGCGTTCCCGCGTGGGCGGAAGCGATGGTGCCTGCCAACAGAAGAGGAATGATGGGACGCATGAACGGACCTTATCACTGTAGGAGCGCGCCTCGCGCGCGACCCGGTTACGCCCCGGTCATCCCGGTCGCGCGCAAGGCGCGCTCCTACTTGCGGCGGCGCCAGAGGTAGTAGACGGGAACACCGATCGCGATGATCAACAGGCTCATGCCAGCGTTCTGCGGCTGGGCGATAGCCGTGGCGGCGATCACGCAGAGCACCGTCGTCGTGAAGATAAGCGGTACGACGGGATAACCGGGCACAAGGTACGGCGAAGGCTCCGATTTCAGCTTGCGGCGATACCAGAAGATCGTCGCGATACCAAAGGCGTGGGACAGCCACTCGCCTACGGTCGTGTAATCGACCAGCGCTTCGAAGCTACCCGAAAGAATCAGCGCAATCGCCCAGCCACCCAGCGCGATCAGCGCGATCTGCGGTGCATTCGTGCGCGGGTCGATACGCGCGATCGGTTTGAAGAACATGCCATCGGCGCTCATCACCTGGAGCACGCGCGCACCGCCCGCAATGGCGATGCTGCAATAGCCGAAGGTGGAACAGGCGATACCGACGGCAATCACCGTGGCGCCGGCTTCGCCGAACACACGGCGCATGAGGTCGGCCGCAGGCGCCGTGCTCGCCGCGAGGCCGGCATGTCCCAGCCCCGCCATGTAGGCGATGTTCACCAGCACATAGCACACAACCACGCTACCCATACCGAGACCGAGCGCACGCGGGAGGGTGCGTTGCGGGTCGCGTACCTCACCGGCGAGATCGTTGAGGTAGTGGAAGCCGCCGTACGCGAACATGGCCGGCAGCAATGCGCCGATAAGCATGCTCGTCGGCACCTCGCGGGTGGTGTCCGCGACGAAGGCGAGCCCCAGATGACCGCGTGCAAGGTACAGGCCCACCACGATCAGCAACGCCACGGCGCTGAGCTTCAGGATGGTGAAGATGTTCTGCATCAACGCGCCGGCCCGGATGCCGAACAGGTTCACGGCGACGATGAAGCTGATGGCACCGACGGCGATGGGTTTGACCCATTCGTGCGGCAGGCCTACGGCACGCGCGGCGTAATCCGCGAACGTGGTGGCCACCGCGGCGACGCTGCCGGGGTAGTTGATGAGGGCCATCGTCCAGCCGAAAAGGAAAGCCGGCAGCTGGCCGAAGGCTTCGCGCAGGTAAACGTAGGTGCCGCCGGCCTGGGGGCGCCTTGCGCCCAGTTCGGCGTAGCAGAGCACGCCGGCCAGGGTGAGCAGGCCGCCGATGGCCCACAGAAGGATGACTTCCGTGCCGGAGCCCGTGCTCTTGGCCACCACCGCAGGGGTGCGGAAGATGCCCGCGCCGATGACGCCGCCAATGACGATCATCGCGGCATCCCAGATGCCGAGGCGGCGGAGGTAATGAGCGGGCTGAGGGGCTGGCATCCGGCGACGATGCCATAAGCGAAGGCGGTGTGCGATAGGCCATGCCTGGCGATTTGTAGGAGCGCGCCTTGCGCGCGACCGGGAAAGCCGGTGGATCACCAGGGCTCCGGTGTCTACGCCTTGTCGGCTGTCGCGCGCAAGGCGCGCTCCTACAGGAGGATGTTTTGATGTCGAACTATCGGCGACGGTTACGGGATGACGTTCAATACCGGACATTCACGCCTGCGCCACGGTCGCGTTTCCGAAACTGATCGCATCTATCTCGTCACTACGATGACCTGGAACCGCGCTCCCGTTTTCCGCGACTACCGTGCTGCCCGGATTGCCGCGCGCATCATCCACGGAAGATCAACCTGGCTGCAGGCCGAGTGCCTGGCATGGGTATTGATGCCGGATCACTGGCACGGGCTACTTCGCCTTGATGACGGAGGCGACCTGTCCAAAGCGGTGGGAAAAATGAAATCGTTGGTGGCGCGGGCGTTTCGGGAAGAAGGGCGAACGTCTCCGCTATGGCAGCGGGCGTTTCATGACCGGGCGCTTCGTGAGGACGACGATCTGAAAGCAGCGGCACGGTATATCGTGGCCAATCCGCTCAGAGCCGGACTGGTGCACCGGATAGGCGATTACCCGTACTGGAATGCCGTATGGCTGTAGGAGCGCGCCTTGCGCGCGACCGGGGAGCCCTGTGAATCACCCGGGTTCCCGCATCTGCGTCCTGTGGGCTGTCGCGCGCGAGGCGCGCTCCTACAGGGGCATCGACCATGCCATGCAGCGTGACTGTAGGAGCGCGCCTTGCGCGCGACTGGGGAACCCTGTGAATGACCAGGGTTCCCGCATCTGCGCCTTGTGGGCTGTCGCGCGCGAGACGCGCTCCTACAGGGGGCTTACTTTTTCTTGGGGATGTACAGGTCGGTGATCGTGCCTTCGTACACCTCGGCAGCCATGCCGACGGATTCGCCGAGCGTGGGATGCGGGTGGACGGTGCGGCCGATATCGCCGGCTTCGCAGCCCATTTCGATGGCAAGCGCCAGCTCGGAGATGAGGTCGCCCGCGTGCGGACCGACGATGCCGGCGCCGACGATGCGATGGGTTTCCTCGTCGAAGATGAGCTTGGTGAAGCCTTCGGTGCGGTCGATGCCGATGGCGCGGCCGGAGGCCACCCACGGGAACTTGCCCACGCCGATCTTCAGGCCCTTTTCCTTCGCTTCGCGCTCGGTCACGCCGACCCAGGCGATTTCCGGATCGGTGTAGGCCACCGACGGGATCACGCGTGCGTCGAAGAAGCTCTTCATGCCCGCAGCCACTTCTGCGGCCACCTTGGCTTCGTGCGTGGCCTTGTGCGCCAGCATCGGCTGGCCCACGAGGTCGCCAATGGCGAAGATGTGCTTCACGTTGGTGCGCATCTGGCGGTCGACCGGAATAAAACCACGATCGGTCACTTCCACGCCGGCCTTGTCCGCACCCACCTTGTTGCCGTTCGGCGAGCGGCCGACCGACACCAGCACGCGATCGTACAGCGTGGTTTCGGGGATGCTGTCGCCTTCGAAGGTGACTTCGATGCCCTTCTTCGTGGCTTCGGCCTTCACCACCTTGGTCTTCAGGTGGATGCCCTTGTAACGCTTGGCGATGCGCTGCTGCAGCGGCTTCACCAGGTCGATGTCAGCGCCCGGCATGAGCTGGTCGGCGAGTTCGACGACGGTGACTTCCGCGCCCAGCGAGGCATACACGGTGGCCATTTCCAGGCCGATGATGCCGCCGCCGACCACGAGCAGTTTCTTCGGCACGTCACGCAGTTCCAACGCGCCGGTGGAGTCGATGATGCGCTCGTCGTCCCACGGGAACGACGGCAGCTTCACCGACTGCGAACCGGCGGCGATGACGGCGTTTTCAAAGCGGATGAGCTTCACGCCATCGGCCGTCTGGACTTCCATCTCGTTGGGCGAGATGAAGCTGCCCACGCCGGTGACGGTGCGTACCTTGCGGGCCTTGGCCATCTTGCCGAGACCGCCGGTGAGCTGGCCGACCACCTTGTCCTTGAACGAGCGCAGCTTGTCGAGATCGATCTTCGGCTTGCCGAAGCTGATGCCGTGCGCGCCGATGGCTTCGGCTTCCTCGATCACGGCAGCGGCGTGCAGCAGCGCCTTGGACGGGATGCAGCCCACGTTGAGGCAGACGCCGCCGAGCGTTTCATAACGCTCGACCAGCACGGTATCCAGGCCGACGTCGGCGCCACGGAATGCGGCGGTGTAGCCGCCCGGGCCCGAGCCCAGCACGACGAGCTGGCATTCGATGTCGGCCTTGCGACCGGAGGCGCCGGCCGCCTGCGGAGCGGCGGCGCGCGGAGCGTCCTGCTTCGGCGGCGGCGGGGCCGGCGACGGTGCGGGAGCCGCCGGGGCGTCCTTCACCGAGGCCTGGCCGACGGCCTTTTCTGCCGCCGGCTGCTCGCCTGCGGCTTCGATGGTGGCGATGACGGTGCCTTCGTTCACCTCGGTGCCGACCTGGACCTTGATCTCGATGATCTTGCCGGCCTGCGAGGCGGGCACGTCCATCGTGGCCTTGTCGGATTCGAGGGTGATGAGGCTCTGGTCCTTCTCAACGGTGTCGCCGACCTTGACCAGGATCTCGATGACCGGCACGTCGTGCGAGCCGCCGAGGTCGGGAACCTTCAGTTCGATGTTTGCCATGATCGTGTCCCTCGCGTCAGAGCAACAGGCGACGGATGTCGCCGAGCTGCTGGGCCAGGTACACGGCGAAGCGCGCGGCCAGCGCGCCGTCGATGACGCGGTGGTCGTACGACAGCGACAGCGGCAGCATCAGGCGCGGCGCGAATTCCTTGCCATTCCACACCGGCTTCATCTGCGCCTTGGAGACGCCGAGGATCGCCACTTCCGGTGCATTGACGATCGGCGTGAACGCCGTGCCGCCGATGCCGCCGAGCGAGGAGATGGAGAAGCAGCCGCCGCTCATGTCGGCCGCGGTGAGCTTCTTGTCGCGCGCCTTCTTCGAGATGTCGCCCAGTTCGGCGGCGAGTTCGAGAAGGCCCTTCTTGTCGGCGTCGCGGATCACCGGCACGACGAGGCCGTCCGGCGTATCCACGGCGATGCCCACGTGGAAGTACTTCTTGAGCGTGAGCTTCTCGCCCGTCTCGTCGAGCGAGGCGTTGAAGGTGGGGAATTTCTTGAGGGCCGCAACCACCGCCTTGATCTGGAACACCAGCGGGGTGACCTTGAGGTCCTTGTTTTCTTCGCCGAGCTTCTTGCGGAAGGCTTCCAGCTCGGTGATGTCGGCGTCTTCGAACTGCGTGACGTGCGGAATCATCGCCCAGTTGCGGGCGAGGTTCGCACCGGAGATCTTCTGGATGCGCGACAGCGGCTTTTCTTCCACTTCGCCAAACTTCGAGAAGTCGACCTTGGGCCACGGCAGGAGGGTGAGACCATTGCCACCGGCCACGGCGCCGCCAGCGGAAGGACGCGCACCGGAGGTCATCACGTTCTTGACGTAGGCGGTGATGTCTTCGCGCTGGATGCGACCGCCACGGCCGCTACCCTTCACCTCGGCCACGTCCACGCCCAGCTCGCGCGCGAAGGCGCGCACGGCGGGGCTCGCATACGGGGCGTTGCCCGGCATGATCACCGAGGCGTCGAACGACACCGGCGGCGTGCGCGGCGTACCGCCGGCAGGAGCCGCTTCGGACTTCGACGGGGCCGCAGCGGCTTCGCGCGCAGGCGCGGGGGCCGGGGCCTCGGAAACGGTGGGCTGCGCGGCCGGTGCCGGAGCAGCGGCTTCGCCACCGCCCTGGCCTTCAAGGATGGCGATCAGGTCGCCGTCGTTCACTTCGTCGCCGACCTTGACCTTGATTTCCTTGATGACACCGGCGGCAGGCGCCGGGATGTCCATCGTGGCCTTGTCGGATTCGAGAGTCATGAGGCTCTGGTCTTTCTCGACCGTATCGCCGACCTTGACCATGATCTCGATGATGGGCACCGGCTTGCCGCCGATGTCCGGGACATTGACGTCGACCGGGCCGGAAGCCTTGGACGGTGCGGCGGCCTTGGCGGCGGCCGGAGCCGGGGCGGGAGCGGGAGCCGGCGCGGCGGCCTTTTCTTCCTGCTTCGGCGCTTCGGCCCTGGCGGCCTGGGCATCGCCCTCGGCTTCGACCAGCGCGATCACGGCGCCTTCGTCGACCTCGTCACCGACCTTGACCTTCAGTTCCTTGATGACGCCGGCGAACGGCGCAGGAACTTCCATCGTGGCCTTGTCGGACTCGAGCGTCACCAGGCTCTGGTCCTTCTCGACGCGATCGCCGACCTTGACCATGATTTCGATGACGGGAACCGCTTTGCCACCGATATCGGGGACGCGGGCTTCTTTGACGTCGGCCATGGAACCTCCTGAGGAACTTGCGGCGACGGGCGGCGAACCCGGCGTCGGGGGAAGAAAGGGCGCCGTGCTGCGGCGCAACCCATCGATTGTAATCCCTCAGAAGCCGATTCCCACGATTCAAACGATTGTTTAGGACATTCCGCCCTTCCGTAGGAGCGCGCCTTGCGCGCGACCGGCACGGAGAGAAGCGTTTTCAGGTCCACGCCTTGCGACCGGAAACGCCCCGTTTTTACCCGGTCGCGCGCAAGGCGCGCTCCTACAAGGATTGCAGGACGCAGGGTTTCAGGTCGCCGGGGTTTCGGGGGCGGCCGGGTTGATCAGGCGGATCTCGCTCTGCGGGAAGGGGATGGTGATGCCCTCGTCGGCGAAGCGCTCCTTGATGCGGCGCAGGAGGTTGGTCTGGGCGCCGTACATGTCGGGGACGTTGGCCCAGGCACGGATCACCAGGTTCACGGCCGAATCGCCGAGGGTGTCGGTCCAGACGCCCGGGGCCGGGTCCTTCAGGATGCGCGGATCGGCGGCGAACAGCTCCTGGATCACCTCCATGGCCTTGCCGATGTCGTCGCCGTAGCCGATGCCCACCTTGAACTCGAAACGACGGGTACCGCGCACGTTGAAGTTGATGATGGCATCGCCACCCACCTTGGCATTGGGCACCACGGCCTCGCGGTTGTCCGCGGTGACGATATAGGTGTGCATGAGATTGATGTTCTGCACCGTGCCTTCGACACCGCCCACCAGCACGTAGTCGCCGATGCGGAACGGGCGGAACAGGATCAGCAGCACGCCCCAGGCCAGGTTGGACAGCGAGCTGTTCAGGGCCAGGCCGATGGCCAGGCCGGCGGCGCCGAGGGCGGCGATGAACGAGGCCGTGGGAATGCCGGCCATGCCCATCACCTGGACGATGATGAACGCGATCAACAGGCCGTAGATGGCGTTGCGCAGGAAGTTGGCGAGCGTGACATCGACACGCGCCCGCTCCAGGGCACGACGGCCGACGTTGGCCAGGCGCGCGGCGATCCAGATGCCGATGACCAGCGCAACGAGCGACAGGCCGATGCGGATGGCGTAGCCGATGAGCAGCACGCGCGTGGCGTGGTCGATGCCTAGGTGGTCGAGAAAATCGATCATGGGCGGGCCCTTGCCTCTGTGGAATTCGTGGCAAAGGCTAGCAACGGGTTTGTGAATACCCGGTTTCTGTATCCGCGGATATCGATCCGGATCGATGACACCACCGCGATCATGGGCCGACCTGCGCTTCCACCGGCTCATGGAAACGGCAGCAATGGTCATATCTCTCTGAAAATGCGAAAATTTGCGGTTGAAGGCGGCCCTCGAAGCGCCAACGACCCACCCGGATACCGTGAAGACCCCACCAGGATTGCAGGCGCTGATCGATGACGGCGTCATCGATGAAGTGCTGCGCCCGCTCAAGAGCGGCAAGGAAGCGGCTGTGTATGTCGTCCGCAGCGGCGACGACGTGCGCTGCGCGAAGGTCTACAAGGACATGGCGCAGCGCAGCTTCCAGCAGCGCGCCCAGTACCAGGAGGGTCGCAAGGTCCGCGGCAGTCGCGAAGCCCGCGCCATGGAGAAATCCACCAAGTACGGTCGCAAGCAGCAGGAAATGGCCTGGAAAAACACCGAGGTGGATGCGCTGTATCAGCTGCGCGATGCCGGTGTGCGCGTGCCCGTGCCCTATGGTTATTTCAACGGCGTGCTGGTGATGGAGCTGGTCACCGATGCCGACGGTTTCTCCGCGCCACGTCTTGGCGAGGTTGAGCTCACCGCCGGACAGGCACGGGAATACCACGGCGTGCTGGTGCGGCAGGTGCTGCTGATGCTTTGCTGCGGGCTGATCCACGGCGACCTGTCCCCGTACAACGTGCTGGTCGCGCCGGATGGCCCCGTGGTGATCGACTTCCCGCAGGTCGTCAGCGCCGCCGGCAACAATGCCGCGCGCACGATGCTGCTGCGTGACGTCAACAACCTCACCGCGTATCTCGGGCGCTGGGCCAACGAACTGCTGGAAACCTGGTACGGCGAGGAGATGTGGGCGCTG
>Ga0116228_10006744_pt1 | contig 10256 bp, 7 predicted proteins | sample S1TSphfallax_2_FD_89694 | JGI IMG/M metagenome (GOLD analysis project Ga0116228, IMG submission 89694) | Host-associated microbial communities from peat moss isolated from Minnesota, USA - S1T2_Fc - Sphagnum fallax MG | ecosystem: Host-associated > Plants > Peat moss > Unclassified | place: USA... | reverse complement strand
TTGCATCCCGGCGAAGGTGGCGAATTCCTCGAACACGCCGCGCATTACCGGCTCCACGGCGTTGAACACGTCCTCCTGGGTGACGAAGCTCATCTCAAGATCGAGCTGGTAGAACTCCAGGGAACGGTCGGCGCGGGTGGCCTCGTCGCGGAAGCAGGGGGCGATCTGGAAGTAGCGGTCGAAACCCGAGACCATCAGGAGTTGCTTGAACTGCTGGGGCGCCTGCGGGAGCGCATAGAACTGGCCAGGGTGCAGGCGGGCCGGCACCAGAAAGTCCCGCGCGCCTTCGGGCGAAGAGGCCGTCAGGATCGGGGTCTGAAACTCGGTGAAGCCGATCTCCACCATCCGCCGCCGGATCGAGGCGATGATCGCCGAGCGCAAAAGGATGTTGCGGTGGAGCGTTTCGCGGCGAAGGTCGAGGTAGCGGTGCTTGAGGCGGATGTCTTCGGGATAGTCCGGCTCGCCGAACACCGGCAGGGGCAACTCCGCCGCTTCGGACAGCACCTCGATCTCCTTCACGCGCACCTCGACGGCGCCGGTGGGCAGGTTCGGGTTCACCGCTTCGGCCGCCCGTTCGACAACCTCGCCGTCGATGCGGATAACGCTCTCGGCGCGCAGGCGCTCGGCGATGGCGAAGCCGGGGGTCTCCGGCGAGAGCACGAGCTGCGTCAGGCCGTAATTGTCCCGCAGATCGATGAACATCAGCCCGCCGTGGTCTCGCTTGCGATGGATCCAGCCCGAGAGGCGGGCGGAGGAGCCCGCGTCCGAGGCGCGCAGGGCGCCGCAGGTGTGGGAGCGGTAAGCGTGCATGAGATCAGGTCCGGCGACCGCGTTTTGACGGCCGTAAGGGGCTTATTTGAAAGGGCGCGAAGGGCGCATGCAGGAGCCCTCTTGTCAAGGCGACCGATCCTCTGGCTATAGGGCGATCATGAAGCGCCTCGCCCCCCTCGCCCTCGCCTTCCTCGCCCTTGCGGCGCCCGCGCTCGCAGCGGCCGAGGCGCAGCCCAGCGCCAAGGCTCTGGCTCTGGCCAAGCGCTATGTGGTCGCCGCCCAGGCCGCTCGCATACTCGAGGACGAAGGCCCCACGGTGGCGCAGTACATGATCTCGCGCATGGCAGCCCCTCCGGGCGGGGACGCCAAAGAGGCGGAGGTTAAACACGCCATGCTCGACGCCGCCAACGCGGCTGTGGCCGCCAAGACGCCGGAGTTTCTCGACAAGACCGCCGCCATATACGCCCGGGTCTTCAGCGAGCAGGAGCTGGAGGCGATCGTCGCCTTCTACGACAGCCCCGCCGGAAAGGCCTTCGTCGCCAAGGGGCAGGCGGCGGCCCTCCCCATGGCCGAATTGATCCGCAGTCTCGGGAGCGACATCCAGAAAGATACGGAGCAGCGATTCTGCGCTAAGGAAGCCGCGCTTTGCCAGGCGGCGCCGAAAGCGAACTGATTTCGCCATTTAATCCGTTTGTTATAGGGCTAAACTCGACCAACCTGCCGGGAGCATGCTAAGGATAAGGGCATGCGTGTCATCGGATCACGGACTTGGGCGATCAACTTCGCTTAAAGCTTGAACATGGCCCGCGCCTCGACCGCGAGGGTTTCATTTCGTCCGTATCCAACGAGGAGGCCATCCGCCGCCTCGATTCCTGGCCGTCGTCTCACGGCGGCGTGCTGGCCCTGATCGGCCCGCCCGGATCGGGGAAAACCCACCTCGCCAACGCCTGGGCCGAGCGCACCGGCGCCACGCACATCACTACGGCCGCTTTAGCTGAGAGCGGCGCAGTCGGGATCGAAGGCTCGGTGTTGTACGACGCCGCCGACATCGCGCCCCACGGGGAAACGTTTTTCTATCTGCTGAATCGGGCGGAGCGAGGCGCATGCGCGCTGCTGCTGACCGGTCGCACCCCGCCAGCGGCGTGGTCGGCGGACGTGGCCGACCTGCGCTCGCGGCTCAACGCGGTCAGGGTGGTGGAGCTGCACGAACCAGATGACGAACTGCTGCGCGGCGTACTGCTGAAACTGTTCCGCGAGCGCAATATCCGCCCCTCGCTGGAGCTCCTGGCCTATCTGGCGAGTCGGATCGAACGCTCGATCCCGGCGGCCCAAGCGGTCGTCGTCGCGCTGGACGAGACCGCCATCGCCGAGGGGCGCCCTGTGAACCGCGCGCTCGCCCGTACGGTGCTGAAAGATGAGCCGGCCGGTGCGCTGGACGACATCTGAACCCGACATGGCTTTATCGACTGTCATGGAAGCGTGGTTGCGGTTGGGAAAGGGAAGCGCCACCATAAGAGACCTTCACCCGGAAAAGCCTGAATGACCGACGCCGTCATCGTCGACTCCGAGATCATCCCCCGCGAAGAAAACGGGGCGGGAGCGGCCCGCGGCGCGCCCCTGAACAAAGCCCTATTCAAGTCGCCGGAGCGGTTTATCAACCGCGAACTCTCCTGGCTGTCCTTCAACCATCGCGTCCTGGAAGAGAGCGAGAACCAGCGCCATCCCCTGTTGGAGCGGCTGCGCTTTCTGTCCATCTCCGCCGGCAACCTCGACGAATTTTATATGGTGCGTGTCGCCGGCCTGCAGGGTCAGGTGCGCGAAGGCGTCAGCGTCGTCAGCCAGGATGGGCTCACGCCTTCCGAACAGCTTTCCAGGGTCACCGCCGCCGCCACCGATCTGGAGCGGCGTCAGCAGCACATCTGGCGCGATTTGCGGGTGCTGATGGCTGAGGAAGGCTTGGTCATCGAGAACCCCGCTGAAATCACCGTGGGCGAACTGGACTGGCTGGAGCCGATCTTCCTCGACCAAGTGTTCCCGATCCTGACCCCCCTGGCCATCGATCCGGCGCACCCTTTTCCGTTCATCCCTAACCTGAGTTTCTGCCTAGCTTTGAAGCTGCGGCGGCGATCGGACGTGAAGAGTTTCTACGCCCTGGTGCCGATTCCCGGGCAGGTGAAGCGGTTCTGGCCGCTGCCGACCGAGAACCGCAGCAAGAAGCACAAGCGCTTCGTCGCGCTGGAGGATATGGTCGGCCTCTATATCGAAAAGCTGTTTCCCGACTGCGACGTAGAGGCCCAGGGCGTGTTCCGCGTGCTGCGCGACTCGGACGTGGAGATCGAAGAAGAAGCCGAAGACCTCGTTCGCGAGTTCGAACAGCTTCTGCGTCAACGTCGTCTCGGTTCGGTCGTGCGCGTGTTCGTCGACGGCGAAATGCCGGGCGACCTTCGCGAATTCATCATCCGCAATCTGCACGCTGATCAGCATGACGTCATGCTGGTGAACGGCATGCTGGGTCTGGCGCAACTCAGCCAGATCATCCCCGACGACCGGCCGGATCTGAAGTTCAAGCCCTTCGAGCCGCGCTTTCCCGAGCGCATCCGCGATCACGGCGGTGACTGCTTCGCCTCGATCCGCGAGAAGGACATCCTGGTTCACCATCCCTTCGAGAGCTTCGACGTGGTGGTGCAGTTCGTCCGCCAGGCCGCGCGTGACCCCAACGTGCTGGCGATCAAGCAGACCCTCTATCGCACCAGTTCCGACAGCCCCATCGTCGCCGCCCTGATCGAGGCGGCGGACAACGGCAAGAACGTCACCGCCCTGATCGAGTTGAAGGCCCGCTTCGACGAAGAGGCCAATCTGAAATGGGCGCGCGACTTAGAGCGTGCGGGCGTGCACGTGGTCTATGGCTTCGTGGAGTACAAAACCCACGCCAAGCTCAGCGTGGTTGTTCGTCGCGAGGCCGACCAGCTGAAAACCTATTGCCACTTCGGCACCGGGAACTATCATCCGATCACGGCTAAGATCTACACCGACCTCTCGCTGTTCACCTGCGATCCGGCGCTGGGGCGCGACGCGGCCAAGGTGTTCAACTTCATCACCGGCTACGCCAAGCCCGAGGCGTTGGAGAAGCTCGCCTATTCGCCGATCACGCTGAAGCCGACCCTCATCGCCGCCATCACCAAGGAGGCGGAGAACGCGCGCGCTGGCCTGCCCGCCGGCATCTGGGCCAAGCTCAACGCCCTGGTCGATCCCATGATCATCGACGCGCTCTATGAGGCGAGCCAAGCGGGGGTCCACATCGATCTGGTGGTGCGCGGCATCTGCTGCCTGCGCCCGGGCGTGCCGGGGCTTTCGGATAACATCCACGTCAAGTCGATCGTCGGCCGGTACCTGGAGCACGCCCGCATCGTCTGTTTCGCCGACGGCCATCCCATGCCGCACGCTCAAAACCGGGTCTATATCTCCTCCGCCGACTGGATGCCGCGCAACCTCGACCGACGGGTCGAATCTCTGGTGCCGGTAGAGAATCCGACCGTGCATCAACAGGTGTTGAACCAGATCATGGTGGCGAACCTCAATGACGAGGCGCAAAGCTGGTATCTGGAGCCGGACGGGATCTATCACAGAGTGGATGTCTCCGGCGTGAAACGCCCCTTCTCCGCTCACCAGTACTTCATGACCAACCCCAGCCTGTCCGGACGCGGGCGGGGGGTGAAGACCCTGCCGCAGGCGTTCGACCACGTAGGACCCAGGCGCTAAGTGCAGTCGATCAAGGACGTCGCCGTCATCGACGTCGGCTCCAACTCCATCCGTCTTGTGCTCTATCGGGTGCAGGGGCGGGCCATCTGGACCGTATTCAACGAGAAAGTGCTGGCCGGGCTCGGCCGCGACATGCCCCGCACCCGTCGCTTGGCGCCTGAGGGGGTGACGGCGGCGCTGGGGGCGCTAAGGCGGTTCCGCGCGGTGCTGGACGGGGTTCGACCGCACAAGATCCTCACCGCAGCCACCGCCGCGGTCCGCGACGCCGAAGACCGGCTCGACTTCATCGGCCGCGTCCGGAGCGAGACAGGCTTCCGCCTGCGAGTACTGTCGGGGGAGGACGAAGCGCGCTTCGCCGCCCTGGGCGTCGCCGCCGGCGCGCCGGGATCGAGCGGGGTGGTGGGCGATCTCGGCGGATCGAGCCTCGAACTCGTGCGTCTTACGGACGGCCTGCCCGCCGGCGGGGTGACCCTTCCCCTCGGCCCCTTCTCCCTCGGCCTTTCCAAGCCCTTCGATCCGGCGGCCCTTGGCCTCGCCGCGCGCGCGGTGATCGCGCCGCGCGCCGCCGCGTTCCAAACCGAGACCTTCCACGCTGTCGGCGGCGCCTGGCGCAACCTCGCCCTCCTGCATATGAACCTCTCCAACTATCCCCTGCAGGTGGTGCATCAGTACGAGATGAGCGGCGCCGAGGCCCTGAGCGCCGCGCGCTTCATCGCCCAACAGTCGAAAAGCTCGCTAGAACGCATCCCCGGCCTCAACAAGCGGCGGGCTGAAACCCTGCCCTCCGCCGCCGTGGTGCTGCAGGCGCTGATTGAAGAGCTGGGCGTAACGCGCGTTGCGATGTCGGCCTACGGCGTGCGTGAGGGCCTGCTGTTCGAGGCCATGGCGCCGGACGTGCGGGCACAAGATCCGCTGATCGAAGGATGCGCCACCCTCGCCGCGCACGACGCCCCCTCCGCCGACCTGGGCCCGGCGCTGGAGCGTTGGCTGACGCCCCTCTGGAGCGCGCTGCAACCCTTGTTTTCAGTCGGGCGGGAAGGCACGCTTCTCGCGGCAGCGTCTCGTCTAGCGTCCGTCGGAGCACACCTGCATCCAGACCATCGGGCGGACCTGGTGTTCGAACAGGTGCTGCGTTCGCCCATCGCCGGCCAGACCCATGCTGAGCGCGCCTTCCTGGCGGTGGCGGCCTTCAACCGCTACACCGCGGCGACCACCAACCCCGAGCCGGGCGTGATCATGCGCCTGTTGTCCCTGGAGCAGACGGCGCGCGCGCGGGCGCTGGGCGCGGGCCTTCGACTCGGCTGCGATCTTTCGGGACGCAGCGCCGGCCTTCTCGCCGCCTCGAGGCTTTCCCTGGAGCGAGACGATATCGTGCTGACGGTGAAGTCCGCCTCCGCCGACATGCTGCTGGGCGAGCAGACCTCCAAACGCGCCGGCCAACTCGCCGACACCCTCGGCAAGACCTTGAAGATCAGGACCGAGGCGCGGATCAACAGAAGCTGAACGACGCCTCAGCGCGCCGGCGCCACCTTCACTCGCGCCCCGTCGAGCATCAGCGCTAGTTCTCCCCGCTTCAGGCGCAGCGCATCCTCGCCAAACAACTCGCGCCGCCACCCGTTCAAGGCGCCGACCGAAGCGTTGTCGTCGGCGGCGATCTTCTCGAGGTCCGAAACCGTGGCGATCAGCTTGGAGGCCACGCCTGCGTCCTCCGAGCGCGCCTTCAACAGCACCTTCAAAAGCTCGACGATGGCGCCCTGATTTTGCGCGGGCGCGGGACCACGCTCGATCATCGGCGCATGCGCTTCCGGGTCCTTCATCACCGTACGGATGGTGTCGAGAAGTTCGGGACCGAATTTCGAGCCGGCGAACCCCTTCGGCACGGCGCGAAGGCGATTGAAGCCCTCCGCGTCCATGGGCGTCTGGGTGGCGATCTCGTCGATCGCGTCGTCCTTGAGGATGCGGCTGCGGGGCTGGTCGCGGATTTGCGCCGTCCGTTCGCGCCACGCGGCCACGGCCTTGAACACCGCGAGGTATTTCGGCGTGAATTTGCGCGGTTTCAGCCGGCGCCAGGCCTTATCCGGTTCGACGTCGTAGAACGCAGGGTCGGTCAGCGCCTTCATCTCTTCCGACACCCAGGAGAGCCGCCCTTCCCGCTCCAGCCGCTCGCGCAGCTTGGGATAGAGCTTGGCGAGGTGGGTCACGTCGCCGAGAGCGTAGACCAGTTGGCTGTCCGACAGCGGACGGCGCGCCCAATCGGTGAAGCGGCTCGACTTGTCCACGTCCTGTTTGAGCATCTGGCGGACCAGGGCGTCGTAGGCGATCTGCTCGCCGAAACCCGCCGCCATGCCGGCGATCTGGGTGTCGAACAGGGGGCGCGGAATCTGGCCGAGGTTGTGGAAGATCTCCACGTCCTGACGCGCCGCGTGGAACACCTTGACGATGCGCTCATCGGCCATCAGCGCCAAGAAGGGCTTAAGGTCCAGACCGGGCGCCAGGGGGTCGATCACCGCAGCATCCTCGGCCGAGGCCGCCTGGATCAGGCAGAGTTTCGGCCAATAGGTGGTCTCGCGCATGAACTCGGTGTCCACGGCGATGAAAGGGGCGTTGGCGAGCTTTTGGCAAAAAGCGACAAGCGCATCGTTGTCGGTGATCGGGGTCATGAGGTAGCTATAGCCCGCTTCGCCGCCGGTAAAACAGGGTGTGCGGACCGTTTCCACCCGAAGGTTGTCTTATGTCCGATCGTCCTCATGGCCTGACCTACGCCGAAGCGGGGGTGGACATCGACGCCGGCGAGGCCCTGGTGGAAGCGATCAAGCCCCTCGCCAAATCCACCCGCCGCCCCGGCGCGGAGGCCAGCCTCGGCGGGTTCGGCGCCCTGTTCGACCTGAAGGCCGCGGGCTTTTCCGATCCCCTGATCGTCGCCACCACCGACGGCGTTGGCACCAAGCTGAAGATCGCCATCGAGACCGGACGTCACGATCAGGTGGGGATCGACCTCGTGGCCATGTGCGTGAACGACCTACTGGCCCAAGGCGCCGAGCCCTTGCTGTTCCTAGACTATTACGCCACCTCGAAGCTCGACGTCGCCGCCGCCAAGGCGGTGGTGAGCGGCATCGCCGAGGGTTGCCGCCAGGCCAATTGCGCCCTGGTGGGCGGGGAGACGGCGGAGATGCCGGGGATGTACGGGGCGGGCGACTACGACCTCGCCGGCTTCTCCCTCGGCGCCGTGGAGCGCAACGCCGTCCTGCCTGACCTTGCGGCGCAGAGCGCCGGCGACGTGCTGATCGGCCTCGCCTCCTCCGGCCCCCATTCCAACGGCTATTCGATGATCCGCAAGATCGTCGAGCGCACGGGCCTTTCGTGGGATGCAACCGCGCCCTTCGCCGAGGGCGCGAGCCTGGCGGAGGCGTTGCTGGCGCCCACCCGCATCTACGTCCGCTCGCTCATCCCGCTGATCAGGGGCGGGCTGATCAAGGGCGGGGCGCACATCACCGGCGGCGGCCTGATCGAGAACCCGCCCCGCGCCATCATCGACGGTCTGGTCCCCAAGATCGACTGGTCGGCCTGGACCTTGCCGCCGGTGTTCGAATGGCTGCAACGGGAGGGCGGCGTCGCCGACCACGAGCTTCGCCGCACCTTCAACTGCGGCGTCGGCTTCATCCTGATCGCCGGGGCCGAGCATGCGCCCGCGGTGCTGGAGAGCCTGCTCGACGCGGGCGAAGACGCCTTCGTGGTGGGGGAGCTGGCGGCGCGATGACCTCCATCGCGCGAGCAAGGACGGCGGTGCTCGTCTCCGGCCGCGGCTCGAACATGGAGGCGTTGATCGCGGCGGCGAAAGACCCCGCCTATCCCGCCGAAATCATCCTTGTCGTCTCCAACAACCCCGATGCGGGCGGACTGGAGACCGCCGAGGCGGCCGGCATCGAGGCTCTGGCCATCGACCATCGCCCATTCAAAAAGGATCGTGAGGCGCACGAGGCGGCCATCGACGCCGCCCTGAAGGCCCGCGGCGTCGAGCTCGTCGCCCTGGCCGGCTACATGCGCATCCTGACGCCCCGTCTGGTGCAGGCCTGGTCGGGGCGGATGCTGAACATCCATCCGAGTCTGCTGCCCAAATATCCCGGCCTGCACACCCACGCCCGCGCCATCGAGGCGGGCGATACGGAGGCCGGCTGCACGGTGCATCTCGTCACCGAAGCCGTCGACGAAGGGCCGATCCTCGGCCAGGCCCGCGTGCCCATCCTGCCTGGCGACACCGAGGACGCCCTGGCGGCTCGGGTGCTGGTGGAAGAACACAAGCTTTATCCCGCCGCCTTGGCCAAGGCGGCGCTGGATATCGTCGGCTAAGCCCTACTCGCCGGGGAGGATCAAGGCCACGCGCAGGCCCGGACCGCCCCCGCCGTCCTCGGCCACCCCCGGTCCTTCCGAAAGCTCCACCCGCCCGCCGTGCGCCTCCGCTACCGCCGCCACGAGCGAAAGGCCGAGGCCGGCGCCGGGCTGACTGCGGCTGCGCTCCAGGCGAACGAAGCGCTGGATCACCCGGGCGCGATCCTCCTCGGGCACGCCGGGACCGGTGTCGGTGACGGAGAACTCGATCTCGCCGGAAGATCGCCGCCGGGTGCGCAGCATCACCGCGCCGCCCTCGGGCGTGTATTTCACCGCATTGTCGAGGAGGTTGGCGAGCGCCTGGGCGATGAACTCACGGTTGCCGCGCACGGAGAGACCCCGCGACAGCTCGGCGGCGAAGGAGACGCCCTTGTCCTCAGAAAGCGGCTCGTAGAGTTCGGCGACGCTCTCCGCCAACGCCGACGGGTCGAAGCTCGCCTGGTCCGGCGCCTGTCCCGCCGCCTGCAGACGGGAGATGGCGAGGACGGCGTTGAAGGTCTTCAGCACCTGGTCAGAATCGTCCAGCGCCATGGCCAAGGCGGCGGTGGGGTCGGTCTTGCCCGCCTCCACCTCGATCATCGCCACCTCCAGCTTGGCGCGCATGCGGGTGAGCGGCGAGCGCAGGTCGTGGGCGATAGCGTCCCCGGCGTGACGCAGGCCGCCCATCAGCCGCTCCACCCGGTCCAGCATGGCGTTCAGCCCGGCCGCCAACTCGTCGTACTCGTCGCGCACGCCGCGAACCTCTGCGCGGGCGTTGAGATCGCCGCCTTCTACTCGCGTCACCACGTCGGTCAGCCCGGCCATGCCCCGCGCCACATTGCGGCTGACGATGATCCCGCCGGCGAGCCCCAGCACGATCACCAAGACCCCCGCGCCCCAGATCGCCCGCACGATGCGCAAGACATAGAAGCGCGCCTCGCCGATGTCGGCGCCCACGAACAACAACTCGCCCGTGGCCAGCCGCGTTTGACGTCCCCAGCCGTGATGACGCACCACCGCGCCGTCTGGATCGGTCTGGGTGATGCGGAATCCCGCGCGGGCGTTGGCGGCGGTCTTGGGCTCTACCGGCGTCATGGCCAGATTGCCGGTGATCGGCGTGGCGTCGGGTTTCATCAGGAGATAGAGGAACGGCCGGTCGCCTACGGAGCGCTCGATGAGCTCCTGGTTCAGGGCGTTGAGGCCGCCGCGCGCGTAAACGGTCTGCAGCGAGACCATTTCGCGCGAGACCTCTTCGTCCGCCCGCCGGGTCACCTCCCCCGCCGTCGCAAAGTAGATATAGGTCAGAAACGCCGCCGCCGAGGCGGCGAACAGCGCCAGGAACAGCAGCGTCAGCCGAAAGG
>Ga0116228_10006743_pt1 | contig 10257 bp, 6 predicted proteins | sample S1TSphfallax_2_FD_89694 | JGI IMG/M metagenome (GOLD analysis project Ga0116228, IMG submission 89694) | Host-associated microbial communities from peat moss isolated from Minnesota, USA - S1T2_Fc - Sphagnum fallax MG | ecosystem: Host-associated > Plants > Peat moss > Unclassified | place: USA... | reverse complement strand
CATAAAGAAAGATCAAGCTATGGTTTCAAATGATTGAGTTTGGAAATTAGGGTTTTTGGTCCCAAATATGAAATGATGCTTCTAGCGATAATTTCATTGAATTATACTTTGAATGTGTTTGTAGTGAGAACATTGCATGATACACATGTCCGTCAAATACATGCACTATAATAAAATGATTATATTGAACAAGAGTGATTGTGAAACTTTTTCAATGAAGCTATCTTTTTTTTATACCATGTTCAAAGTTATTGATTCTTTTTAATCAATAATTTTTGTTGTGTATTCCATCAAAGTGTTATTGGATGATTATAAAAATTGATGCAATACAAATCATACATAAAATGTTAGTGGATTTTTTATTTTTTGCATCCATTGTCGCAATTGAATGTGTTGTCATTTGAAGGTTACTACAACCATGTATGCAAAATATCGTTGCAATAGATATCTTTATTAACAAAACAAGGACTGAAAGATTAAGGGATTAAAGCTATGAACAAGTATACATGAAGGATTTGGCTAGCTTGATGATTTCATCACAAACTTACAATATCAAAATACTTACAATACGAAATTTTAATAAAATTCATGTGAGAATTGTAAAACAATGTGTCTATGCAAAATTCGTGGGCTTCAAAATGTAAAAATGACACAAATATATATATAATACAAATAATGTGCCTTTTCCAACTTGTGATGTTTTGATGTGAAATACTTACAAATTTCATTTTAATTAAATTTGTGCAATTATTGTGATATAATTTTGAATCTAACTATGCAATTTTTGTGTATTAAACATTCACATTCACATATGTCATTCAAAAACAATGTTTCATCCATTTGGATATTTAAAATATTGATAATGTACACATATCATTCATATTAACCAGAACACAAAATTTGTGTGATTTTTGTATGAACCTAGGAAAATTGGATTTCTCACAAAATTTGTATAAACCTATGAAGCCTAGTAAGTTTATGATGTTTTTCAAAAAAATAAAATTATAATTGAAAAATAAAAATAAAAACCCAAATTTAGTTATTTCATGTTTCATTAAGCTTTATAGTCATTTCAACCATAAGATCTAAAAGCTAGATGATTAAATTTAATATGGGGAAGCCAACAAAATGAAAGAGATGCACCTTTCAAAACACCATGGCAATTAGAATCCACAAAAGCCATTTATGTGACAACAAATATAGACGATAAAAGAATCAAACCAAATTCTATTAAAATAAATAAACATTTAGAATCTAGGAATGGTGGTATTTTCAAAATGCAACACATTAGATGTACAAGAAGACACATATGGCTATGCCAATGTAGATTAAAGTCCAAACCAATATTGTGCAATATATAGAAATTTATCATAAAATAATTTCTGATCTTACAAGCTTGTAATTTGTTTGTTTTGTTTAATTGTTTCATGTCAAGATCTCCCAAAACATGTGCCCCAACTATGTTTTTGGTACAATTAGTGTTTGTTTTCTAGCAAAAAATCACCAAATTTCTACTTTAAAAAAACCTTGGCTACAATTGGAAAGGAAAAGAAAGGGGTTTTCAATTAAAATTTCCTAAAAACATAAAATAACAATTAGGAACAACTAGATTTCAACAGACCATCAACCTAGATTTGCCGCTTAAAACTTTTAAATCCTTTTAAGGTGTCATCAAATTGCGAAAAGGGAAGTTATTGATGTCAAGTGAATGCACAATATAATGGTTCAATAACAACAAAAAATATTCCCTACAAGTCCATACAAGATTTTTTAAAATGATTCAAGCAGACATGGTTGTTACTTTTTTTAAAATTATTATTTTAACCTTTGAATAATACATGTTCACTCACTTACAAACCTTCCCAAATCTATGTGAAAACTTGTATTTAATGTAATTAATGTCATCTTTTGATTTCAAAGTCTTAAAAGGAAAACCCACAAAATCCAAGTGAATAATGTCCCCCATCTAGAACTTTCAAAAACGTATTTTTTGGGGTGCAATCATAGTCAAACGATCCAAAAGCACATCATGTGATTAAAAAAACACAATTTTGTTACAAATATTTATGTGGTGCCACTTTAATGTCATGTTAAGCATAGGAAGTTGTGTTAAATGAATAATATGAATGTCTAGGAATTCAAATGAAAATTTCATTTAATTTATTTTGGGTTTCAATTTAATAGAATGATTTTTGAACTTGAAAAACAATTACTTATAAAACAATACATTTTACAAAGGACTACGCCAAAGATTTTTTTAATAAATAACTTTTGATAATAAAAAAAATTCATGATAGTAAAATATTACAATAAAAAAATTTCATAATTAAAAATTTATGGAATTTGAATTTTCTAAAATTCAAGAATCCTTTACAACATGCAAATGTTGTGCAATACACATGACATATTAAACAAACTTATAACTTATGATTAAAAAAAAATTGAAACCCAAAGATTTTAACAAATATGGGAAAGAATTGAAATTATGATCATTTTAAAAGATGAAATGCAAAATTTAGCAAAAGTTTCACACTTTTAACAAAATCATAGTTATTTGAAAAAAAATCAACATAAAAAATGTGATGTATTAAAAAAACTATAACTATTTTTAATAACAAGTTATAAGAGATTTCATTAAAAAATTCCTTTATATGCAAAAGTCATGAGGACTAAAAAAGGGGCCACAATCCTTTTGCAAAGTAATCATGTTGGCTTGTTTGATTGTGATCACACCTTTTAAGACAAAGAAATTGAAAAACAAACAAAAATTGCAACTCATATGGATTTATGAAAATATGGTCAAATTTTACCATTCAAAAGTCCCTAACTATTAAATGGTTAGGGTTTTCAAAGAAGATTCTTCATATGAATTAATTATTTTGTATTACATTATATATTATATTGAGTCCCAACAACAAATTTGATATGTGATTCAATATAAATATATATTTTGTGATGTTCCAATCAAAAGATTAGTCCATTTTAGTTTTTCAAAAGTCCATTATTACTAACAAATATTTTTAAAAAATAAAATAACCACTCAATTCTCTTCATAATGATTCATAATGAAGTTATTAGTCTAGATCCAAGTCCCAATTATTAAATCTATGGATATATTGATCACTATATGCATTTGAATAAAAGGGCATTTAGGGAAAAAACATTGTTTCATCATAAAAGTGAACCACCATAACTTGCATCTACCCTATTGCCAAATAGTGACATGTTGACAATCGACATAACCAATATGTTCCAAAACCTGAATTGTTGTTGCCAAAGTTTTGTGTAGCATTTTCATTCATTTGTTAGAGCTTGTGTTATCTTTAGTTTCTTTTTCTCGCAAGTTGATGACTATCATGATACACTATTGTCAATTGACTATATCTTGTGACACACCATCGTCATAGTTGTAGAGTTTATAATTGCAAACATTTCATTTTCAATGCTACTTGAAGGTGTGCATTGTGCATTGGGTGTACTTCAACATTAAACATTAGATCTATGTTTAGGAATTTGTGCTTCAACAATGGGCATTGGATATTTGTGTTGGTGAGTCAAGAAACAATGTTCACATTCAAGTTCTAATTAATGAACCTCCTACAAGCAAAAGGGAAGTATTTATCTCCTTTGTTTTAATAGTTTGCCATGTAATTTTTTGAAAGATTTTTGCATGTAACTATTATTGTTATTATTAATTAAGGATTGTACAAATGTTGTAGGAATTTGTTAAATAATGGGTTTGATTGTGTTTAATCAATTAAAGCTCAAGAATTTTTTTGGAGGTTGTGTGGACAAAATCCTAAGGGCATCCATAACACCATATGTTCGATTTTGGATCAACTCATTAAGGGTTCATGATATCTACAATTGCTTAAGCACGTTGCAAGACAACCACCATAGGGGAACTAAAGGAGGATCCATTCAAGGGGTATTTCTAATCAAGGGGTTAAATTTTTGTACCCAACTTAACATTTTTCTTGTTGTATGTTTCTTGGGTTTTTGTTTGAAAGATGTTCCAAATTTCTCTTGTTTTCAAAAGTGGAGTTGCAACTGAGTTAATTATCATCACAAATTTATAGGCTTCATGGGTTCATTCCAAATCTGTGTGAAATCTATTATTTCATGGGTTTGTATTGTTTAAATATGAATGTTGTGCATTATTTAAACATGGAAGTCATGTGCACAACTTTCATGTGTAAATAACACGAATAGACATACAACATTAATGTGTAAACAATATGAATAGGCGTATGACATTTGTGTTGAAACAATGAGCATGACATCAATTTTCAAACAATATAAGTAGATGAATGACATTTATGTCCATTCAATACGAACTTATGAAAGTAGATTTCACATGACTATTATTGCCAAATTGTGACCCATGAAGTTTGTTCAATGATGTCATTTTGGTTTAGGTTTCCATTAAAAAGTTACGGTTTACAAATTAAAGTTTCATGTTTGTTTTGTTTTTAGTAGTCCATCTACAAATTCAATATGTTATCCCATAGTTTATAAGGATCCCATTGGAGATTTAGGGTTTTCAATCTTAGAGTTTCATATCTATGTTATTTTAATTATGCATTTGCAAGTTGAACCTATCATTCCAAAGTTTGGAAGGTTTCCAACATTATTTTAGGCTTTGCAAATTCAAGTATCACATTTGTCTTGTTTCCAAAAATGCATTTCCAACTTGAGTTTGCCATTCTAGAGTTGTCATTTCCATTCCAAATTTAAGGTTTGTAAATTTGAATTTTATGTCTATCTTGTTTCCAATAGTCCATCTACAACTTTAGTCTACCATCCCATAATTTGCAAGCTTCCCGTTGGAGATTTAGGGTTTTCAATCTTAGAGTTTCATATTTATCTTGTTGTAGCTATATATTTGCAACTTGAGTGTGTCATTCCAAATTCTAAAAGGTTTCCAACATTGTTTTAACATTTACAAATTAAAATGTCATATCTGTTTTATTTCTAATAGTGCATTTATAATTTGAGTCGCCATTCTAGAGTTGTTAAATTTCCATTTTAGGCTTAAGGTTTGCAAATTGGAGTTTTCATATTTATCTTATTCCCAACAATCTACGTGCCACTTGAGTTTTTCATTCCATAGTCTACAAGGTTCTCAAATGGGAAGCTTTGATATTTAGGGGTTACAATTTGGTCTTTGTAGATCTATCTTGTTTTCGAAAGTATCATCTTATTTCCATTCCAAGTTTAGGGTTTGCAAATTTGAATTTCCATATCTATCTTGTTTTCAACAACTATCTACCACTTGAATATTTCATTAAAGAGTTTGTGAATTTTCGAATCTATCCTATTTTCAAAAATCTATTTACCACTTGAATCTGACAATTTAGAGCGTGTTAAATTTTTGCTTCAAGTTTAGGGTTTGCTAATTCAAGAGTTTTCATATCATTTTCTTTCCAACAATGCATTTTCCATTTGAATTCGACAATTTGAAGTTTGTTAGGCTTCCACTTGAAGTTTAGGGTTTGCAAATTGGATTTTCCCATCTATTGTGTTTCCAACAATCTATTTGCCACTTGAATATGAAATTCCAAAGTTTGTTCGATTGCCGCAATGCCTCTAAAACTTCCATAATCCCATAAGTTCAAGTACTTCTTTAGTTGGAACCTTCTTATGGGTGGGCCTTTTCTAAATTTTTATCCTAATGGTGTTTCTTTTTCTCATGGTCTTCAAGGGTCATCCCCTTCTCTATTTTCACCATGCAATTATGATCCTTCAAATGTAAATCATGATGATGATGTTATATCTTTGGATGAATTTGGCCCCCATCTTGAAATAGATCTACCCATTGTCCCATTTAAGCTTATAATCCATAAAAAAAAACTATGATGCATTTTAAAAAGTTCAAGATTTTTGGGTTATAAAACTACCATAGGTAGAATTTTGTTTAGGCTCAAATGGTAACTTGCACACTGCTAAGTGCATGATTTGTAGTGAGGTGGAAGGGAAGGATAATTTGTACTCGTTGTTAAGTGGAATTCATTATGTAAGCACATAGGTCAAAGGAAAGCTAATAAGAACATTGAAACTAATGTGAAAAAGGGGGATGGGTATCATTCTAAAGATTCCAAACATGCTAAAAACCATAAATTTTTTGCTTTTTGTAGCCATGGAAGTGTTGTTACCTAACTTGCAAGTGGACTAGTAAGAAAGAACCAAAAAAAGGTTGTCCAATTTGCCACAATCCTACATTTGTTGCAGCAAGGTTGTCCCATGCAAAAATATGAAGCAATTAGGCCATTATATGAATTTTTGGCAGTATCAAAAAATAGAAAAAAACACTCAAGGAATGATAACTTTGGTTTGACAACAACAGAATTCATGGATCAAAATGTGATGGAAGCAAGTAAGGCAACAATGGGGGCTGTTCAATATGTTGTTTTGAGTTGTGATGAAGTGTTTATAGTTGACAACCAATCTTGGTTATTTGTTCATTGTTATGTGGTGCAAAATTGGGCAAGGATTATAATTCTCATCTCATTGGATATACTGTTTGAAGGTTCAAATAATGATAATCAAACTAAGGTCATTATGGAGGCATTGACAATTGGTGGGGGTTGCCAAGAGATTAGATTGTTGAAAAGCTCATTTTCTTTGGGGTAGATGGTGTTAATGTCTTTCAAAACACAAAAATGGTGTTACAAAACATATTCATGACACTTATGCCCTTCATTCTATTGGTGTCCATTGTATGGCCCATTGCATTAATTTGACTACCCCAACATTGTCGAAATTACCTTTGGTGGTCTAGATTGAGAGTTTGCTACAATGTTTGTATTTTTATTTTGGCCATTCACCTAAAAAGTATTTGGAGTTCATTAAGATTTTGAAACTCATGGCAACAAAGGCAAACAAAATTCTCCAAAATGTGAAAACAAGGTGAATTTTGATGTTAAGCCTTACTAAGAAAATTATGGCCAAATATAAAACTTTGTTTGTGAAGATGGCCTTGAACAACCCTACGAACTAGCAAGTTATGTTGAATTATGAGCATTTTTGTGACCTCCATGTTTTGCTTGGACTTGCTTGCATTTGTCCTTATTGGAATTAATGCATGTTCTAATTAAAATTTGCACAATCCAAAGATGTGTTTGTCTGTGATGGTGGCAACCTAATATGTTTGTCAAGGTAATGTGTTATAACATCTATTGTGATCAAACTTTTAGGTTCACTTGTAAAAACTTTTGGACTTTCAAATTATTATTGGAGTTGGAACATGAGAATATTCACATGTGTTGGATAGTTGATGTGAAATATGGAATTCCACATTTGGCCTTTGAATTGAATGGTTAACACATTTGGGTAATTCATTGGGACTTGGAGACCATAGTGCCTTCTATGTAACAAAGGATCTCTTTGTTGTTGTTGAATCATTAGTGAAGAACCAATGCAGAGGTTAGCCTTGTAACTTTCTACCTTTTAACCCTTTGCCCCCAATTTTTTTTCCCAATTCTTTGATTTGATTTTTTCACCTTCATTTAAACAATAAGTCCATGGTTCAATCTGTTTTGATAAGGGGTTGGAGAAGCTTTGGTTTGAGAATTTGAAATTAGGTTTCCAACCCATGGTGTCATGGATGCTTTTAGGATTGTGTATCCCCAATACTGGATGGATTTGAAATGTGATGCAACATTTGTCAAACACCTTCAAATTATTAAAGCAACTTTTTACTTGGGCAAAACCCACAAGGTGGATGACCAAAATATGATGGTGGGTGAATTACTCAATGCTAATGACCTTAATTGCCAACAAGGCATGTTCAAGCTCACAATGAAATCAAATGCAACAGCATGTATGGCAACTCCTTTTGACTTGAATCCTTTAACCGAAATGTGGTGCCTTGTGACAACATTTCAAATACTTTCCTTTAGTTTCCTAGAGCATGTGAAATTGGTTAAATTGGCCATGGTGCAAATAGTTGGCAATGTGGAGGATGAGAAATGCTTTTCTACTTTGACTTTGGAATAGGCTCACTACCCACCTACCACTTTGCAAAATTTCCCATATGCAAGTGTATTGAGCAATGGCAAGGAACTTGGCATTGATATTGTTATGATGGCTAGGCAATTGCCTTCTGAATTTGCTGGGCTAGTTTCTACAAAGGTAGATTTATATTGTTGCAAAATTAAATGGTTGTTTTATGAGCTACATTACTTTCTTTCCATGGTGTTTACATTTTCTACCCTCTTATCACAATGCAATGCCATAGGTTTATCTTTCTACTTCTTGAAATTGGGTATTAATTTGTGAGTTTGTAGGACACTTGTGTTGGAATGGCCAGTTCTAGGGGTTCAATTCCCCTGCAAATGCTTGTGTTTGCTAGAACTTAATATGATGTGCTTTGCAAAAAAAGTATTTGGACTTTACAATGTGTATGTAGTATGCACTTCACAATGTTTCCTTGCATGCTTTCAATTCTACTATTTGGGATAAGTAACTACTAGATTTAGACAAAAACTTTTCATTCATTGCCCAAAACACTCCAAATATAGTAACAGAGTAGCCAAAAAAACTCTAACTTAATTTGAAACATAGCCAGATTTTTTCAACTTTAAATTCAGAAGAAGGGCCAGATATTTTACCTTCACAATAAAGTAGCAGCCACGAGATAAATAATTTGGGAATGGGGCCAAAAACAATTCCCACCAAAACTAAATGTTAGCCAGTTGATCACCACATGCAGTGCAAATGTGGCCCCAGCAACTTCGCAAAAAAGAAGGAAAAAACACTGGTACCAATGGAAAGCCCTGAATGAGTAGTGGGGTGCACCAAAGCGATTTTGTAATGCAATGTAGCAGTTTTTGAATTGAGTATCGTCTGTACTCAAAATTCAATAAATCATTTTGTTGGTTTTGCCAATGGTGAGATCTCCAAAACCACAGGTCACCAGCTAGGAAGCTCTTGATGAGTGTAGGGGTGTAGCATGGTGATCTTAGAATGTTTTGACCTGCAATGTAAGAGTTATTGGTTTAATAGTATTTTTGTCACTGAAGATTCAATAATTTAAAAAAAAAATGCATTTGGGAAATTATTGGTGCATCTTGATAGTGTTGGAAAGCCCTTGATCAGTGTGAGTGTATTGAGCCAGTTTCATGACTTTCAAACCCATGATGCAGGTGTCCTTTCATTTAGGATAATTTGTCATTGGAAACTCAAATAAAAATCAAAAATGAATTTTTCAGGGAAATTGGATGCCAAATAATCATACATACTTTGTAATAGTACATTGCAATGTGTGCTCACAGTCCAGGGCACACTACATCTTGTACAAATTTGTCGTGTTTAAGCAAATAGGCTTCAGGGTCCAAGAACTTCATAATGACAAGGGAAGTGAACATAGTTTAGTGCATCTGGACTACTATATCCTGCATGCCTCAACAAAAATCTAGTTGCAAAGTGTAAGAATCGGACATTGTTTGAAAATGCTAAGTTTCAACACAAAAGACTTACCAACATGGCTTGGCAGTGGATCCCATTTTCCCCAGATATAGAGGACAACAGCCTTGTAGTCATAGCATGGGACTATTTTTGAGTTTTGTTGGCACCTTGAGTCAAACCATGTTTAACACAATGTGAAACTTAATTGTGAACAAGATTAGCCATGTTGCTGTCTCTCCACACAATACCCTGTCCATACCAGAAGCAACTGAAATTGAGGCATTCTCCTGCATTGGAGCTCCACCTAACCAGCTCCCCAAGTCTACCTTGCTAGCTGTGGGTGAACAAATGCCAACAGCTCAGCAGCCATGGTGAAACAACAAATCCAGCATCAAAATTACATCAAATCCCAGTTTCCCCCCAGACCTCTCTTTCAATCCAATTCTCCCAACATCTGCTGCACAGTAATTTCAGTACTGGTTTCTGGCTGCTCATTCTCAAGCTGCAAGAAATACTCCAGCAGCTCACAGTTCCTTTGAATCTTCTCCTCCAATCTTTGTACATACAGATCAAATGGGCTGTCCAAATCTGTTATGATAAATTGTTCAAATCAGCAGGTGAAATCTCTTACCCTGCTGCACTGAATGCATTATGAAGTTGACCTCTGCACCGGTTGCAATTCTACTCTAGTGCCAAGTAGAGATTTCAAGCTTTGTTCAGCAAGGGTGGATTTGGTCATGAAAACTGAGAGCCCTCATATGTTTGTCCAAAGGACCAGTAGGCAGGTGCCACATTCATGGATGTGAGAGTTTGGCCATCACCAGTGGTGACCATGAAGGACAAGCTCTG
>Ga0116228_10006742_pt1 | contig 10257 bp, 9 predicted proteins | sample S1TSphfallax_2_FD_89694 | JGI IMG/M metagenome (GOLD analysis project Ga0116228, IMG submission 89694) | Host-associated microbial communities from peat moss isolated from Minnesota, USA - S1T2_Fc - Sphagnum fallax MG | ecosystem: Host-associated > Plants > Peat moss > Unclassified | place: USA... | reverse complement strand
TACCTCCGGCGTTTCCCCGTCCTCCCGGATGCTTCCTGTGCTTGCCCACACGACCATGTCCAGCCGAAACATGTCCTCTTTTCTTGCGATTCTTCTTCAACCGGGTCGTCATGGCGCTCGCGCTCTGGCTCTGGAGGGAAGCACACGAAACAAGGAATTTGCGCAAAACGCAAGAAGAGCACTTAACGCAAAGCGCAGCCCTGTTCTTCGTGAGCTCCAAACCCTAAAATACCATCTAGCGGTTCACATGAACTGGGCAGCCTTTGTGTACATCTGAACCGTTCGTGTTTTCGAGGAAAAAAATAATTACAAGGGGCCCAGGGAGACTTGAGTGCTCTTTTTAGGAGTTTTTGTTTATAGCCAAAGTGGCTACCTATTAATCATCCTTCTGTATTCTGGCTAAAATCTGAAATGCAAGCACAGAAATATGGCGTTTTATACGAAGTTCCCATCAATTATGGCGATTTAAAACATCCAAAATCACTTAATTTTCGCTTTAATTTAAAAAAAAAATCGCTTTCTGGAGGATTTCGCCAATGAAAAAAACGCTTGCCGGGGACATGGCCGGCCGCCGAACTGACCCCGTGCTTTTGGCGGGTGACCGGGCCCGTGCTCCGCACGGGTGGTCGGGACCCCGTGATGGTCGCCTTCTTCGCCTCGCAATGCTTCCTTCTGCACATACTTGCGATTTTGTTGCAGGGCGTTTTTGTGCGGCCTCGTTTTAGGGGTCCCGGTTGTTGCAGAAGCGTGAACTGATCGTGAACATCTTTTCTCTCCTCACGTTGGTCTTCCGTCTCTTCTCTCATCACCAAAAAAATGGAGGCAAAACTACAGGACATTAACCATATTTTCCAGAAGTTCCAGGTCGAGTATGCGAGGAATTCGTTCGATAACTGCAATAACTTGCTCTCCCAACTCAAGGTGATTCTGCTCCTTCTCCTTCTCTCCTTCCCGATCTTCTCCACGAATTCTGCTCCTATCTGAGCGCGTTGATGAGAATTCAGAGCTTTGGCAACTTTAGGGTTTGGGGCGATTGGCTCGTATTCTCAAAACTGTTAGCGGTGATTGCAAGCAGTCTTTTTTTGTTGTGTGATTACATTGGATTGTAGGGGAATAGACATTTTTTGATGAGTTTCTTTTGTTTGTGTCATTTTGCTGCAGTACTTTTGCATTTTTAAAAAAATCAAGGGGTTTGATTATCCTGGAAGTGGTGCACTCTGTGGTTTTCCCCACAGGTGAAGTTGACGGAGCTGCCGGGTCTGCCACCGTTGTTCAAGCCATCTCCAACTGCAGCTCAGGAGCTTGTGCTTGCAAGTAAGACATTCTGGCCGTATATCTCATGTTGTGGAATGGGCACTAGAAAGTTACAATCTACAATGACCAATGCATCAACTTGTGATGAGGCATATCAAATTCAGAGCTCAGGGTCGAGCAATGCATTTCCTTCTGTAGATTAGGTCAGCAATACCATATGTCTATGTGGTTGTGCTAAATAGCCATTTGCATGCAGGGGACATACTAGAGCATGCTGTTGTTCTGAGTGTGAAGATGGAAGACCAAGATGCTTTTGAGCGACACTTCCTTCAACTCAAGTCCTATTATACGGATACAAGGTAGTAGAGAATATGCAATCTTGTAAGCAATGGATTTGCATTCCTCTCCTCTCCTCATCTCAATCTATTGCATATGTGCCAAATGATTACATTTGGACTATTTCTATTTGGGCTTGCTTTTTGAAGAATCACTTGGTTTTCATCCCTGTATGTGGAGCTTTGCATCGATGTTCAATTTTGGATGCATACTAAACTTTCTGTACTGTGATGAAGCTGAGAATTCTGATTACTGTTTGGTTTGGTCTTTTTGTTGATCTGGATGTGTTTTGTTGCCTTATTTAAAAGAGTTCACAGTAGAACAAGTCTCCAATTTATGACAACATGACTGCATTTGTCATCAAATGCAAAGAAAATTAATTATTCACAAACATTTGTGGTTTGTTTTACAGGGGGCTTGTCCCTCCATCAGAACAAGAGTACCCTATTCTAGGGCTGAACTTGCTCAGGTTGCTGGTGCAGAACAGAATTGCCGAGTTTCACACAGGTGCAAGAACATCTCTTCTTCCTGTGTTTGTTCTCATCACAATATTTTGCATTGTGATGACAAGCTATAATTATAGAGTGCTTAGATTCACAGATAATGCAGTCTCTTAAGAAATTCTATTCTGAAACAATAGGTTAGTTTCTTGCTTGGTTAATAAAGTAGAATTGAGAAGTAGATATATAGAGAAAGAAGCAATAAAGATTTATAATTGAGGTGTTGTGGTTCATTTTTGTACCTGAGCTGAAGCTTTGTGCACTGATGGAGATTTCTTCTCAGTAGATGACTCGGGTTTTAATCAGGCAGATCTGGCCAGTTCTATGGGAGGTTATTGGCCCATCTTATGTGGTCTATGAATTGGAGTAAATTTGGTATATAACCAGTTACTTGTGTTGCTTTGGTGCTGTTTATGGGTCATGTAGAGCTGGAGCTTCTACCGCCAGAAGCCCATGAGAATGCTTGTATAAAGCATGCTGTAGAACTTGAGCAGTCCTTCATGGAGGGTGCTTACAATCGTGTCCTGAGTGCACGCCAAGCTGTTCCCCATGAGACCTATGTTTACTTCATGGACCTTTTAGCAAAGACAGTTCGGTATGTTCTTGAAACAACTATGTCCCACTGTGCTTTGAGTTTCTCAACTTAAATGTTGCTGTGGCTTCTGTAAAGGTTCCCTATGTAGTTGGCTTGCTTCAGTACAACAGTTCTAAGTCTACAAATCTCCGTAGTATTTGGAAAGCTCTTTCCTTCATGGCATTTCCTGCTGTGGTTTGAGTATGTATTTCTTTCCTGTCAAAATGTGTACAGGGATGAAATTGCCGGCTGCAGTGAGAAGGCGTATGACTCTTTATCTGTCACTGATGCCAAGAAGATTTTGATGTTCTCATCAGATTGGGAGCTGCAGGAATATGTTAGCGAGGTGTGTTTGTGCTCTCTTTCTCTATGTGCTATCTGTTTGTGTGTTTCTGTTTTGGCACTATATTGTATTGTCTTCTTGTACTCTTGGGATCATCCATATCTTGTGTTGTGAGTGTGATATTAGAAATCAGGATTCAAAACCTGACTTTGTAATGCTAAGTTCATGTCAAGAGCTTTAGTATGGCAATCTTGTTAGGCCATTTGCAGGATAACAGTTCACCAAATATCTGTTGTTTGTTTCTAATCTGTCTTCAATGGGTCTATGATCTATGGGTCCACCTTACCTGAAGTCATGGTGCTTTCCTCTGGCAGGATCATCCCAGCTGGGAAATTCGTGGCAGCAGTGTCTACTTCCAAAAAGTGAAAGATCTTGCGCCCTGTAAAGAAATCCCGTCCTTGCAGCTAATAAACCAAACCCTAGGCTATGCCAGAGAACTTGAGCGCATTGTCTAGGACTGACCTATCAATCACATGTGGGCTTTGGGTAAGATCCAAATTGATTTCTTGTAGGGAGTATTTCAGAGTTGGTTGTCAGTCCATGATATCTTCAGGTGTCTGCTTTGATCTATCTTGCAATTCATTCGCTAAATAAAAAGCCTCTTGCACCCAAGTGCTGTGTTGTACTCTTTCGCTTTATTAACAATTGACTGGACGTAGGCTACTAGCCAGTGCAGTGGAGAGATGAAGGAGCTGTGCAAACAATCATTTGAGTAGGTAATAGCTTGTGGCATTTGTTCCTTGCATTTATGTTATCTGTACTGAGAATTGAGATATTCTCTTGATCCTCAGTACTTATGAAGATGTTTGTTATCTATACACCATTTTGCCCTAAGAAGGTTTGCACCTTAGTTTCTTGTCTTAACTTGCAGTTTACTGACTTTTGATTTGTATCACTTGGGAGTGAGATTTGAAGCTTTGGTGAGGACCCTTTCTGGAATTGTAAGTAGATGTGTTGGGTTTTTGGGTTAGATGTTTAGCAATTCCTTTGCAGAGCTTTGTAGCTTGGGAATAGTAGAAACTTTCAATGCCAAATTTCTCTCTTTAACAAGGGATACAGCTCTCACACTTGGTATTCTCTTTGTGTTGAAAGTGGTTCCTACTGAAATGCATGTGGTTGTGATGTGCATTTTTGTGTGCATGTAAGATGCTGGCTGGAGTTATGTTGTAAGCGAGAATCTCTTCCCTACTTCCTTCTTTGCCACAAAGGATTCTCACAGCTGTGCACTGCCACATCTCTGGCATGTTGTCCATAACTGCAAACTCTATTGATCAGCTGACTTCTGTATCTTTTACAACACTATTCAATCAGTAAAATCTGTTTTCCAAAAGCTGGCTTGTCGATTCTGTGTTTCTTGTCTTCAGTTTTTCTCATGATCAGAAGGGAGGATGAGAAGCTTGTTTTTCCTTTGTTGAGAAAAAAGGGGTTTTGTTGAGAAAAAGTGTTTTCTTCACTCTTCTGAGGATTGGAAGAGAGGATGAAGAGGTTGTGTATTCCCTGTGTTAAGAAGAACGTACCAGTGTTTTCTTCTCTTCAGCTTTGAAGAGTATAAAAGGTTTGCAGGTAGGTAGGCACAGCGAGTCTGCAAATATCCACAGCAGCAAATGTTCTGCCGCTGCTCCAAGGAAATCGTGTATGTATCTGTTGTGACTAAACTGGCGGCAAATTTCGAGTCACGTGCGGAAGATGTGCCTAATCTTCCGGGCATCTTTTCCTCTAGGTTCTCACAGTTGACAGGGAGAACTCACAGTTGACAGGGAGAAAGGAAGGAGGAGGAGGAAAGAGTACAGTGCGACAGTGTTGCTGCAGGTTCAGGAGTTCTTTGCAATCAAATTCCGGACAAGCCATGTGCAGACGCAACGTCTACCCTACCGCACTTGTGTGCGAATCTAACCGATGATGAGCTCACGACAAAGGTGAGCGGAAAATGCGGAGAGAGAGAGAGAGAGAGAGAGGGAGGGAGGATCTAACCGATGATGAGCTCACGACAACGGTGAGCGGAAAATGCGGGGAGAGAGAGAGAGAGGATATAATCGATGATGAGCTCACGACATCGATGAGCGGGAGATGCGGGGAGAGAGAGAAAGAAAGAGAGCGTCGTTGTCTTCACGAACTGATTTTTATTTTTATTTTGTTTTCCGGTACTGTTCAAGAGAATTGAATACACTTTTGCACCAAGAAGTTGGGAAGGATCCATCAGCATTATCCTTCGTTCGTCCGACTCCCGGATCCCGGTAGTCAGTCCTCTCCTCCTTTACTTTCCTATGAGATGATCTTGCTTTTCTTTTGCTTCGCTCAAAGATTCTAGAGCTATGGAAGCATGACGACTTGTGAAAGAGTAAGGACTTTCAAGTAGCGTTTGTTTGTACTTACTCTTTTCTTCCTGGATCCTCCACAAGGCGGTGGCGGATCCTCTATATCTGTGCTTCTTTCCTGTTTTTTCCGCGGGGTTGTCATTTTGGTTTTTCTGTGAAGCTTTGGATTCTGAATTTGTAAAGGTCGAGAGAGAGAGAGAAGCAGCTTTTGTGTGTTTTTTCAACGAAGAAGGAGATGGAAAGCATGATGATGACAAGAAAGAAATGAATGAAGAAGATCAAGAGCATGAGACCTGTTATCAACTTCCAATAGTGATTGAACTGCCCATAGAGTTTTGAACTTCGTAGCGGCGAGGGAGGGGAGAGAATAGTTCCAAGAGGGAGAGGACCAGCGTGTTTGTTTGTTTCTTTTTTGGAGGAGGATATGGCGGCAAGAGGGGATGAAGAAGACTTGTTGGCGGACTATGCAGTACCACCTTCAAGGGCTTCCAGTAGTTACAGATTGGAACCTGACAACAATGGGCCATTGTCCGGGAGTAGGAGTTCGTCGTCCACCTCCCTCAACGGTCGAAGAGAGTCCACCAACTCCCTGTTTAGCAGACGTCCATCTGGTAACAATTCCACCTATCCACATCTGTCGCTTCTGTTTCCTTGTTTTTGTTGTGAGTCGTCCCTTTGTAGCCCAGGTTTGTTTCTTTCTTGTGGATCGTGAGTTTTCATGCCGAGGAATGCAGAGTTGAAACTTATGAGTCATTGCTTTTGATCAGCTTTAAAACTGCTCCATCTCTGAACATTCTCCACCTTGCAAGAGCTCTCATGCTCCAGTACTGATAATTTGTTTTAATATAATGAGAGGGAACTGGAGGGATGTGTGCACACTCTCCATACTCAAGTTCTGTTGCAAATTGGGGGTTTTAGGTCCCAGATTGTGTTATGTGTTTTAGTGTCTTGGGGATGATGGATTGGAGGGTTGTTTCTGCTGCAGACTTTGGAAGCAGATATGGTTTTGGGAATGCATATGTGCAATTGGACGATGCAGGAATCTACTTGTCATCTCTGTCAGTCACCATCTTGCTATCAGCTCTTGCAACCCTTGGGATCATACTCTTCACTCTTGTCATTACGTTTGCTGTCTTGCTTGGGCAATGCCAAAAGTCTCAACCTGAGGTTGTCAAGTCCCCAGATTCATGTGCAAGCTTTAGGCTCAATGGTGAGCTCAACAATTTACAAGGCTGGATTGTTCCACCCAAATGCGAACACTTTGTCACCCAGTATGTGGATTCGGGACAGTACTTGGTTGATTTTGCTGTTGGAGTTGATGCGGGAAAGCAGTATTTGAAGCCAATTGTGCTAGAGGGAGATGGACTCGACTTGATTGTGCTTGACATTGATGACACGTGCCTGTCTCATATCCCGTACTACAGGGATCATCACTTTGGGTACATATCTTTTTTCCTATGCTGAGGAAATCTTTTTCTGACTCTGTTTGTTGCTGTTAGCTGGTTAGAACTCACAGTACTATTGGAGCTGTACTCATATAGGTGGTGGACAACTTCCAGTCCTGTGGGTGAGATGTTAGAAACCTGCATTCCTCCCTCTCACAATGAGGACTAAAATTTGAACTCTTAAGTAAATAGACTTGTCATGGAATTCTGAAGCATCTTATGACATCCAGTTCAAATGTGTAGTCCAAGACAAAAGTGACTGTCCCTTGAGTCCCTGATCTTCACATATGCAGTACCCTGCTCTCATGCCACATATCACAAATTACTGGTATCACCTCTGAGCTACTATTTACATGAAGAATGAAGGTAGCCACTGCACAGTTTTGGGCACATGAGCTCTTTCTTTGATTTAAATTCTATGAACGGAAACTTAATTGCTCTGCATACTGTAATTGCCTTGGTTGCCACAATCCAATGACAGAGAAAAGCCCTGGACAGTTCTGATGTTCTCTTTGATTTTTGACAATGGGCTATGCCATGTGTTCTGTGGAAGTGCAGAGCAGAGCTGTTTAATGAGACTTCATGGGACACATGGGTGTATGAGGCCAGAGCACCACCACTGGAGCCAATGCTGAACTTCTACAAAGAGCTACGAGCTCTAAATTGGAACTTTGCTTTCATTACCGGGAGATCTGAAAATCAGCGTAATTTTACTATGCAGAATTTACTGGCAGTGGGTTATGAAGGTTGGACAGCTCTTATTTTGAGGTCAGTTGCTCTATAACTGCTGTCTATGGTGGTTCTTATTGTTGTGGTTCAGACTTTCACAACTACTAGTGACTCCTAGCACCAACTTTTCTGTCAGTGTCAGCAGTAGTTTTCCCAGCTTAGTTGTACTTACTGAAGCAGTGTGTTTCTTAAGGAGCCTGGAGATTGTTTATGGATCATTTTGAACTTTGCGATGCCTGATGTTCAGCCAGATATGATGCTGTCATTTTGAGGATTTGGTGCCATCTCAAAGCACTTCTGTCTTGAGTATTTACATTGTCTATTATACTTCTCCAAACAAATTTGGGCTAAATGCCAGTCTCATATCTGGTCTTATTCTTTTGCAAATTGGAACCAGGTCAGCAGAGGAGGAAACAACACCAGCAGTAGAGTACAAAACAAAAGAGAGACTTAAGTTGGAGGAACAAGGATACCGTATATGGAGTGGGTTTGGGGATCAATGGAGTGACATTACAGGCGCTGCCTCTGGAAGCCGAACCTTCAAGCTTCCAAATCCAATGTATTACATCTAGCAAATTATGGATTTCCCGTCCAAGATTTGCATTCTACAGGTTGGATGTACTGTTCTGGTGAATTGGTCCTTCCTGCCAAGAATCTAAGCATATGGTGACAATAGTCATGTCTTACTGCCCTATTATTATTGGATGTGGCAGTCCCTAAGCTGGTGATGAATAGGTTTATTTTGCCTATCTCATCTCTTGTCTTCATCATAGTTGAATCATTGCTTTGATCCATGTGACTGAAATGGCATGTGGCATCTCAATAGTTTTTATGCTCCCTGTTTCATGAGCTGTGTGCAGCCTCATGATCTAAGAAATCTTCACACAATCAAGCAATTTTATTATGCACATAGTCAATTGATTTACTTTTTTTGCTTGAGTAGGTTTTCAGCTTTCAGATTCAGTAATTCTTGTGACTGTCAATTTTGGCAGTTGAAGAAGGGTTCAGAAGACCCGAATGCTGGATGTCACATTCTGCAACGCTTCAATCTGAAGTGGTGGTGTGTTCTACACATGTAAAGCCCTGAATTAATTTTTAACCCTGTCTGCATACAGACAAGAGTAGTAGTAGTAGTGTACTAATATACAGAGGGTGTTGAATAGGCTTGTGTAGGTGTGAAGAAAAAAGACCCCAATGAAATTGTGGATTTGGTGGTCTTGAGTGCACTAACAGTTAAATTGGTAAGAGGGTTCGGTAGGTTTGTGAGGATTTTAGAGGACCAATGGAAATAATAGAAAGGGACCATTATTTTCACTCTTCGGCAGAATGGGGTTGTGTGCAAGCATGAAGAGTTTTTTTTCAAAACTTTCCACTAATGGGATTGCTGGATTTGATGGTCTGAATTTGTTTTGTTGGTTATCTTGAGTGAAGTAACAGTTCAATGTGTTATATCTATTTACAAACAGGGTTCTAGCACATTACTTGTGCACTTCGTTTTAGTTAAAAAGCAAGGTATGTTATCTCTGATGCTGACATTTCTTCAAAATGCAGAGACATGTATGGCTTTACATTGTCGTTATTACATAATATACCTCAGTAAGCAAATTTAAGTCAGGACTTCATGTTATGTACAGCCCATTGGTGAGGGCATTCCTCCTGAAATGTGGGCCTAGCACAGCTTCCAACTTGCCAAGGCCCCTTAAGTTCTGAATGCCCTTGCCCTGGGGCCTTACCTTACATGTGGAGTAGTGAGAGAATTTGGAGTCCTTTGCAGAAAATTGTTGCTCTGCTGTGTGCCTTGTTTTTCTTGTGTTCAGAACTATCATCTGCATATTTAAGTCTGTCATAGCAACTAACTTCAATTGACAAAATATTTTTATGTGCACAGTTCATGTCCACCATTCCTAACCTCTCTTCTAATGCACCCTCAAACATGATAGGCAGGCTAAAGGATCATTGAAATAAGTAATTCTATTTCTCATGAACAAAATGACAATTTCATTGGATTTTTTTATTTGCAAGTATTGGTTCTATCTCCTAATGTTGTGTCTCTGTCTGTGAGTGAACAGGTTCATTTGTGTCAGATAAGGTCCCCAGGATGAGGGCATTCCTAAAATAAGGGCCCTGGCAAGGTGGAAACTGAGCAAGGCATGCATTTCAGGAATGCCCTCACAACCCATGAGCCTTACATTGGATCTTCTCCAGCACTTCGGAAACACATTGGGATGTTGGGGAACAAACCAGATCTGAAATAAAGAATAAGTTTGCAATGGCAAGACAACGATTGAAGAAAGGGTATGAGCCTGGTTTGTTATGAAATAACTGTACAGAAGCTCAACTGGATCCAGTCTTGATTGATTCTTGACCTGAAAAATTCTTCAGATTCTTTGGTGCAGAGTTGTGAAGCAAATCTTATAATTTTGGTGTCCTAACCTTGCATATGAATCTCAGCTTCAGTGCTTGATCTCACTTCCTAATTACATAAAAAGAGACATAATTTTGCCTGGACATCAATTGGGGATATCAGCTTATGTGCTAAATGTCAAGAATTCCTGAATTCTATCACAGGATTGATGTAACAAGTTCAAAGTGTTTGTGTTGGTTACATACAGTTCCCCAGGAAGGAATCATATCTCTTGTTTCTGGAAGTTCTTGATGTTTTGAAGCTATTCAGAAGTCAAGTATGTGAGGAAAAACTACTCAATTTTGATTCTGCAACATTCAGATTTCAAAGAGTCTCTATACAAAAACAGATAAAAAT
>Ga0116228_10006741_pt1 | contig 10258 bp, 3 predicted proteins | sample S1TSphfallax_2_FD_89694 | JGI IMG/M metagenome (GOLD analysis project Ga0116228, IMG submission 89694) | Host-associated microbial communities from peat moss isolated from Minnesota, USA - S1T2_Fc - Sphagnum fallax MG | ecosystem: Host-associated > Plants > Peat moss > Unclassified | place: USA... | reverse complement strand
ATGGGGGTTGTGGGTTTTGTGTGTTGGTTGTGGTGGGTGGGGGGGGGTGGGGTGGGGGTGTGGGGGGGGGGGGGGGTGGGGGGGGGTGTGTGGGAGTGGGGGTGGGGGGGGGGGGGGGGGGGGGTGGGTGGGGGTGGGGGGTAGCAAGTAATTTCTGAGCTAGAGCCTGGCGCCTAGTATTGCCAGATTCCCTCATCCATGGCTATTGTAAACAAGTAGGAGTCGCCACCAGGTGTTAAGTGCACATTGGTTGTTGGTGGAAAGTCACCTGGGTTTTTGACTAGTTTGGATGTTTTTCATCACTTTTTTGGCATCTTATGCTTACTAAATGAATTCACACCATGCAGGGAAAGCCATTTGATGACCAACTTAAGCTAAACCCCCCTTGACCTCTGAAACTTAAATGTCTAATGAAAACCAGCTGGCCAAGCTTAATTAAATTTTAATGCCAGAAAGAAAGAAAGAAATAAAGTGAGCACAAAAGAGAAGGAAAAAGTTAGGGGGGGGGAGGGGGAGGGAATTTTCCCAACTTCCAAACCTTTCTTACTCAATCACCAGCATTTTCAGTCTTAGCCAATGGGAAGACGGGGTGAGGGGGGCGGGGAGGGTTCCAAACATAGTATTGTGTGATTGGAAGAGTCAAGTAGTTGAAATAAATAAGATTTCTAAAAATTGATGGTAGATAGGTGACCACCAGGGTTTTTTAATTAAAAAATAGAAATTATTATTTCTAAGAATTTTTTAGAATAATAGAAAAATTGGTCTAATTTTACACTAGGAAACAAAAATTCTCAATTTTTTGGTCAAAAAAGTGACAAATTTTGTCCAAAGAAAACACATGGTGAGAACCTTTGTTTTCTTTTTTTTTTTGGGAACATGCTCAATAGGTAGATTAATCCCAGGTAGCTGAATTTTTTTTTAATTTATTTATTTATGGAAATGGCTTCTAGATGATACGCTCTTATCCTTCTCAGGATGGGGGTGGGAGAAAAAAAAACAAAAACCTACACAAAAATAATACCTACTACACACCAAAACCAAACTGGGGAAAGATCTATTGTGGGGTAGTAGCCTACTATGAATGAATCCTGGCGCAGTTGGTTGAATTAGTTGGAGCTCCTTGGGGCCAAGGTAACAAAAACAACAACAAGTGGCATAATGAGAACTCCCCTGAAGAGTCCTAAATCCAGGAAATTGTGGATAAAGTTGGCTACCCAATTCAGGAAGGCGGAGGGAGGAGTGCGTGTGTGTGTGTGTGTTGCACATGTGACTTTTCACCATGAATAGCACAAGCATGCCGTCAGGCATGCAACAAACTCTCCACTTGTGCCTATTGCATTGCTTCCCTTAGTGCAAGTCTTGGAGTGGGGCTAGTCCAACATGCATTCTCCTCCTTACTTTACCCACGCGGCGCATTTCGGTTGATCAGATTCACATCCAGATCAGCAAATCCCCCTTTTAACAGTTTCAAACCTAAGTTAGGTATCTTAAAGAGCATCTCCAGCGGTGCTCAGTATGTTGTCATCTGATCTGCCGAAAAATCATATCATTTTTCACGCCCAAGTTTAGTTATTTAGTTCTTTTTTTTTCTCTTCGCAACCCCACCCATCAAAACTACTCAAAACTCCAACACTCCAAATAGATGGAGGAGACTACTACTAATAGCAAACCACCTGGACCAATCATTATGATTCGCCAATCAGAAACACTGAACGGCAGTCAAATCATATTTTTTACATTATTTTTGTGCACTGGGGCTTTCACCAGCCACTACAAACTTAGCACGTTTGTAGTATTGCAGAGTTAAAACAATTTCCTGAGCCAAACCAGCACATTTTGACTTCTCTTCATCCAATTTTACTGTTCAGGATCACATACTCAGTACCGCTGGAGATGCTGCTCTTATCATCTGCCGGGTATCTCATCAATGGCATCGAGCATTTGACCCAGAGTCTTTTCTTCTCCACACGCATAACAAGGGGTGTGTCACATTGGCGCCTTGGCATTTATATTAAAAAATATCTTGAGGCAAAACGAAAATTATGGAAACTCAAATATTTCACCATGAAAGAATATAATCTGCAAAATATCCTCTAAATGAAACCAAAATCCTTCAAGGTATTATAACTCTATAACTAATCTCAAGTTTCAACACAAGCCGAAATATCATCTTTCAAAAAACCTCATAAAAAAATTAACCTATTACCTAGGAGCCCAAATCCCTTAAGAGCTACTATACTCTATAATGAATCTAAACACAATATCTCTTGAAATTAAAGGGTCAAACTAACCTCCTTATTTCACCCTAATTTGAAGTCCAATCAAAAAAATTCCTTTTAGGCCCTCTTGGAGGGCACTCTATTTTATACACATTTACAGGCTCAAAGTGAGTTTAACACTATTTGAATTCTACATTTCAATTAAAATATGTTGTTGTACTGGCCATTTTTACTCTTGTGGGTGGTTTAGAGTTTAGACCTCTGCAATAAACATGTCCAAACCAGTGTTGGGTGATTCTAACCCAACACCGATCCAAACCCATTATAATGAAGTGGCTATCCAGATCTCTCCACATGTATGGTTTAGCCAATTTTGAACAAATTTATCCATAACGTTCATTAATGCATGTCAAAATCATATTTTGGACCAAAAAATGAAAATTTGCTAGAAATAAAACTTGGAATATAACATTTAAATGACAATTTCTTAATCTTTGCTCTATTTCACCTACCTTATATACATGACATTGGATTCGCCTTTCTAGTTACTTTCATGTGTACCACTTGACCCACTATCAAAAGATTCAATGTGTTCTAAAACAATACTCTAAAGGGAGATGGAAAACAATCAATGAAACCATCCATGGGCAATTTATTTTTAACAAACTTAGTTAAAATCATTGAAAAAATGACCCAAAAATTATGTAAGGGATAAAGGTGATTGTCAAAATAATATAAATAGTATATATATGATCAAAATTTTAAATAATTCTGACCACAAATATTTGAAATTAATTTATTGTCTTTACTTTTGAAATTAAATAAATGTAATATCAAAATTATCAAATCAAGAATGTGGAACTAAAAAATTATTTTTAAGCGATACAAACTCACATGTACAATTATTTCAATTAACTAATATTTGGTTTCACATGTATTTATTTCTATAATTAAAATTAAAATTTAGAAGAAAAAAACAGAAAAAATTAATAGTTGAAATGCACTTGACATTAAAAAACTGAATGTAATTTTGAAATGAAACATAAATGAAATTACATAGTTAATTTTTAATTACATAATTACAAATGTGTAATTAATTTCATTCAAAATTGATCTTTGAAAACTACTTTTAGATTTTATTTACACACCTCATTGAATATATGTAAAAGAGGAATATATATATGTATATATGTTTGCAATTATGTGCGAACATGATTTGTCACAAATTGAACTTTGTGGTGGGTTGGTTAAAGACTTGGTTTACAACTATGAGAATGGGGTTCATTTTTTCTTGTGACAACTTATTTTTGACTTTGTGACAATTGACTACATAGTTGAATTGGACATCTCTAACCTTCTCAACTATTATAATGACCACATGAGACTTGTTGCATTAGATACATATATACAAATACGTCCATTGGCCAATAGTTTTCATTACTATTTTTTTATTCATTTCAATTTTAAGAATAATAATAATAAAATTTTAAATCATTTACAATCCTAAAAGTTGTTGTGTGGACTTAGTTGTAACTTTCATGTCCAATTTGATTTTTTAATTACATAAATAATTACAAAATCAATCATGGATGTAGCCATACATAGGTCCATGTTAAACATGTGATATAACACCAATATGACATGTGATGTTAAATGCTACTAATAGAATTAATGTGGATGTTTATGTGGTGTGACACATCAAGTTAAGGGTAACAATGAAAATAATTAACATTTTATTTTTTTAAATGTAGATTTACTTAACTAAAATGGTATGTCATGTAATTCATCTCACAAAAGTTAGTGGTATAAACTAGTTTTGTGTAGTTAAGTTATTTTCCTTAAACAACTCCTAGGGTTGGTTTTCACAATAGTTTCCAACTTGAAATTTTTTTAGATGTATTTTTGTGATACCCATTAGGGTTTCAAATTTCCCAACAAAATTACAAACCAATTTTCAAGTAGGCTAGTTCTCACATTTTTCATAACAATCAATTATTATACATTCATTCTCTTAAATACCATTTTTTTAATTCATTAATTTTCCAATATATGTGTGTGTGTTATCTCATTTATTAATATGGGAGAATGGATATTCAAGATGCACAATAGAATTATTTTTCAACACAAAGTAAATGACATTTCTAGATTTGTCAAGTGGTATAAAAGGTAGAAATCCCTACTAATTTTCAAGTTTGTAATGGAATGCAATTTCAAGGCTAACTCCCAAAAAGAAATGGGATGGGAGCTCTAAGATGGGACTTAGACAAATTCATAAATGGGAGTTCAAGGTAAGATTGTTTTACACAAACCAAGAAAGAAGGTGGTTAATGCAAGTTGGAGCTAAAATGTTTCATGGATGAACCACAAGTCAAATTCACAAGACACACCATGCCATAGACTTGAAAAGAAGCCACCACCTTCTATCTTATAGTATATTTTGTGATGAAAAGCTACATCAAAGTGGCAAAAAGCCCCAAGACTACTAGAAAAGAGTTTTGAAAATTTTTGACTTTGCCAAATTAATAGTCCTACAACTTTGCAAGGTCATAATTATTACATACAAGCTTTGATTGAAGAATTTTAAAAGGAAATGTTGTAACCTTTGCAAAGACATTTTCCAAGGTCATATTAGATGTTTAATTGAAAGGTCATTTGACATGTGTTTCCTTGAATTTAATGGTTCTTGGAATCAAATTACTAGGTTGAAAGTTTAACATTTGACCATTTTTTTGGTCATAATTCCTAGTTCACAACTCCACCTAGAGAACTGAATCAACTTTCAAAATTTATATTTCAAAATTTCCAATGGTATGTTTGGGGCCCAATTTGAATCACATTTCTTATTTGCACTTTCATCCCAAAGATTCAAGGCTCCTTTCAAACTATAATTCCCAAAGTGCTTCTCATTTAAAGTGTTTGGGATTCACTTCCTTGCATTTTCCCACACTTGTCCACACTTGTGCAAGTGTGTTTAAATACTAGGACATTTAATTTTCTAGCCCATTCCCATTTTTATGCTTTAACCTTGGTGATGAGCCCAAGGCTAGTGTCATAATAGTAAGAGAAGGATAAAAAGAAAAGGAAAACATAGAAAAAAAGTAGTTTACAATACACCCCAAACCTTAAACACCCACCAACCTAAAACCATCCACGTAAACCCCCTAAACATGATAATTGCCCACTTGGCATGGCCTTTAAACCATTGATAGGGGGTGTAAGTGAGGATGCTCTAACTATCATGGGATTTGGCCATAACATAAGTGAAAAATGGACCTACATTTGAAGTGAAATGGACTTTGGTATATAATGACTAAAACGGTACATAATTGGAATTTAATTTCAAATTATGCAATTTTGAATATCTATGATAATCTCAATGATAAGCATGTGGATAATTATATATGATGTTAATTAATTTGATCATAATTATACATGTCAAATTATATTCCATTAATTTTTAAAACATATTTTCAAATCTCTTTGATGCCACACCCTTATATTTTCTTGTCTTCTTATATTGCCATGCAGATTTTTAGTAAAGAAAAAAGGAAGAGAATTAGGTAAGGGTGAAAGCACAATTAGGTGGTTTGTTTGGATTATTAAAGTTGTAATTTTTCGGATTGTACATGAACATAAAATGTAAAATCATATTCAACATTAACATAGTTAGTTTTTATTTATCCATGTTGCAATAGATTTTAATGAGAATCATATTAAGAAATGTGAATGAATTTTGAAAAAGCAATGGATTCATATTGAATTTTTGAAATGAGAACACTAGGTCTATTTTGGAGAAACCACTTCCATATTATTCCAATGGCATGCAAAAAAATGTAATGTGCAACTTATTTTTAAAAAAGTAAAAATAGAAATTAGTTTCAACTAAATTGCAAAGGAAAACTATCATATTAAAACAAAATTACTATAATGGGGTGCAATGTGTTATATCAAATATACTTTGAATATATTTTCATAATGAATTACTAGCAACCTATTTATATTTAAAGAAATTTTTAAATATATTAAAAATAGGCCACCATCAAATGAGGAGTTTAAGAATAAAAGGCATTGAAACTTTCCCAAGACAAGAATTTTTAATTCTTACAATTTTAATTTCCCTCATTTTCATCTTTTTTTATCATTGATAAATCATTCACAATGAAAATGTCAAGTTTTCACATGGATTTTCTAACTAAAAACATAGGGGAATATGCACAATTGGATTTATAGTTTGATACTACTAGTATTGCAAGAAAATTAACTAAATTGAAAGATGAGAACTTTTCAAAATGTCAAAAGTGAACAACCTAACCATGTTTTTACTTGCCATTGAATATCTTGTGTCTTAGTTATATATAATATACATCAACCTACATGTGATCACATTTTTCTTAACAAAGAATAGGTGTGAAAATGAACACAAAGTTTGTGAAAACATTTTGAACCAAGGTGATGTCTAGTTCAATTTTGCACAACAATTCCTTGAAGGTCTTTATAGGTGTGTTGAAAAGGCATTTTCCACTATTGAATGGCCTTGCTTGTCCTTTCAGTTGAATATGAGTTCAAGCATTGAATGTTTTTGCTCCTCTTTGTGAATTGTCATCATTGAAAGGATTAATGGGTAAATGTTGTTGTCATTAAGAACATTTTTTTTGTAAGCATTTGTGATGACAAAATTTGCTTTATAACAATTTTCCATTGCAATTTTCCCTCTAGCTATGATCATAGTCACTTCATAACTTTGCAAGTACAATGTTTACCAAAATATAAAGTTATAAAAGTTGTGAATCAAATTGTGACTTGTTAGACATCAACATCTTTTTTTTATATATAAACATTTGTATTCTAAAAGTTCTTTAAAAAATTCCATACCATTAGACCTCAAACTATCATTCCCAACATTAATAATTTACATGTTTCCAAAATAGTTACACTTTTCAATGGAAAACAAATGTTCCTACAACTAGGATTTTAGTTACTTTCCATTGCCTTGCTATAAAAAATTGTGATGGGAGCAAGGTAATAGAAATAGATTCTAAAAAGGCAAGGGTCAAAACATATTTAGCTACTTTTTTCCATGCTAAAAAATAAATTTATACACAACTTATCTTTATATATTGATTTTTTGTAAAACACATGCATTATTGACTTTCCTGAAAAAATCCATACATTAATGAATTACTTTTGACAATCTATGATTGTTGGTGCAATAATGGAATACCCTTACAACTTATAGTAAAACTAGTCTTTTGCAAAGGGCATTTTTCTATGGAAACATGGGTTCCAATTATTACCACACATACATTTACAAGTCATAACCCACATCAATTCTTTTGAATTCTAACATGACCATTTTCATCTCTTTTCCTTCTTCCCACATGTAATGAGATTTTTAAATCACAGTATTTAGAATTAAAAGACTTTCATAAGAACCATCCCAAATTGATAATTTTCTTGTGGTAAAAAATTCATTATAGGTGAGAATTTTTTTGTTTGAACAAGGAAATCATTTACACATCACACAAGCAATTTTGACTCCCACAAGCATTGCAAAATGATATATTTTATTTATTTGTTGGAAAGCAAGGGTTTAATTTGTTGAAGATTCGTCAAATTATAGCTCTTCGTATTTGAATTTTTTGAATCAAATGTTCATCATTGTATTCTATCATAAAAAAATGGTAAAGTTGACTTTGAACACAAACCCCCAAATTTGGTGTTCATGTGATCAAGTTACATGACAATTTGAAATAACACAAAATAATTAATGTGACAATATTTTACAAGTTAAACCTATAAGCTCAAATTTTTAAAAAATGGTGTGGTTGACGTGGGACTCTTCTAGACACACCTGAGTATTTCAATCTTTAGAAGACCATTTTCTCCATAGTGATCATCAATTTGTCATTATCCATGTTACAAATTGCAATGATAAAAGAATGTAAGAACACAATAGAATAGAAAAAGAGCCCAAAAGATCACTGGAAAAAAAATTACTTAAAAAAGAATAAAAATCATAATAGAGTGAACAAAAGTGTGTAATATTGAAAAGAATGTGAGAGAGGAGACAATAACACCATAACAAAAAATTTAAATGTTTGAGAGTAAATAACATGTGGAAAAAAATGAAAGATCAATGGTAGTCCTCAAAAAAACATATCATGGGGTGTTCACATAATACAATGAACCCAAATGTAATCAAAATTGGATGTGTATAAATTAAAAATATTGCAACTTAAAGTTCTTTTATTTCAAATGTTGTAAATTTTAATTTAAGTAATTTGGGCCTTAAAAATAAAAGAATTTTTAAAATCATGAATATCAAATTGTTTCATATTTGTTTATTTGAGTAAACATATAGGAATATCATTGTAAAACTTGCTTAAAAGACCCTATTTGACAAATAGAAGTTAATTAATAAATGTTATTTCATTTTGTGAATAAATAAAAAGAACACCTAAGAAATTTACATCTTCAATGGAACAACTTTTTACAACTTACAAACATCATAATCATTACCATTATTGTAACTAACTAATGTACCATGAAAGTTTAAATAATTTACATATAAATTTCATGATTATAAGCCAAATTGAAAAAATTTAATGGAGATTTTTCTTTGTACAAATATACATGATGTGCAAAATTTCATTGATAGATTCTACTTAAAAGAAGTACTTCCTAATCCTTTTGATGAAACAATCATTCGGTGATAGTTGACTACATGTTACAAATGTATTCCAATGGACTATTGCATCATTCCTATTTACAATTCTAAAACATAATGATAGATTAAAATGTGACCCACCTTTAATTGCACATTTTGATTGCTAAATCTCTTAGACAATTATATCCCCATATTGTTCAATTTTTATTATTAATGAAAACTACAACACTATGATAGTTTTTTTGGGTTCATCGTACCATGCAGACATACCATGGGTATGTAACATCATGCCTTTAGAACCTATTTGTGGCCCTAGTTGGAGGCTATCAACTTTTATGTCAATTAAATAATATTACAATAAATCTTCATGTGTGGAAAAAAGGATATAAATTATTATGTCCATAAATTATCTTAGTGGTAAGTTATGTGATTTTTGTGACTTTGCATCCATCCACTTGGTGATACAATCAATATTTAAAATCAAGCTACTAGTAATTGTGGCTACTAAACCTTTACAAGGATCCATTTCAAAGTTATATTGCATGCATGTATACCTAAACTTTGAAGTTTAATCATAGGGTATTAAACATGTATAACATAAGTGAATGGTTATAGGGCTTGCAATTGCTCAAATATCAACCTATCATAAAGTTCTGAAAAATGTGGGAACCCAATGTCCCAAATGCAATTCCAACAACAAAATTCAAAATTTCCATATAAACATGGAAATTGTCCATCAATGTTAGATTTCATGATTGAAACCTAATTAATTCATTCTTTTGGCACTTGAAATCAAAAGGAAATTGTAAGGGGACAAAAGAACTAAACTTTGTCCTTATGTGCCTTATGTTTCAATTCCATCGTGTATATTCCTACATTGAATTTGCTTCTAACCAATTTATTTTAAACATTGCACAATATTTTTTATTTGCATTTCTAGTTCAATTACATGATAATGAACATATGAAAACACCAACACATACATAAGGACAAATTCCCAAACAACACCTTAGTACATATTATGATTGGAATGGGTTTTGATATACAAAGAATTTTTTGGCATTTAATATTAGATATTTCATAGTAATTAGTTTGAATTAGTTTGGTTTGGTAGCAAGGTGCCTAATAACTATTTTATTTTTTCATTTATGGTTTGTAATAATAAAAATATTTTACAATTTGGCATTGTACCATGGTGAAAGCACAATATAATGAGTGAAGGACACCAAGGTTGAAATCTTTTTCCAAGAATTACATTTGACATTTGGCATTCATACATTGTTATCATGCCCATATGCATGGCCTCATACATGACAACTGGTTATGGGCATGCTAATTGTAATCATGCAAAGGCATTGTGAATAGCCATTTT
>Ga0116228_10006740_pt1 | contig 10260 bp, 14 predicted proteins | sample S1TSphfallax_2_FD_89694 | JGI IMG/M metagenome (GOLD analysis project Ga0116228, IMG submission 89694) | Host-associated microbial communities from peat moss isolated from Minnesota, USA - S1T2_Fc - Sphagnum fallax MG | ecosystem: Host-associated > Plants > Peat moss > Unclassified | place... | reverse complement strand
CCTTTTCGAGAATCCTCAAGCTACCTTTGTTGTTGAAGATGTTCATGAAATTTACAAGTATGTTCTTTCAATCCAAATTCAACATTTCATCCATTAATTTTCATTTATAAAATTATTCTTTTTTATACAGTGCGAACATAAACAAAAACTACCTTCACATAATTGGTTACATGAATACCATCTCTTTTCTCCTTCAAACATCATCATAAAACCAAAAAAAAAAACTAAGGTTCATAGTTCAAGGCTTTTAACATTAGCAATAGAATACAAACCATGTTATTTCCAAAGCAGTAAAAAATTGGTCCAATTTTTGACAAAAGTAGAAAAAAGTAGATTGAAAATAATTGAAAATAACATAATAAAAGTATGGTGCCTTTCTTTGAATTTATGATGAGGTGATTACAAAATTTGTGAAACTTTAGCACAATAAAAATAGATAACAAGTATGTTTGAAAATGACTTGTGAAATTGAGTTTCAAACATACTTTTCCATTAGAAGTTTGATGTATTCTACTATAAGATTAAAATAGAGAATTTACAAGTACATTTTAGGGCTACATTGTGTTAAAAATGGAGAATACTCAATAATTCATCTACTTTCACCTACTTGTACAAGTTTGGACAACTAAAAAAAATAGAAAAAATAATAGTTTTTTTTTAGAATCTACTTGAATGCATATTAGATGTGTGATTAATCAACATCATTGTAATAAAATTAAATATTATTTTCATGTTAATCATTAAATTAAAAAACATTTTTACTTTCAATACATTAAAACTTGTTTATAACTACTTTTTTTGTGTGGTGACAAGGATAAAAAATTGTCGATTGTACCATGCTTTCACCCATTGTCCAATATGTTTTGATGATTTGTGATTTATTTTCATTTGTACTTGATACGTAGGTTTGAACCTCCAATATTGATCAATATCAAAATGACAAACACAAGCGAATCACACTCTTCAATCATTTCCATGAACAAGGTACACCTTTTGATGTCTTAAAACATTTCAACTTACATCAAACATGGAATAATTTAAACTTTTGAAACTATTTTTCAACGAATTAACATATTAAACTAAAAAGGCTTGTCAATATGAACAAATATGAAACTATAGCCCCCAACATTTGCAATTTCAGATGTTGATTTTAACTTATGCTTATTTCATTATGTAGGAATTTGATATTCATTCCACGTTATATGATCAATATGCAAAACATGACTATCACATCGTTAATATAAAGGAATTAGAATGGTTCACACTTCAGAAAGGTTCCAACTACCATAACACATTAATTAACCCTCAAACCAAAAAGGCAATGTTTGCCCTATTTGTAAGAGTTGTAGGATCATGTTGGTTGGGGGAAAAAGGAAATTTTAACAAAGTTTCTTTTGAAAACACATACGTTGATTCAACATTTTCAATCATCTTGGAAGATTCCAAGTTCATTAAAGATTACAAAGAAAGTTGTCGCAATGGAGTGAGTATTGGACCAAAATATGCATTGACATGACTTGGTATAAAAGTCGGAATTTGATATTAAAAAAAATTTGTTGAACATTAAATCATAAACAACAACATCAAAATCAACATAATTTGCATGTAAAAAATTACAAATTACAAATGAATAAGAAAAGTTATAAGATTTAAATACAATTGAAGTTTCTAATAAAAAAAACAAACTCATTGTTGGTGCTTCCATTGTTGGGGAGAACTTCATATTAGTGAAATGTTACATCAAATATTGGAGACATTATAGTTCAAAATGTTATGGGTTAACCCTAGAATTAATTGTTGTAAAACAAATAATCAAAGGCAAGTCGATTATCAAAGACAATTACAACTATCATAGGTTCATCATATAGATTAATTTATGAACATTGGGTGGACATAGTATTATTTTGTCATGATTTTTCAATCCAAATGAAATAAAAGAAAAATATTTTGTTCACCAATTTGTCATTCCATATCAAACATCACATCTATCATCAATTTAATCATTCATTATCACAATTAACATATTTTGACAATTCATGCCATAAATTGTTAATTTATTAAAAAGAAATACAACATAATATTATCACATAATTAATCACAATATTTCCAATCTTGACGAAATTATAAATATTGTCATAATGACATTTGAAATTCAAAAAGACTATAACAAAAAAAAGAAAAATATCAAAATGAAAAGGAGGATAAAAATTCAAAAATAGATAAACAAGAATTTAAAAACATCAAACATGATTTGAATAACATAACAAATTGTATGTCTCCAAGATGTAGAAAAAAATATGTCAAGATAATACAACTCAGCACCAACCCGATCAAAACAAAAGAAGAAGAGAATATATCAACAAGCAAAGGATTATTTAAATGCCAAAAAATGAAAATGAGGACAAAAAAACACAAAAAAGGGCAAAAAGACATCCAAAACAATAAAATATTAAACCAATAATATGAAAACATTAAAGATTCTCCCTTTGGTTTTCAAGATGTAATGATAAAAAGTTATGGTATCATTCATACATCAATTTGATAATAACATCCATGTACCATTAAACCATAATAAAAATCAAGAATATGATGAAAACAATTTTTAAAAACAAAAGAATTGTAATGAAGATCATACAGCAAAACAACTTGGAAAAAAAGAAAAAAAGAAAAAAAGAAAAAAAGAAAGGTATTTTTAAAAAAAAACATAAATATTGAAAAATAAATAAATATGAACATAAAACATCATTTGAACAATTCAACAAATGATGAATTTCATATGCAAACACCAAACACATTTTCACTGCAAATTAACACCCAAAAATAACATATCATGTTTAAAAAAATTTAATCAATTTCGTAAAAAAATAATTTTGAATTTGGTTGTGGTAATGAAAAGAAATATAAACCTGAATTTCTAACATGTAAAATAATAAATCTAAAAAAAAATATCAAAAATATGAAAACTCTACTCAAATTCAATACAAAACATCATTGGCAAAATAAAGTTGGAATCATTCCAAAATAATTATTAAATGACACAAAACATATGCATTTGGATTACAAGGATTAATATTTACAAAGGAAGGTATTTCATCAATTGAAATTTCTATATGTAAATCTTGTTGTAATTGTTTACTCAATAATAAAATGCCAAAACTTGCATTAGCTAATGGATTATGGATGGAATTCCACGTTGTCGTTGTTGAACCATATTAATTAAATTAAGGTATTCAAACAAAGGGGGGGAAATATGCCAACATGCATTAAAAGGGAATGTAATCAATTTTTCACAAGATCTTGAAAATGTTGTAAAAACTTTAGAGATATTGCCATTGTCATTGGAATCATTGTCTAACATTAATGCAATTCATTTCATTGGCAACACCCATCCCCCCATAGAATTTGTAAAATTGTGAAAACTTTTATATGTATGAAAAATTGCCATATTTACATGGCTCAATTGGCTAAAATCTAATCATGTTGGGTAAAAATAAAATAAAATTAAATTAAATAAATACACATATTATGAAATCCCATGCCTCACAATAACATACCATAACCCATAATAAGGTCAATATTTCAATCACCAAATATTTATCTTGTAGATGCAAAACATTGTACAAACATAATAGATTTACATGAAGAAAAAAATGTCATTGAGACATCATGATTAATAGATTTTGATGGAATTGATATAAATCAACATGAACATATGACTAATGGATATAACAATTTAGAAAAGAATTGATATTTATCATATAACCATATGTCTAAAATGATCAATGAATACAATAACCCAAATTTAATTTCATGGATGTTTCCCACATTATTTCCTTTTGGAATTGGTGTTCCCCAAATGGCAAATAAATTTGTCAAAGTATCACTAAAAATGCATGTCAAACCCCTTTTAAATTTAGACGAAGCTAAATATGCATTTTCAAAAAACCATGTATTTCCATTCTTTGTATTTAACATAATACAATATAGACAAATATGTCTTGGGGCAAAACTAACAGTATCAAAATCATCAAATGAATAAATTTTTTTTAATAAATTACAAACCATATATTTTGATGACATCTTAAGAAACCCCAAAAATATACAAGGGAATTCAAACATACTCAATTTATTATAACATTTAAAAGTTTCTAGGAAGCATGTTATGGCTTCTAGTAGTAGTTGAACAATGCAAAGAGACCAAATATTTAGTACGTTAAATTTCATTGGAACATTAATTTATTTTTCACTTTAAATCCAACATTTTCCCATCATCATTTAGTTTTTTTTTAAAGTGAGCAAAACATCAATCTTGATTTATTTTATTACACAAAAATGTTCTTAAAAAATGGCAGGAATAAACAAATAACCATGAATTCAAAAGCCCAAGCAATATTTGTAGACACACTTGTTGATGCAATTTTTACATACATGTTATAAGTGAAAGACAAAAAACATTTACAAAAAACAATAAAATTGGTGTGCATAGTCATATCAAAGCTTATTATGGATGTTATGAAACAACCAAAAATGGAAGCTTGCATATACATTCATTGTTGTGACTCAATGACTCACCATATCCTAATACACTTGTACAAATGTTATTTGATAATGAAGGTTTTCAAAAACACATGATTGATTACTTAAACAACATCATCATTAAAAACATGGAACAAAATAATTCAACTTCAAAGATAAAACATGTAAATGATGAAATTCAACACATACATCCATGATGTACCACAAGACCACTTGACACATGTATGAATGCTTTCGATAAGTTATTTCAAAATGATGTGTGTATTTTAATGAATGTATGTAATCAACATGTATGCAACCCAACTTATTATAAAACAAATGTTCACACTTAAAAAAAACTATGTAGATACAATTCCCCTTAACCTTTAATTAATAAAACTCATTTTGATAATGAAACAAAGCTTTTGCACATTAAAAGAATTGATAAATGGTTAAACAATGTAAACACATGGATACTATCAACATTTAGATGTAATCATGATTTGAAGTTCATAACGACATCAGGTAAATATAGTAAATCTTTAATTTGTTATAATATAGACTAAAATGTAAAAACATACATTTACATTATGCACATGTATTCTCTTTTACAAATAGTAGTATAAAAAAGATCTACAATTATTGAAAATACAAATTTGTATGACTTGATTGATAAAAGTCAACGTTTGATCATTATGTGTTTGAACACAATTGGAAGTCAACAAGAAATATCAACCACAAGAATAATGTTATTTGTTGAATCTACCATATCACATAACTAATTACGATTTCACTTATATACTTTGGTACAATTTATTAGCTTGGGTAAAAGAAGATGAAGAAAAGTTGTAAAACATCCATATTGAAAAACATTGACAATAGTTTTGAAACATTTACAATTGCAAAAACTTCATCAATTATGTAATACATCATGCACAATTTCCGTACATACTACCAACAAAGACCTAATATATTTGAATATATTTCTTCATATGAATTTTCTAGTAAGGTTAACAAAATAAATAACACACATTACAATCGATTTCATCAAAATCACCTTCAATATGACACTTCCAGTTTAAATGAATATAAAATACCTAAATATTAGTAATTCAAAATTCTACGATACCATTATAAAAAAATTACCTTGGAAATTATGCTAGGTATTCTATTTTTTTCACAATGGACATTGTTTGACATCAAAAAAGATCTCACAACAACTTGGGATGTAACATTAAAAACTAAATATCCAACATTTTTTGATTTTACAAAAGAAAAAAATAAAAACATTGATATCTTACATGAATGCAAAGAATCAAGAAGTGTTGATTGTTTATTAGAAACTTCAATTGAAAACAACATTGATGAAAACAATAAAAGTGCTACATTAAATCACCCATTTTATGATGATGAACTCAAAATCACGACAAAAAAAAACATTCATAACATATAAGTCCAACAAAATGATACAAAAAAGAAAAAAAAAATGAAAACATAAAAATAAGGTACATGTTGTGTAACGCAAGCACAACATGTTATGTATATGAAATAACCAAAACCTTAGAATTTATAAAAAATGAAAAAAAAACTCAACACATTCAAAATTATGATATGGATACCATGATAGAAAATCAAAACAATAATAAACAATGGATTCATATGTTAAATGATTTACAAAGAAACAAACTTGATACACTAATGTTAAAACTTCAAAATCCACATTGTTAAAAAAAAAACATACACATGTAAATGATAATTCACAACCACCTTAAATACGTGAAGTATTCGATGTCCAAACAAAAATAAATTCCTTATACAACATAAAAAATTTGATATCTAGTAACGAAAATATTTATTCAATATCTTTAAAAACTTTCATAATCAAAAAACATGATTTAAATGCTTTACAACTTTCTAGTTTTGAAAGATTCATAAAAATGAATTTCACTAATCAACTACTACAATACATAGGGGGTGTTGTAGGTATACGCAAAACACAAATCATCAGAGGTATTAAAGAATGTTTTTTGAAAACAAACAACGAGGACAAATTACGCATTACAACATACACTACAAATATTGCTTTATTGATAGGTGGAATAATTGTCCATTCTTTATTTGGTTTATCAGTTGATAAAAATATGATTATAAACAAATCCAAAAGAATACCATATTGTTGGTATGACATTCAATTTATGATAGTCGATGAAATATCAATGGCGAGTTATAAAATGCTCACTAAAATACATTCAAAATTACAAAAATTAAAATCAAGCACACTACCATTTGGAAGATTTAATATAATGTTCATAGGAGATTTTTTACAATTTCCACTGATCATTGACACGCCATTATTTTCAACTATCATCCAACCAACTTTAACATTCACAAATTCAATACAAAAAAAGGTCATAGGTAAAAGTATATAGGAAAATTAGATTCGCCCAAATAACATTATATTACCATAACAAATGCGACAAAATAAAGACATCAAATATGAAATTATTTTACAAAATCTTTGAAATGAAATAATTTTAGATTTAGATTTGTTAAAACATATTTTTTCACTAATACAAATGTAAAACTTTTTGATGGCCAATGGAAAATAACAACCTTCATAATACTTAGAAATGAGTTATGAATTGCAAATAATCAACAAATGGTAAATATCAACTCAATAAAAAATAAAATGTTATATTATAATGGCCATTAACATTTACAAAAAAAATTCAATATGAAGTGACATACAATATTTCATTAGACAAACTATTTCAACAAGTAAAACTCAAAATTTAGCACCTTTTTTGAAATTATACAAAAGAATGAAAGTCAATATCATAAAAAACCTATATCCTAAACTAGGAATTGTTAATGGAACCATCAGTTACATTTAAAACATTTCAATGAACAAATCCCAATGGATTCAACATGATCATTCAATGCACCCACCTACAAATGTTTCTGTTGATTTAAATGAATTCATTGAAAAACATGACACATTATTAAACATAATCCTAGAAGGTCTACCAAAAAATGTCATAACAACAGTACCGATAGCCATAACCTTTCAACATCGTCACCAAATATCAGAATCAAATGCTTCCAAAACATTTAACATAAATAGACACCAACTACCGCTTTGCCCATGCTTTCTGTCTCACATACTTTAAATCTCAAGGACAAACATTTGATCACTTGATCATAGACTTGAAACAACCACTTGATAGCATATTAATTAACATGCACAACATATATGTAACATTATCACAATTACATTCCTTGGATGGATTCATAATATTAAAAGATATATCTATAGAAGACATGTGTAAAGCCAAATCCAAAAAGGGTCATCAAAGATGATAGAACTTCTTTTAGACCAAAAGAATATCAATAAAAATGGTATCAAAACCAACAAAGATATTGAAATCCTTATGGATTCAAATATTGACCCTAAAAAATGTGACGATAATTTATTACATAACAAAGAAACCAAAAACAAATTGTGATATCAAATGATTTAGAAAACAACTCCAATGAGTATGATAACATTGATTATTGGATTGAAGACCTCCAATCAATTAAAGTAGATGAAAGTATCTTTCTTGACTCAAACAGATGGCTAAGTGACCAATATCTAAGAAGTGTTATGCAAATATTGTATGTTGAAAAATTACAATCATTAGGATATAAACAACATACATATGCAATCATAGGAAAAAAATGTACATGTGTCAAAAAATGTCTTCAACACATATTCATAAACAATGATCATTGGATATTAGTAAAAATCCACATGTCAACTCCTAATTTACATTATAAAATATACGATTCACATATGCCAATGATGAAAAAATTACCTAGCGACACAATCCAATTATTATGCAAACTTATAAATGCAAACAACTTGTCATACACAAATGCAAATGTAATGCAACAAATAGACAACTCATCATGCAATGTTTTCACAATAGCATATGCAGCAGACATTGCATTTGGATTTGATCCTGAAAAATCTCAATATGTTTTGACACAAATGCAAACAAATTTACAAAACTCCATAAACAAGACCAAACAACAGATACATCCCTTCCCAAAATAGGAATTAATATGACACATATATCCTTTTTTTAAAAACAATTAATCGTCACTGGTAGAGTATAGCAGCGTTGAGCCCAAGTATGAGATATACAAGGTACTTGCCTGAGACATTTTAGCTTCATAGGAATGCCATGCTTGTTATTGGCATTTTAAAAAATTCATTAAACAGGCCTGATTCCAGATTTTTAAGCAAGGGAGGTGGTCAGTATCTATGTGACAGTTTTCAAATGTCTTCAAAGCACAAGATTCTATTGGGCAGGGATTAGATACATCCATGTATTCTTGTACTCAGTGCAAGCTCGAGACAGAACTCTACAACATTTTCCACCTCACGATCATTTCAAAGACAGATGCAAGAGGCATCTGGTTGGCTCCACATTCCTTGATATTGGAGAAGTAATGTTATGGAGCAGATCCTGGTGATACAACCATCTCTCCATTTCCATCATGTTGCTTGAGACTAGAGTGCAAAAGCCGAATTTTTGTCCAATGGCTGTGAAAAGTACTCAAGCTAACTTAGTTCTATGAGCTTGATAGGTGCTCAAATTGGCTATCAGGACCAACTAATACAGGCGGAAACTAGGCCAAGTAAGAGTCCCACAAGGGAATGTTGAGAAAATATATCAGGTCCCTCATTTGCAGGAGTAAAATGCCCATAAGCACTTACTGTCCTATCAAAACTATACAGTCAGATACGCCTGTAGATCAAAGTAGATCATTAGGAAATATTGACTAAATAGGAAGTGAGGACATTCAATATACGAAGCCTTGCTTGCAGCCTCATTTGAGCCTTGTTTGAGGAGCATTGATGGCTTGAGTGGTTGGATTGTATGACCATGGATTGCAATTAAAACTCTGCTTAGTATAGGCCCAGATGTTACTCGAGATAATACTTGTGCTGTTAACTGGCAAAAGGATCTGCAGGAAATCCAGGTAGGCTATTTAAAAGAACTGCCTCCAGACTTCTCAGAGGTTGAAGTAGTCTGTTCAGGGTGTCCTGCAATACAATGTAGCAATGTTACTGCAGGTGGGTCTGGACAATGATGAAAACTAGTTTTACTGGTTGTGGGTCTCAACAAAAATGAAAACTAGTTTGGAGGATTTGGCAAGGTAGACTGTTCTGCCACCACCTTTACCCACCACAGAAGTTTCCACTGTTGTTGCAGTTAGTTTCTTTCATGTGGTCCGTGACTAGAGTTTCTGAATTGAGATTCCCTCAGAAATACCAGCACACCTAGCAGTGGTTAAAGAGAAACATAAAAAAGATTGAAAATGCTGCAGTTGCTAGGCCATTTGTGTGTGCAAGTGGGTTGATTGCACAAGGGTTAATTTCACTGCAGCATTCAATCCAGGCGTCCTCTCCCTCTAGACATTGTATCTGCCCTGCAAATAGGAGTGAGAAAGTATACCTTGAGTTTCTTGGTGAGGAAGTCCTGCAGTGAAAATTGCAGAATGATTTAGGGAAAGGGCAAAACTACACATCAATGTCAAATGGCAGATTGTTGGGTATCGGGGTTGTTGACGTTGAGAGTTCAGAAATTTCCTCCAATATTTAGCTGCGATTAATTCTTCAGGTTAGATGAGAATATCTTGCATATTGAATAGTGTTTTGCAATGTGCCCAGAAGGCAAATGTTGCCTCCTTAGT
>Ga0116228_10006739_pt1 | contig 10260 bp, 8 predicted proteins | sample S1TSphfallax_2_FD_89694 | JGI IMG/M metagenome (GOLD analysis project Ga0116228, IMG submission 89694) | Host-associated microbial communities from peat moss isolated from Minnesota, USA - S1T2_Fc - Sphagnum fallax MG | ecosystem: Host-associated > Plants > Peat moss > Unclassified | place: USA... | reverse complement strand
GAGTTAATATATTTTTTTCCATTTTGTGATGTTCCAGTCAAACAACCTATCATGATCATAATCTTGGGCTCACGACCAAGGCAAGGTTTGCAAAAGTGCAGGCTGAAAATGGAGCCCGGGAATCAAATTTTATGTTCCCATGAGTGTAAAAGGTGTAAAGGAATGAACCCACACATCCCCAAGTGGGCCCTCACTTTGGGAGTTGAAGTCCCAATAGACTTTCAAATTTTCAAAAAGCAATTTCAGAGGTCAAAACTCATTGGTTTGAAAATTTCTTTATACCATTGAAACACTATTGAAACTTAAATGTCTAAAATGGGCTTGCATTACCCATTTGAGTACTTGAAACACAAGTTATGGCCAAAAGAAGGGTCGAGAGTCAAAGTGTCAATTTGACTCCTAACCACTAAAAGTCAATAATCACCCTTATTTACTTATTTTCAGGTGGCGTGCCACATATCATTGAAAAGCTCTTAACAATGGCTACAATTTTGCTTTATACCTTACCTCAATCAGAAGTTTGCATAAAAAGTTATGGCCTTCCAAAGTTCTGAAAGTCCCAATTTTGAAAATTTTGGGACTCCCAACTTGGGAGTCCTCGGATAAAATGACACTTGGATGTAGCCCTATGGTTAATCACACATAACATTATAAGGGGAAATAAAGTGGTGGTTTCCCCAAGTCCAAGCTAGGATGAATTTTGTGAGTTTGTGTATGCTCGTGGCTTGTTCGTGCATCAAAAATGCTCTAACTATGCATTAACCAACTTATTGTTTGGATTGTGCAAGTCCATGTGAATAATTGACCCACTTGTCACTTTTCATAGTCCCCATCCCGAAGCTCTAGCACACCCCTTTACCTTCAAAGTGTTGTGAGCTAGGGAACGTACTCAAACTCCTCCTTTCGTTGTTTTCACCTTTGGACTCACAGTTGAATCTATCAATGAGTTTGGGGGTGCATCACGATCAATCCATATTTTTCAACTTCAAAAATCCATTACTACTAACAAATGGTTTTTTTATCAATAAATAACCATAATTTTTTTCATAATGAAATGGTCCAAAGTGGTGATGATTTTTTATCCAAAAAAAGCTCAATCCATCCATTCATTGAAAGATTATATAAATGAATTTATATTTGCCATGTTTTATAAAAAAATAATGAATATTAAATATTTCATGGACAATATGTTTAACCTTAGATTGTTTGGTTTGAAATGTTTATGGGATAGGGTTGAAAATGCATCATGTATATTGCATGTGAAAAATATTTGTTCAGTTTAAATAATGGCATTTTTAATAGGTTATTTAATTTGAAATATTATTATTTTGTAGTTCTTTTGGAATATTCATTATATCAATATGGTTTCAAATTATTTATAGGGATATGGTAGGTTAAAGACCACATGTCATTTTTCATATTTGTGAAAATTGAGATTCAAAAAAGATGTTTATGATTAGGTTCGACTATGACAAATGTAGTGTTATCAACCTTATGATCACATTTAGAATGCTTGAAATGAATTGTATGATAAATGGATTAGTTATTCGACAAATGTGTTTAAAAACATGATATGTTGTGCAATTTGTGGACTAACCAAACTTAATCATCAATATAAACATTTCAAAAAATTAAATAGTATGTATAATAATTTAAATATTAATGAATTTGGATGTACATTTTATGGCATTGCTAATTGTTTATCATCTATTATACAACTACTTCAAATGTTATATTGAATGTGATGCATTGACATTTGTAGAATATATTGTTCTTCAATCACCAACTTATATGAAAGCACTTTTATCTAAACATCCATTTTATATACAATTATTGTCTTTTTAAAATATTGGATTACATCTACAAAAACAAAATTGGGGTTTTAGCATGGGTGAAATAATAGATTCAAGTTTATTAAAGACTCCTTTATTTTGCATAAAGGCATAATTACATCAAAGCAACGATGTCGTTCTCCAAATGGATGGTAATATAAATAAGAAAATATTTTGTCAAGATGTTATAAATATTATTTCTCCCTTTTTTTCTTAAAATATGAAAAGTAATCTATGGTATAAACAATAAATGACTATTTTTGAACAATCTACTGAATTTAATTGCACATGTATTTTATCTTTAGACATTGTTGATGAAATTATCAAAAAAATAACATTTATAATAATGGATTTGAAAGTATGCATGTTACTAATGAATACAAAATTTATCACTTTTTATTTTATTTGCATTTTAATTCACAACATCCCATAAATTTTTTTATTAATATGGGAAATATGACAAAAGGATTGCACAACAATGAAACATGTCATGAAAAACTTATAGTTCAATCTAATGGATTACAAGATAATACAAAAATACATAGCTTTAAAAATCAATTTATTCCATTTTTTGTTTCCACATGGACATGGTACTTATGATGGTAAAATAAAAATACATGAATATTTAAATTTTTGAATGAGTTTATTATTTTCATCATTTACATTGTATGAAACATATTTATTAATCATGTATGATCTTCAGTAATCACTTCAATTGATTAAACATAATTTTAATACTTGTTTAGAAAAAAAAACATACAAATCATTTTTTTTAAAATCCATAAATGAACTTATGCTAAAATTTTGGGACATATGGTAAAATATAAACTTCCATCCTCAATTCAAGGTTATCTTACATGGCATAGATCACAATTATAATAATTATTAACAATGGTAGAAAAATTTGGTATGCTTCATTTTTTAAAAACTCTAATTACAGATGAAATGACATCAACAAGATGGCCAAAATTTAATGATATGGAATATCTTGTTAAACAAATACATCAAAATATGTCATGGAAAAATTATCCAATGGAATGTGCTACATTATTTCATTCTTGTGTAAACATGTTTATGCATCAACATATATTAAAAAACAATGGCATTTTAGGCAAAATAAAAGAATATGTTATACAATATGAATTACAACACCATGGATTTGTTCATGCCCATATCATATTATGGGTTAATGAAAATGATTTACAAAGAATAAAAAATGAAATAATAACTTTTATTCCAAATGTATTTGATAAAACAACTAAAACATTTATTCCACCAAATGATAATGTACAACTTAAATTACTTTAAATGATATTATAAAAAGAACTTCATGAATTTCAAAGTCGTTGTATTCAAAAAGGACATAATGGAACTTGTAAATTTGGATTTCCATATTCTCCACACATTGAACCTAATTTCTTTTTTAACAAAACAAACAAACAAATGGGAATATTATACACCACGATATGAAGATCGAAATGTTGTGCCATATCATCGAATGTTATTATTGGTTTGCGGAGCACATTTGAACACACACTTCTCCATTTTAATTTTTTTTTCAGTTTCCATTCATTGGGACTAATAGTCTACATTTCATTTAAACCTTGATCCACCAAAGTATAGTAGCCAAATTATTTTCCATCTTGTCTAATTCATATGGATATTTTAAAAGAACAAAGTAAATGAAATATGCCTACAATAAATCAATTGATTTGTCATGGTAGACGGCAAACAAGGCAAACCTAGGTGCAAGCTACCCAAAGAACTATCGCAATAAGCTTGAAAAAGTAGAATGTTTGGAAGCCATCCAAACTTTTTTAATTGGTAGGTCACTGGGTTCTTCAAATAAGTGGTATTTTCCTTACTTTTCTAGTATTACAACTTCTATACCAATTTGATCAAGCCCACCCTTTATTCAGCTCTATCATTTTTCAATTTAGCTTTCGATATTCAGGGTTAATGTGGCCCAAATTTCGTGTTCCACTATTTTTAATGTTTTTTTTCCATTTTGTTTGATCCATATGGATTCAACCTTTCATCAAAATGAAAAAGAAACAATTATCAGCCCCAAGCTTATGACCGCTAGAACCTATATATACAACCAATTTACTTCTATGTTGTCCCAACAATTTTTATTATAAATTTCAAAGCCTTGGTTTATGAATTGATAGGAAAATTTATTCATGATCAATCAATGTAAAACAACAAATAAAAGAAAAGGTGTATACATTGCTCAAAAATGTTACAAAATGTTTCAACAATGGAATCGCTAGTACTTATGATTTGATGAAGGTTTACCTCATAGATTATTATAGCCTTTAAGTCCGGTGGTTTGTAGGGTGGCTATGTGTTTGTGTTTGAATCTATTAATTAGGTATTTACAAAAGCTACTAAAGATCACATGTAGTTGAAATGATTTTTGAAAGGTTGAATTTTTTTCGCATCAGATCTCATGCAAAACAGTGGCCTTCTACAATCTATGTAAATCTACGTAATGGATTGATGTTCTACCCAACATAGATCTTGGCAATGGGTATGCATGTGATTGTGTATACGTGGTGTTGTTGTTGTTGTTTCATTAATGAGCCACATTTTTCCCCTTCAATCTTGATGGTTTTGTTGTTAATGGTGACACATTTGGGTGGGGGATATTGGTAGTGTTGTTATTTGACACATTTGCAAGTTTTCAAACAATTGTTTCTTTTGGTCAAAAGAAAGGTCCAACCATGTGGTAGTGTCGGTGAGTTGAACTCAATGAAAAACTAAGCCATTTGATATGTTGTTAAGGTGTTAGGCACAACCTTGTGAATCAAGTCCGTAGTTATGTAGATTGTAATTCATCTTTGATGTCTACATATGGAATATGCAAGGCATCCATGAACAACTTCACATGTCTTCAAGTGGCAATAATCAAACAAAAATGAATGCCTATATGAAGACGTAATTTTTTAAATGAATTGGCATATGCAAGAAAGATGAATATTGGGTGCTTGCATCTTGTTGTGTTGTTCCAAGAATTTGGTTTTTTTAACAACATAGCTATCCACAGATTGGTTCGCTTCCATGGAAGACGTGAGTGCAGGGGGCACATTATATCCTTTGTAACTGCACACATCTAGGAGCTACAACTTGTTATTGGTTAGATAGTAAGTTTGTTGGTCTTTCTTTGGTTTTTTGTTGATCAACACCTGGGTGAATTTGATGAGTTCCTTCTTTAACTTTTTGAACAATGCACCATAGTCTACAGTCTTCAATGGACCCATGTTTAGTGCTTGTGTTAAGGTTACTTTAACATTTACATGAAAGAAATAAAACACTATGAGAAAATCATGTCCATTATAACTAGGCTATCTAGTTATAATCTAGTTCTATCAGACATTTTTTAATTGCAATAGATAAGTTGCAAAGGACACAATTTTCTCATAGTGAAATGAAGTTCTTGAAAATTGCTTGAGATGTGTTGAACAACAATAAGTTGTGTGAAAGGGAACATCAAAAGGACGAAGTTGTGAAGTTAAGGTATGATGGTAAGAAATGTTTTGAAAGAAATTTATTTGGGTGTTCAAACAATTTTTAAGTAAGGATGGACGTTTAACATATTGATTATATGGGATGTGTATGGATTGGTCGATACAAAAAGAGTGCATGTGCAAGTTGCTAAATTATCCATGTTACTATGATGAGGAAGAAGAGAACAAATCTTGAACATGAAGAATCAACAAGTGTCAAAAGTGAATCAAAGGTGAGTCAGACCTTAATAATTTCAACATCACACTATAAAACGGTGTGTTTCTCTCTTAAGCTTCAACTCTTGTTTTTGTTTTGTTTTTCCTTTGCAATGTCAAATTGTAAGCGTTGTGTGGTAGGGATGGTTGGGGGCCAAAAAGAGAGATTATTGATTGTTGAACTAAGGTTTGTGGCTAGTTTTTTTTCTTCTTTGCATGGCTTGGAAATAGGAGTGTAAATTGGAATCCACATATAGATGCACAATTTTTTCTTCACGATCATGTTGTAAAATTGCCTCATGTTTGTGGAAAAAGGTTATTTAGAACATAAAAACAAAAGTAAAAACAGTGGAAAATGTAAGACTATGCACATTTAAGGTTATAGAAAAAGAGATTGTCAAATGATGAAGAGGATGACAGTGACCACCATCATCTGGAAATAGAGAAAAGACATCAAAAAACAAGCTTACAGACATGCATTTTAGTTCTTCTTCCTATTTTTAGAGAGAATCATTTGTAATTGAAAGAAAAAAACCAAGGAAAAACTCAGGTACATTGTTGTTGTTGCTTTTGGATTCTTTGTAGAAAACTAGGTCCCTAATGAAACAAAGAAGCAAGTTAATGCATGAACTTATAATGTAAGCCTAGAGCTTAAAATTGGAACTTGGTGATGTTGGTTAACACATTAGTTGCCCCAACATTTTCTTCTCATTTTCAATTGACCAAACATTAGATTTATTGATGGTTTTAGCAAGACCAACATTTGATGCATGAAAACTTGCTTCATCACTAACTATTTTCACACATCAAACCTTAACATCCTCTTAACATTAGCAAAAATGTTGAATGGTACATCAAGAGCCTTTACAACAATTTCAACAACTCATTGCCCGTGTCTTTGCTGAATAAACCTTTCAAAAGCTCTTATCAAGGATTGAATCTTGTGGACCACCCAAAAAAAAGAAAAAAAAGAAATTATGCAAACTACAACATGTTGCAAACCATCAACTTCCTCAACATTAATGGAACAAAGAAACACAAAATCAACAATAAAAATCAACATGTATGGAAACAATGGAGCAAAAAAAAAATTGCAACATAAAAAATTATGGGAATGTAAATTTGGGATGGGATTCATTACTTAGTTGAAAGGTAAAAGTTGTCAATTTTTTTGCAATTTGCAAAATTAAAGCCAACATGTCCACCAACTCTTTGACAAAGTTTGGATCTTTAAATGTATTTGTAATAGATTTTAGTACTAAAATTGCAAATTTTCTTCTTTAGTAAAAAACATTTCTTGTCTTAGCATGTTTACTTGCCCTTTGTCTTACCTTATCCACATTTTTCAACTCTTTTTTTTATCAATTTCAAGAAATAGATTTGTTGTAGATCCATCATTAGTTGGAACAAACAAAAAATCATCAATAGAAGGAACCTCATAACTAGACTTAGGTGATTCATGATCAAAATTAGCAACAACTTTAAAATCGACTCCATCAACAAATGAATCATAAAACCTTCCACTCCACGTTTCAAGGTCATCAACACTAATGTGGAATAAAAGTATTTTAGAAACTAGAAAACAAGGCATGATCATCTTCAACATGTAATTGGGAACATTCAACATTAGTTTTAGCAAATGATTAGTGAAATTGAACAAAATGTTCAAGGAATGCCACACATACATGACAACCTTCAATTAACCATGGTAGATAGCAATCAACAACAAGACCAAGATCAGTATTGAAAAACAACATAAGAGGTGCTAATGCAAATGATTGCAAATCAATAGATGGGTTGCCAATTTCAACCAAAAATGACAATCCTAGCACAAAACTTAATGATGTATCAACTAAAATGTCTAAAATATCACTAGAACAATGCTGTTTTGAAGTGGGTTTATCATCAACAAATGACATGGCTACATAAACAAACAAACCAAATGAATCAATGAAGAAAACAAAAATTCTAAACAATTTTACAATCTATTACAAATTGGGAGGAAAGAAGGGATAAGAAAATTTCAAGCTACCTTGTTTTATCATTTGCACAAAATGAAGTGAAGGGAACAATGAAAATTTGTGAAAGAAAAACAAACACAATAATGTTAAAAGATGAAAAAAACTTTCAAAACAAAAATTTAAAAAGTTGTCATAATGAAACTAGAAATAAAATTTAAAAAGAACAAGTAAAAAGAAAGAAAGGTAGAAAAAGAAAGAAGACATGTAGAATGCATCACCACAACATAGGTGTAAGAAAACATGCACATGGCACATTCCTACAACTCTAACATATGTTGGCGAAAATTCAAAAGCCATACAATGATCTTGAAAATGAATAAAGCTCCTAGAACAAAAGAAGTTGGATGAAAAACAAAAAACAAATATGCTCATTCAAAGCACATGCAAACAATGTATGTACGAACTTGCTTTCACCAACCACCAAGAAGACATGAGAAGAAATTTCAATGCTACAAAAAATTAATATGTGCTTTAAAACACTAACACCAATACAAACATCGCAACATTAAAACATAACACTTACAAAAAAACACAACAGAAAGGAGCCATGTTGAAGATGACATTGTCAACCTACACAAACAAGAAGACAAAAGAGGAACCAAAAATAATGCAACATGACTCTTGTAAACAACATCACAACAATTTTGCTGCACACAAAGCAACCATGCTTGAAACGCTCAAAGAAATGATGACCCTGTACACACAAAATAAGCACATTTGAGCGCCTTGACCAAGCTTTTTTCTTTAGGTTATAAAGAAGAAGGAAAAAAGGGTTAGGTGGAGGGATTTAGGTGAAAAGAAGCTGGCACCAGAAAGAGAAAAAGCTGGTAGAAAGGGGGGAGAGGGGGGAAACGGTGCTGAAAGGAGAAAAGGAAATCATATGGTTTCTTTGGTAGAAAGGGGGGAGAGGGGGGAAAGGATGCTGAAAGGAGAAAAGGAAATCATATGGTTTCTTTAGGGAGTTGATCTAAATACAGACCCTTCTGAGATTTTCTGGGTATCAGGGCGGTTCTTAGGGTTGATAACTATGGTTCTCAAAAAAATCAGATATCTGGTTCTCATATACTTGTAATTATCATAGAAACCAAATATCCCCATTCCGATGTATAACCGTGGTTTGCAATTTTTTTGAAAGGCTCAAATAACCACCCAGAAAACCGCCGGTTCTTTGAGCGTTTTCAAATACCAGAACCAATGGTTCTTTGATTTTGATTGTTTTCTCAAAAATACCTGGGATTCACAGTTCTTTACTCTTTTTTTTTTTTTAAATACCCAGAAAAACAATGATTCTTTTGATTTATTCATTTTTTCATAAGTACCTTGAACAGGTGATTATTTTGGGTAGTCTCACCATTCTGACCTTGTATACATATGTAGAAGAACTTTTTTGTAGAAGAACTCTTTTGTACTGAGAGATAACTTGCTGCAGTGTTGTGTGCAGTACTTGGGTTTATGAGAAACTTAGCAAATTAAAACAGACCTTGTTCAGCGTTTGCAATAGCAAGAAAGCTCCCCTAATGTTCACAAATTGAGGGTAGCAGTGGAGCACCTACCTGCAATTTTCCAGACCCAAGTAGGTATCTCAATCCAAACCCTCTTGCTCTTTCCAAGACCCTACACCCAGTAGACAAGCTTGGGTTCTGCTTTTAGGAGCAGTTTCCAAGACCTCCATACTTTATCTCTCAGTACTGAGTTGCAAGACTTATAGAAGTTTTTGGGGATTCACAACGCTACCCTCTTTCAACATACTGACCACAATCCTAAGAAGAACCCGGTGTCTCCTGTGAAGAGTCTGTGACTCCTTAAAAACACTTTATAAACCTCCCTTTCATCTCATCTCATCTTGAGAGCAAAAATGAAAAGATCTTTTTCCAGAGGACAAAATCTGCACCGAGCTTTTGATCAACCCAACAACTGATCAATTTCACCATTAATAACCACCACCATGATCAAAACCACTGCAAAATCTGGTCTTCGTAGAGAATGTCCATATCCTACATAGCTTCTTCAAGAAAATAGTAGCCAACCATGGGGACAAACCACAACAAAATATGCTCTCCATAGACAAATTGTGTTCACATCCTCTAAACTTCCTTCTTCAGAAGAAATGTTTTACCCCTGGTTTCACTGCATCTCTTTGGGAAGCTAGAAACAGGCCATTATTGGCACAAAGCTCCTTCTGCGAGTCTTCATCAGCTACTACCTGTTTACCACATGTGATAATTCCTTACTACACCTGCTTCCTTTGAAATACACTATATAAGCGAAAACATCAAACAGTACTTTATGATGTCTCTCCATCAATATAGCCTCCAGCCAAAGCTTCCATTTTGTCCATTTCAATTCACATTCCAGATGTGAAGAAGGATAGCCATTGTGGAAACATTCTATCAAGTCCTTCTGTCTGCAATCCAAGCTCAGGCATGTTCAATGTCTTGAAAATCTATATTGATGAGGCGGAACAAATACAGGGAACTTCAGAGTTAATTTTCTCCCAATTCAGCCAAAAGCTACAACATTGATTGTTGCCATTAGAGCTCATTTGCAACAATTGATCAAGATGCAAACTCAACACAGAAATCAAGGCAAGAATGCACTGAACTCTTGAGTGAATACTAAGACAGATCAAATTAGTGAATTAGGAAAGACTGAGCTCTTGGTTCTCTACTGAATGGGTCCTAG
>Ga0116228_10006738_pt1 | contig 10261 bp, 8 predicted proteins | sample S1TSphfallax_2_FD_89694 | JGI IMG/M metagenome (GOLD analysis project Ga0116228, IMG submission 89694) | Host-associated microbial communities from peat moss isolated from Minnesota, USA - S1T2_Fc - Sphagnum fallax MG | ecosystem: Host-associated > Plants > Peat moss > Unclassified | place: USA... | reverse complement strand
GTTCAAGTATGTAATCTAGTTGAAGCATAAAAATCAAAACATATGCATGTTTTGGGCAAACTACAACAAAAGGTGTCCATGTACACCAATTGATTTCACTAGATTTTGAGTGAATTCACTAGTTTTAGTAAATGGGGACTAGTTGGAAAGTAGTGAATTCACTAGTCTAATGAACAAGGACTAGTAAACTACACCCACATTTTGTAATAAGATAAGTAAAATGAGATAATTAATGAACCACTTAGTTCTATGGGTCATCATCAAGATGGCAAAAGACTTGAAGAACTCAATAAGAGGTTGATAATGCATGAATATAACATGATATCATAGTTGGACAAAATGCTCAAGCAAATAGATAGGTAACATGAACTTTTCCACATGTTATTACAAATTCCTATAAGGGATACAATGCCATGACCATCATGTCCTTAAATCATAACCTAGCAAATACTCATTTTATTTGCAAGAACCTCAAAATAAGATTGATAATGTGTGCGAATAGTTTTGATTTATAATCAGCCGAAATCTATAACAATGGACCATGCACCATCGATAGTGGCCTAATCTAGGTTTTGCATACCACACTATAACATTGGCTTCATCCCCTTGGTCAACACTTTCATATAAAATCTCTAATTCACCATCTACAACAAGTTTGATTTCTAGCACCAAAACCAAAGAATGTGCATTGGCACCCATGGTTTGGTGATGCACTCAAATTCTAGTCGAAAGCACATTCTTCTTTTGACGGTTTTTCATGCTCAGTCAATTGTGTCAAATTCAAGTCAAGAGGCAATTCATGCCCTTTGTCATTCGATAATGTTGGTCAAGGTTCATGCCATTTGAAATTGCTTGCCATGCTAACAAACTAATTATTCCATGAAATCTTGTTTCTTTAAATATAGTTGTGATTAGGGTTAGAAGGTTTGGTTGATGGCCGCAATAATGGTAACCAAGCAAAATGCCTAGTTATGACAAAATTGATGAAAAACTTAGATTGAATGGTAGATTGGGTGTGATGGAAATCTTGTGGTAGGAAACCTATCTCCCAACTTGACTATGTATTACATAAATAAGTAGTACATGGGAGATAATAGTAGTGTGTAAAAAATAAATGAATAGTACATGGGTTCAAAGGAAGGTCAATAGTGTTATAAAGTTGACTTAGCTAAAGAAGAACCAAAAGATGTTTGTTTTTTACTATCGAAAAACTATCCTACATGTTTGTTACTTTACAAAAATTAGGATGAAAAATTAAGATGTTGGGGCCAAACGGATAGAATTGCCAATGATCAAACTCAAGACCCATCAATATAACCAAGGTAAGGAAAAAGATGGATCCTCCAAATTCATCGGTCATGAAAATTATTATCTTATTTTGAATGGACGATTGAAACCTTTTTAGTATTCTCATTGGGCACAAAAAATTTCGTCATAACCATCATTGGAGACTAAAATCATCTTCAAGTCCCATTGGTTCATGAAAGGAAAGGAGGCCATTGATTGGAAGGAGGGATTTTCACAAGCTCTCATTGGCCAAGGGAAAACAAGTTGAAGGAGGGGTTTTATGGGTGGCTCCTTGAATATATGATTTCTTGTTTATGTTGAAGGAGAAGGACTTGTGATTTGGAGAGGAGTTTTGATGAAAAGGAGGTGCTAGATTGAAGAGGAGAAAGAAATGTTACAATAGAACAAATTTTTTCTTCCTTGAAGGTAGTTTTTGAACTTTTTGTTTTAAATTCAAGATCTCTTGATTGCAATAATGGATTAGTTTAGAAATTAACATAATGTTAGATTAATATTTAAGGCATCTTCACACAAAAATTCAACTTTATCGAACTTTTTATTGGAAAGATATAATTGTTGGAAGTATAGGGGGTCTATTGTGAATTTAGTTTATATTTAGTAACTTGGGGGTTAGATGTTCCAATCACACTATGGTACAAATGTTGAAATTAGTGAGCAAAAGCACCTAATCCTTAGTTTTCTAACAAGCCTATTCTTGATGATTTTGGATGGGTGAAGGGGAGTCAACGTTCCATAGTAGTGACATACGAAATACGAGTATTTTTCGAAGGTGCTCAAAAAGAAATATTTTCAAGTATTTAAAAAAAAGCATTATAAAAATACAAAGGATTGAAAATTGGCCTTTGTATAAAGTATTTTAAAGTATTTTTTAAAAAGCCCAAAAATACGTAAAATACGTGTATGTTTGAATCGAATTGAGAGTATGTCACTACTATGCAACATTCATTGGAAATAAAGGAATCAACTTGATTTATCACAACAAATTGCAAATGGTGAACTTTTCCTTGGCTTTAATTAAATTGTTCTTTTGTGGTAATCTTAGTTCATATCATTGTGAATGTATGCTTTTACTTTCTTATCAAAATCAATGGATTACAAATGCAACCTAATGATTCATTGGATATCAATCACTTAACCATAGTCCATTGTGAACCCATTGTGAGGTATTTTTAGGCCTAAAAAGAGGGCGTGTAAATCACTCACACACTCCATTTGCATTTGCAGTTTCATTTCCTTGATCTTTAAAAAAATAATCATTTAAATTTTTTTTTGCTTAATAGATGTTTAAGGTGCAACAAAGTCTTGATCTAGATCTAATCCCTACATTCAATGGGAATGTAAATTGCATCTCCTTTAGCATGAACATTTATGATGTGTGCAAGTGCATTTATCATCCTTTTTTCCTTGGAATGCTTGAATTGCCTCATAGAATTCCTGGTTGAATTGTTTAGGAAGATGATGATAGTTGCATTCTTCTGTTTTGAAATCCCAAAATTGAATGTGATGGCTAGTCCCTATGTGATAATTTGCAACTTTTTGTAGTTGAAATTCAAGCCGTTCCATTTATCTTTGCACATTTTCTCGTTGTGAGGGACTTTCAACTTTGTGATCTTTTGCAATTCATCAACGATTTATCCCACTTTTGTGTGGCAAGTATCGTGCAAGAGTGAGGATTGACCAATTTTTTCAAAGCAATGTGCTCCCATTTTTTGCATCAAATCAAAACTAAAACTTTAGACTATTACTTTGTCGTTGGTGAGAAGGTCCAAGATCTATGTTTGGTGTTGCTATTGGTCTTGTGTTTGCTTTCAATGTTGTAATTGTTACTCTTACATTTGGTGCTTCTTGTGATGTTGCATGTGTTCCCAATGTTGCAAATGCTTTCAATTACGTTTGATGAGACGGTCTCCCCCTTCCCCTTTTTCTCCCTCTCCTTGATCTTGCATAATTTTGCAATTGGTGATCTTCCATCACTACATTAGCTTTAAAGATCTGCAACAAAGGTCAACAATGATGAAATCAAGTGCATGCAATGGAATCAAACATGTGTAATGGAGTTGTGCGAGAGGATGGAGGGGAACTTCCAATGGACTAGTAAGCTATTATCCTAGGTTTCATATTGGTTACTTGCCAATCATGATTTGAACAATAATTTATATATTTTGAAGATTTTATTGATTTGTTGTTAGTTTACCATTTTTAGTATCAATGAATGATGATAGCCTTAATAATAGACCTTGACACATCAATTGTTTATTAAGGAAAACAAGTGTTATGTTTGAACAAAGATTGCATTTTGATAACTTATCACTTGAGTTACTAACAAGTGTGAACGTGCCTTTAGTGGAGTACAACTTTTTGGCAAACACGTTACCATGAATATTGATCGTAAAAGAACCTCATAGGAAATATTGAGAGGAACATGACTCACAAACAAATGTGATACGATTATTTTCATTCTCCTCGTTTTAAAAATATGTAGACACACATCCCATTAAAGTGCCCACTCCAAGTCCCTTTAAAGAATAATAAGAACACTCAAAGAAATAGAAATTAGAATCTTTTTAACAACACACAACCTAAAGTACTACATGATCCCCAAGTCAACCAAATCACCCCACCTCTTATTTTCCATAAACAGCAAGAGGCGAATCTTTAAACATTGGGCATGATAGCACCAGGGTATGCAACAAGACCTAAAGTGGCAACCAAGGAGTACTTGGTGTTGTTGAATTTGAGCAACTTTATATTTGTCTGCAGCCGGTTTCCCCTTGGACCTGGTACAAGACTCAAGTGATGGGCTTGTATTGTTTTGTGTTAATAACGAGCACACTACTGAATGGTGAAAATGGTCGACTTTGTCTGTTTCTTCAACCATTGTCAAATGTAGGGGGCCAACATCTGGTTCCCTATTGCATGTTGAATGATCTGCTCAGTGGATCAACTTTGGGGCAAATATCAAGTACCCTAATATATTGTCATGTTGTCTTTCGTTGCCTTTGGGCATGCCCATTGGTTGAGGTCTTTGCTCCACTCTCCCTTCAATTGCAATTTGCCAAGTTTGATAAGTTGCAACTTGTAACTGAACCACCATGGGTGATTCTTCACAATTATGGAAATTCCCTATTGACCTATCTAAATTTTGGCCACTGGCATTCTTCTCTAGGAGGTACTTGAATCGATCCCTATTGTAATAAGTACAAGATTAGGGATCCTTGCCAGTCATGCATCTACTTTAAATTGCGAGTTATGTAATAATGTCCACCAAATTTAACTATGTCTTCTTAGTACTTATAAGTACTAAGAAGACATGGAGCTCCAAATTTAAGTCCATGTTGGTCACCTTGGAACCAAGTAGGGCCCACTTGGAACTCTGAGGGCCCTTAATGATCCCTAATGACTACCCACAACATCTAGGTGTACCTTAGAGCAGAGCCATCCACACCCAATTTGTGGGCTTCTAAAGTATTAGCACATCCAAATAGCAAGCAAGTTGTTTCCCCATCCCCACCCAAAACCATGAAATCTCGAATAATGTAAAGTGATGATTAATTAAATGTCACCACATGAGTCAATCATTGTGATCAACCAATCAAACCAAACCATCCTACTTAGTTAATAAATATTTCAAACTTACCCTATCTTTATATATATTACCCAACTAATATATCATTGAGCTTTACCTTTACACAAGGGAGTGCAATTTCTTTAAAACAATTAAACAAAGGTCATCTGCCAAAATCATTATCCAACACATATGTTTTTGGCATGCATGTGATTCAAAGAAAACGTTGCTTTTCTAAACACTCGCGCCTACCTTGAGTAGCATTGATCACAACCTCTTGGATTTAGTTCAAAACAAGAACTACTACTAGTACTAGATCATCCCTACAAGGTGAACAATTGAAAACCTTTGCTGGAAAACCCATGGTGATAGTTGTTCCAAAGAGATTTATAGCATAGCACATCTGCATACATTAGTTCCAGAACTGTTCAAATTATGGTGATTAACTATTGACTATATCTGTTTTTAGCTTTTAAAATTTCCATGACATATCATGACACAAGCTTTTAACCATGACATTCACCCTAAAACCTTAAAACAAGAGTGTATGCAATATATCTACTTACTGTTGGTAGTAATTCTTCTACTGTGGCTTATTAACAAAACAAATTGCTCTCATGCTCAACTAATATTCTTAGGTCGTGGACCTTTTGTGCTCATCAAAATCAAGATCATGCAAATTGCTGGACAAACTTTAGTTGTCTCACCTGGGCTCTGGCCCTAGGTCTTATTGTCATTAACTGGATGCCTGGTGATGTTTTTTGTTTTGCAAAAGTTGAGGATCTTAATGTTTGGACGAGCTGCTCTTTGAGCTCCAGAAGCCTCGAATGTTGCAAATCTGAGGCTCAAATCATGCCATGCTTTTGAATCATGACTGGGTTTATTATAGAGATTCGCATCAGAGTGTGAGAGACCAATAAGTGTCCCCCTCTTGCCCTACCCCGTTGATATCAATGACATATGCCTCTGAAGGCCCACCCAAGTTTCAAGGTTTTTCCATGATGGGACTGGATTTACAGACTTGTGAAGGATAAATGCTCACGAATTTAGATGAGTTGGGTGGGTGGCTTGGATTGTTGCCACCATCATTCAACCAAACATATTCTCATCAACAAAATGCTACTTGGTGGTGATTCTGATTATGATGTCAAGCTAGTGATCTCAGGGATCAAAAATGATGCACCTGATTGAGCACAGACACATGTCACAAAAACTGCAATGATTTCGAAACTGGAAAGATTTGAAGGAACCTGAGACTCAGCACTTGTAAGATCATCTGGCAAAACATCGTGTCAAGTGTTAGGTTAAGTGGCCAATCTTCGGTTTACATGAAAAACTTCAAACATGCCTAATCATTGTGCAAAGAATGGGAAGGGCAAAAAAAAAGTGTTTCCTTGACAGTCTTTACAATTAGGGAACATGTTGTGTAATCAATAGACATATCTGTGAAGTACTGGAAACTGTGGACGAGATGAGAAGTCAGGATGAAAACGGTACATGTCTTAAATAAAAAGATACAGGGTACCAAACTAGTTTTTATCATCTAAATGGGTCTGCAAAGGAGTTTCAACCCCAGTTTTGGATTTGCCTTTACCTGCTCCTTCACTGCTGGCTCATATTCTTCATTAAATCAGCCTTTGTCCGAATATAAGATCCTGCAAATCTTCTGAACTGATACCCAGTTTCATGAAACAATACCTGATTTTGCTCAGTTTTAGGACCACACTCAAATTGGGGATGAAACAGTGATTAGAGCTTCGAACTATTGCCACTTTACAGATCACTCTAATAACTGCATTACTTCCAAATGCATTCCTTCCCCTCAGTTACTGATATCTGTGCGACTGAACGTAGTTCAGCACAGTAAGTACTCTATTTTTCTTTTAAATTTCTCAGCTAGGCATGGTTTAGATCAGCTTGGATCAGTCCAATTTTGCCATCAATCTGTGAACTGTATTTTATTATGCTCTAATTATTCCTGACTTATTCCTCTCATGTGACTAGTGGGATGCTTGGAATTTGAGGTAGATATAGGCCGTGCATCTTTTGGACTTTTAAGCAGCATGTAATATTTTTATATAAGTAATACCGTTATGGTAGAAGAACAACCTGACAGACTCTTTCCAACTAGCCTTGAAACAAAAGCATTTTCAATAGAAAACTGGGTCTTGAACAGAAGAGATCAATGCAACTTTGGAGGACACATGTCCCCTGTTCCAAACAAACCCAAACCAAAATTGGTGTAAAATTCCTCACATAACAGCTAAATGCACTATCAGATCTAATGTTGGATGATTTGGCTGACTGCATAGCTTTTCTAAATGGAGCTTGATATTAAAGTTTATACAAGGATTCTCTCCCAAACTCAATCGGAATCGTGATCTTCTTCTAGCAGAAATATAATAAAATGGGGTTCACAATCTGGTAAAAAATTGTCACCCAATGAAGTTGGCAATTGTCTTTTTAACCTTGAAAGTGAAGTGTATTTACTTCATCTGGCACATATGACCAATAATTAGGTCTACAAAAGCCAATTGTAGACAAAAATTTATTGCAGAAAACTTGTGTGTCTAAATCTTGAAGGGGCCATATAAATTGCCATTGTTGTGAAACTGTCATGAATCACAATACTCTTGTTTGATTGGTTTGTATGCCCAGCATAACCCTATCCTAAATACTTGCAAAACGGTTATAGCAATGAGACAAGCTTGACTGAGTCAGTGGTCCTTGGAAAGGTTACGGAATGTTGAGAGTCCCCATATGTAGGGGAAAAAAATTGTTTTGTTGCTAGGACTTCAAAAACACAACTCAAGGTTGAAACTTTGAAACTATGGTCTCTCTGTCCAATGTCAGTCACCTATTTGATCCCTTGATGCGATGGGAGCGGGGCGGCTGTACTTAGCCTAACACACAACAACAAGAATACCTGATACAGGAGAAGGTTCAGCCTGACCTCATGGAGTGGGATTTTGAAACGGATACAATCTGGAGTGAGAAGTTGATGGTGGTTCTATTGAGGTACTACTACACAAAAGTTATTCAGGCCACCATAAAGAAAGCTGCCATTGATCGACACCCCGACCTTCTACCCCAAAAAATGGCCAAGTACAATGCAAAGTTATTCAGAGCACCATAGAGAAAGCTGCCATTGATTTGAACACCCAAAGTTTTTACAACAACCCAAAAAATAAAAGCCTACTTTGCTAAGGACTAATAGCTGCCAAACCCGATTTATATGATTGCACATGGACACTATACCTGCTACAAATGTCCTTCACTATATCCAAAATGGGCACCAATTCACATATGAATTTTATACACTGTAGGTAGTGGGGCTGGTTACTTGTCCCGACAAATGACAATGATCCCCTATTTCAGAATATTGGAATTAAAAAAAAAAATCTCCTCTGATTGCAACAATGATGACTAAGCATTTTAAAAAAGTATTACTTGAGTATTGAGACATTCTTTTCAGCTGCAAGAAGAAGGTCGTGGTGGGGATTTTCACATATGACTATGTAGTAGTGAATAAGCACCCAGAAACCTTAGTTTCCAATATTACCCTGGCCAACCCAAGTGCCTATAGCTGGCTGGGCAAGGGTCTGTGCCACTGTTTTTTCTAGCATAACAGATTTCTGGAGCTTATCTGTTGCTGTTGGAGAGCCGGGCTGATAACATGCCAGTCTAGTCTAGTATAGGGATCTGTTGCCATTTTGAGTCCTGATTTTGTAACATAAATGTCCTGGAGAAATCTCTTCACAGGATTATGCACAGATAACAAGCTTCTAGATCCTTATTCACACTACTCAAGTTAGTGCACATTTGATGCAAGTTAAGAAACCCACAAAGTTACCAAGTCACACACAGATTCATCACCCTCCCTTCAAGCTAGGCTCCCAAAAACCCATTGTAACTTCCAGTTTCTTTTTATCAATCCCCAAATTCATCAAGATGCATGGGACAGTGTGCAACCCAATGCCCATCATGGTATTTTCCAAGAGGAGCATTATGGGCACATGAGAGAGAGGTCCTGGTTTGAGACAGAACAGCAAACAGCCCAAATCAGAGGGATCACAAACTTGTATGTAAATAAGAACCTTCTTTTCCCCCATTTCAAAACAGAAGATCCCACTTCTGTAGATTATTGAACAACCTGCTGACTGGTCTTGTATGTAAGAAAATACAGGAGGCAGCTATTGTAATTTGACAAAAATCAGAGCATGATGTGGTGCATTTTTGCATGACCCAGTGAGCTCAAACGTGAGAATTGCCTCATGGAGGATCCAATCAAAGCACAGCTGACAATTTTTCGACTCCCATATCCCCATGCACCAGGCATGATTGTGCATAGTGTGCCAGAGGGAACCCCAGGCATTTTCCATCTCTTGGGTTTCAACTTCCTTCTATGGTGCATCTGTGACTGTGTTTGCTTTACTATCATAGATGCTTCCCTACACTTCTTCTATGGAACCTACCTGCATATCAGCAACAGATCAAATCAACATGAAAACAAAAATTTCTGCAGTAGGTATTTCCTTCCTGCTTTTGGAGTTTTTACTTGAATCGCACCACCACCACTGCAGGTCCCACCAACTTCTTCTACCTGCCACTAAAATCTATTCAACACAAATTTTGTGTTCACCCCTTGACCATCTGGACAGGGTTTGCCTTGAGATCTACACTAAGTCTGCAAAGTAGCAGAATTGGAGACAGAGTTTGAAGCTTTCTCTGGGAGTCTGCCAGTATTGTACTCCAACATTGACCCCTGGCACATCTTGCCCTGATCACTGTGACATAAGTAGTTTGGAAATACATTTGGTGACTTTCACACTCTAAAATTTGCTACTTCTCTACACCTTTACTTCTGAACTGCATAAATTTGATGTTCGTCTCCCAAGCTTATCCACTGAGCTTTCCCAAGAGAAACAAATTATTAACATTGAAACAAGTCAATGCAACGAATTCAACACAAATAAGATCAGAGAAAACAGATGCTTATCAATGGAACACATTATAAACACTGAAATGTACATCATTTTCTGTGTGGCCTGGACATATATCATTGCAACTTTTGAGCTTCTACAAGTCTTGGAGACTATACTGCCACATAAGAAATTCAAATGTTGCAGGAATGCTCAAAACCACTAGGTATGCAGATGAGATACCACAATGTAATACATACACCAGAGTGTTACATCATCCTATTGAAGTCTATGTTATGCATGGATCTGCCACAACAATAACTTATATTTTATATTAGCACAATATCTTTCACATCCAAGGTGGGTCCATCACAGGCAACCCACTTGGCCCCTGTTCTCAGTTTGTATTGACCTGGGCAGATCAAATTTGCAGAGGCAGGAAGCTCAGACTTGACATCACATCTTG
>Ga0116228_10006736_pt1 | contig 10263 bp, 9 predicted proteins | sample S1TSphfallax_2_FD_89694 | JGI IMG/M metagenome (GOLD analysis project Ga0116228, IMG submission 89694) | Host-associated microbial communities from peat moss isolated from Minnesota, USA - S1T2_Fc - Sphagnum fallax MG | ecosystem: Host-associated > Plants > Peat moss > Unclassified | place: USA... | reverse complement strand
TGCTAGGGTTGCGACACTCTCCCCCACTTGAAGAAGAGGTCAATGTCCTCATTGACACTTAGAGTTTTCCTCTCACACAATTGCACTCCCGGGTCTACTATTCGGCCCGCATCTTGCAACCCCTTTGCCTTGGTCGCGAGCCAAATGCTAGGGTTGCGACATTGGGGTAGATGGTGTTAATGTTTTTCAAGGCACAAAAAATGGTGTTACAAAACATATTCATGACACCTATGTCCCTCATTCTATTGGGGTGCATTACATGGCCCATTAGATTAATTTGGTTGTCCAAACATTGTTGGAACTCCCTTTGGTGGTGTGGATTGAAAGTTTGCTACAATGTTTATAGTCTTATTTTGCCCACTCACCTAAAAGGCATTTGGAGTTCACTAAGATTCTGGAACTCATGGCAACAAAATTCTCCAAAATGTGAAGACAAGATGGATTTTGATGTTGAGCCCTACCAAGAAAGTTATGGCAAGATACAAAATTCTACTTGTGAAAATGGCCTTTGATAACCTTATAAACCAACAAGTTATGTTGAATTATGAACACTTTTGTGACATCCATATTTTTCTTGGATTTGCTTACATTTCGCCTTCACTAGAATCTATGCAAGTTGTGATCAAATTTGCACAATCTAGAGATGTGTTTGTGTGTGATTTGGTGGTAGCCATCAAGGTTTGTCAAAGCAATGTTTATTGTATGTACTGTGATCATACTTCCAAGTTCATTATTGATAGCTTTTGGGCTTTCAAATCATTATTGGACCTGAAGCATGAAAATATCCACATGCGTTGGATAATTGATGCGAAATGTGGAATTTCACATTTGGCCTTTGAGTTGAATGGCCAATAGGTTTGGCCAAATTCATTGGGATTTGGAGACCATGGTGCCTTCTATGGTAATAGAGGATGTTTTTTCTATTGTTGAATCATTGGTGAAAAACTAATGCAAAGGTAAGTCCTATAACTTTCTACCTTTCAACATTTTGCCCCCAATTTTTTTTTATTCTAATTTTTTGAAATTTTTTCACCTTCATGCATGCAATAAGCTTGTGGTTTTATTTGTTTTGATAAGTGTTGGAAAAGCTTTGGTTTGAGAGCTTGAAATTAGAATTCCAGCCAATGGTGTCATGGATGTTTTTGGGATTGTGTATCCTTAGTATTGGATGGAATCGGAATGTGATACAACATTTTTCAAACACCTTCAAGTTATTAAATTAGCTGTTTGCTTGGGCAAAACCCATAAGGTGGATGACCAAGATATGATGGTGGGTGAATTACTCAATGTTAATGACCTTGATGGCTAGCAAGGCATGTTCAAGCTCACAATGAAATAAAATGCAACAATGTGTATGGCACCTCCTTTTGACTTGAATCCTTTAACCAAAATGTGATGCCTTGTGACAACATTTCGAGTACTTTCCTTTAGTTTCCCAAAGTATGTGAAACTTTGTTGAATTGGCAATGGTGCAGATAGTTGGCAACATGGAGGATGAGAGATGTTTTTTTACTTTGACTTTTATGAAGTCAAAGCTTTGAAATAGGCTTACTACCCACCTACCACTTGTTGTGCACATGTTTGCACAACAATTCTATATTTTGCAAAATTTCCCATATGCAGATTGTATTGAGCAATGGTGAAGAGCTCACCATCAATATTGTTATGATGACTATGCAATATGCCTTCTGCATTTTTTGGGCTAGTTTCTAAAGGGGCATATATGTATTGTTGCAAAATTGAATGGTTGTTTTGTGAGACACATAACTTTCTTTCCATGGTGTTGGCATTTTTTACCCTTTTCTCACACTGCAATGCCATGGGTTTATATTTCTGCCTATTGTATTTGGGTACTAACTTGTGCGTTTGTAGGTCATTTGTGCTGGAATGGCCAGTGTCGAGGGTTCAAATCCCCTAGCAGTGCTTATGTTTGCTAGAATTTAGTGTCAAGGGTTCAAATTCCCCCATCAGTGCTTATGTTTTCTAGAATTTAGTGTCAAGGGTTCAAATCCCCCACAAATGCTTATGTTTGCTAGAATTTAATATGATGCGTTTTGCAAAGAAGTTGTTTGCACTTTGCAATGTGTGTGCAATATGCACTTCATAGTGCTTACTCACATGCATTAGATTTTACTATTTGGGGGAAGTAGTTGCTAGATTTTGACAAAAACTTTTCACTCATCACCCAAAACACTCCAAATACAACAATAAAGTAGCCCAAAAACTCCAATTTAATTTGAAACATGGCCAGATTTTTTCTCCTTTAAATCTGAAAGAAGGGCCAGAAATTTCACCTTCACAATAATGTGACAGCCACTTGGAGATAAATACTTTGGGAGTGGGGCCAAAAAAAGCTCCCAACAAATCTAAATCTTAGCCAGTTGAGCACCGCATGCAGTGCAGATGTAGCCCAACAGGCCACTTTGCAAAAATGAAAAAAAAAAACACTGCTCTGGAACAAGCCATGGAAGAACGCCTTAATTGCCACCAAATGGACTAATGGGTAGCTTGCCGTACGGGACTTTACTGGACTTTGGCCAAAGTGAACCGGCACTAACCCACGCACCATCCAGTGGATGCCCATTCTGACTCAGATGTGGATGAACCTAAACTGCGAGTTAATATCTGGTTTCCCCTGTGGTAATCCATTCTGTAAAGAAGTGGGTCTTATATATAGGTATATAGGTGGGAAAATATGCTTTTAAAATAGGTAATGGCTGTTTTTACTACCTACTAACATGTGGGTTGTGTGTAGGTAGGTAACATAATAACAACCCATTTGCAGGTTCTTAGTAGGTAGGTAATAAAATAGCCAGCTTGGGAGTGGGTTAGTACTAATTAGTAGGTAGGTTATAAAATAGGCAACTGATGTAACCACCCTGGTTGATTAGGGAACTGCAACCCGACAGAAAACTGTTTCCTGACCAATTATTATCATCCATCCTTCATGGTGCGCTGGAGGGTGCTGGTTCACTCTGGCCCTGGACTGGCTGCTTTCCCAAGCGGACTGGGCCCTACCAGGATTCTTCGTTGCATTTTCCGCAGTACTTTACATGACTCGATTGAGCAAAAAAAGGTCGAAACATGTCCTAATTTAATAGCCATTAATGATATACCTGAGACCCATAGCTCGCCACAATTAAAATCAAATAATAGCTGTCATGTAGAGATAGGAAACTCAAAATTAACCTCAGTATGTTAAGCCAGCATCAATCGCCCAATTTCCACTTCATTTTTTTAACCTAATAAGAATCTGGCTCCTTTTGCGTGCGTGCATTTTTTAATAGGAAAATTATTATTAATATTATTGTTACAATTTGTTGGTTGAGCAAAATTGATGAGTTTTTCTAGAATTGGTTTTTTCTTCAGCAAATAGTAGCCAGAATACGTCATCAAAAAAGTCATTGAGCCAATTACTATTTACTCCAGGGGAGTAAAAAAAAAAAAGCTCTGATATCGTTCGTTGTCAATGAACTGTGTGAATGGTCAGAATCGCGACACGCGTCCGTAAAAAATTTGGCCCCACAAATTCTGTGTAAAACAAAATGACGCCAAATCGTCATTACCTGGAAACGCGGTAATCAGAATGAAATTCCCCATTTCTTTTATGGAAAAGTGAGGAGGATTCCGCCATTTACGGACACGTAATCCTGGAATAGCCAGGTCTGGAAAACCCGGTCAAAACAAACGCTTTCTGTAGACTTCGGAAAAAAGACTTCAAGAATTATTAGGCGCATGGGCCGGCGCCATTATTCCCCGCATTCCATATTCGGAATGGAGCCAAAATTCCAGATTCCGCATCTTTCCCCCAGCTAAATTTATAAGGCGGAAAGTCATGGTTTTCTATTCCTGTTGGAATCCCCCATTCTGCGCTTGACTTCCCCCCTCGGAATTTAGGTCTATAATTCGCGGAATTTACCTAGAACCACATGCTGTTGACAGATTCCTTGTGGAATCTACTTCTTCTCCCGCTCTCTTCCCCCTTCTGGCCTTCCATCTATTTAGATCGTCGCGCCCTCTGCCCTTCCACCTGTTTAGATCGTCGCGCCCTCACACTCTTCGCGTTGCGTCGCGCACTGTTCTGTCGTGAGAAATCCGTGCGTTTCTCTCCAGCTTCTCCTGTCTTTTGCGCTCCCACCAACATCCTGGAGAGAGGAAGAGCAAAAGTCTAAGTTCGAGAAGTTGAGCGACGAGAATTAGTGAAGAACCGAGTAAGAAAAGAGGAAACGAGGAGGAGAGAAGCGGGAGTGGAGAAACTTTGGCAACGATGTTGGTCGACAGTTTTCGAGTGGAGAGTCCGAATGTGAAGTACACGGAGGAGACTATAGAGTCCAAGTATGAGTACACGACCACGGATATGGTGCACGAGGTGATGAAGAACGGAAAGTACGAGTGGGTGGCACGGCCGAAGTCTGTGACTTACCAGTTCGTCACCAAGCGCAAGCTTCCGAAACTCGGGTAACGAAAATACACATGTCCTGCTCTAACCAGCGAGGATTTTTCTCTCATGATTCGGAAAGGAGTGCATAGTCATAGTGACGGTTGGCATCAATTTCTTCTCAGTGGAGTTTGCAAAGAACAAAGCTCATCATCAGGGCCTGCAATTCATCCACCCCCTGAGGAATTGCAGGACTTTGAATCTTCCGCACTCACATCATCCAACTTCTCCTCTTGTAATCTGTTGCTCTTCTCTTCTTCCCATTGGAGCTCCAGCTCCACAATTCTCTTTTGAAATTCCTCCTTGGCACTTACTTTGTCTACCGTGCTTCAGCGCATTTCAAAAGATCACTTCTTGGACTGACTCCGATGCCTGTAATCTGCTCCAGGACTTCATGTTTGTAACCTAGCTTGTGGGAGCCATGGCTAGTGGAAACCCTTGTCCATTTGGGCATAGCTAGTGGTAACCCTTGTCCAGTGGGGCTTATGTGCTGATAACCTGGCTGTAGGCAGAGCCAGCTTTTGTAGCCAGTTATCCAGTTCAATTCCAAAATGGGTTGAAAGCCTTGATCAAAGATGTAAGCTTTTGGGTGTTTAGAATGCAATGACTGATCATAAAGTGGCCCTGTCTCACACTGAGTGGGAGTCTGGCCCTTTAGAGCATGGAAGGAGCATTCAGTCATGTTGATTGACACTTTGACACTTCAGACCTCATGGTTCTTCTTTGTCTTTGGTAGTAACTTCTTTTAGTGGTTGCCAGCAGCATTGTGACTGAGGCTTCCCTTTTGCTCTTTTCAGAAATGTGAAAGATTAAAAAGAGGTAGATTGTCATGTGATTGTTTGCTGGAAATTCTGAGCAGCTTGTTATTATGTACTGTGACACAAACTGCCAGGAGCTGATGAATTCAGCAGATAGAAATGACAGCTAATCATTGCCATTCATTATGACGGTGATGATGGGTTGATGTATCAAAAATGATACTCACAAGGTTAATATAATTGCACTTGATTCTTGTTGTGCTTGTTTGGGTTTGGCTGGAACTGAATTAACTGTTTACTTTCGAAGCTGTATTGTGGTTGTTTTCTCTGCAATTTGATAGTTTAGTGAAGAGTCTTCTTTGGGACCAGAAAGAGGTCTGAGGTTGCTTAGGATGGGTTCTCTTGTCAGGGTTGTCACGAGAGTGGGTATAAAGATTGGATGATGCTGTTTGTGTTTGCAGAGTGATGCTTGTGGGATGGGGTGGCAATAATGGGTCTACTCTCACGGCAGGCATTATTTCGAACAAAGAGTAAGCTTTTCTTGTCCTTCAATCTCTTATTTTCTTCCAAGCTATTTGAAACAGTTGTACCTGTGGTCACCTTCAGCAGCGTGGCCTGTGATCAGTGGTGCATCATGACTTGTGTATGTTTCTCCTGTAACAGGGGAATCTCATGGGTGACCAAGGATGGAGTGCAACATGCAAACTACTTTGGTTCATTAACACAGGCATCTACTTGTCGCATTGGCACCTTCAGTAGAGAAGAGATCCATGTTCCTTTCAAAAGCCTCCTACCCATGGTATTTGCCAACCTCCAATGCACTGCTTGTTTTAATATCTGAGATAAACCTGTTGCAAAGGAGAGAGCTCTCTAGCAAGAAATGTTATTTGGTGTCAACTACTACTTTTATTGTTGTTTGTGGATGTTCTCCCCTGCTGTCTTTTTCTTCTTCCTGGTCCTTCCAGTCCCTTGTTTTTTGCCTGCAGATTTCTCTGTACTCATGCGAGTTATTTTGGTGGAGGTGAAGACACATAACTGTAGCTTTTTTGTTGGTGCAACTTGTGAAGGTGGACCCAAACGACGTTGTGATTGGTGGTTGGGACATTTCAGACATGAATCTGGCAGATGCCATGGAGAGAGCGAGAGTGCTCGACATTGATTTGCAAAAGCAGTTGCGACCATTAATGCAGGATATGGTTCCTCTTCCTGGAATTTATGATCCGGACTTCATTGCTGCTAACCAGGGGTCTCGGGCAAATAACATCATCAAAGGCTCAAAGAAGGAGCAGATGGAAAGGGTGATTCAGGATATCAGGTGAGGAACACACATATCATGTTACTTTTTCATTCTGTGCAGTTGAATTAGCTGCCATCTGTCATGTGGAGATGACTGTCAGATCTTTAACAAGAGGGTACTTACTTGTTGTGCAGAACTTTCAAGGCTGAAACCAAAGTTGACAAGGTTGTGGTACTCTGGACTGCCAACACTGAGCGGTATAGTGATGTCATTACAGGACTGAATGATACCAAGGAAAACCTGTTTAATTCGTTGAAAAATGGTGAACCAGAGATTTCGCCTTCAACACTGTTTGCCTTGGCATGCATCCATGAGGGTGTGCCATTCATCAATGGCAGCCCTCAGAATACTTTTGTTCCTGGTATGTTCATATTTAACAGTACATGATTTCTCTTGTGTTTACACTGAACAAAGGCAATGTAGCTACTTGGGGCTGTAGATCAATTTGATGATTGGGTTGTGATTTGAGTGGCTGTGCAGGTGTGATAGAGTATGCCATAGAAAAGAATTGCCTGATTGGTGGGGATGATTTCAAGAGTGGGCAAACTAAGATGAAGTCTGTGTTGGTAGACTTCCTAGTTGGTGCTGGCATCAAGGTGTGTAATCTGACAGACCTTAGCAAAAAGCTTGAAATGTCTCAAAGCACTCTCAAAATGCTTGACAAATGAATTGAGGATTGAATAGTAGTAGTAATGGTAGTACTGACCTCTTGATTTTAAGTTGGTGCTTGGCTTTTGTGATATGTGCAGCCTACAGCAATTGTGAGTTACAACCACTTGGGAAACAATGATGGGATGAATTTATCAGCACCGCAGACATTTAGGTCAAAGGAAATTTCCAAGAGCAATGTGGTGGATGACATGGTGTCCAGCAACTCTATCCTGTATGGCCCTGGTGAACACCCAGACCATGTCATTGTTATCAAGGTAAATTTTCTAGTGTCAAACTGCTTTGAATTGTTTCTCCTCAGCCAATTTTGATGATGTTGTTCAGTATTATGCAGAGTGTAATCATATGGATTGTCAAAATTGTACTCACAAGTGTGTGGGAGTCTTGGTGAAGGATGTCTGTCCTGCCCTGTTTGCACCTATTCTGTAGCTTCATGCCTACTTTTTTTTAGGAGTCAGGAGCTCTGAATACAACAACTGAGAAATATTGTGTGGGTTGTGCAGTATGTACCATATGTAGGTGACAGTAAGAGAGCCATGGATGAATACACATCAGAGATATTTATGGGAGGAAGAAACACCATAGCGATGCACAACACATGTGAGGACTCATTGTTGGCTGCTCCCCTCATCTTGGATCTAGTGCTACTTGCGGAGTTGTGTACCCGCATTGAGTTCAAGGCAGAAGGCGAGGTATGCATTTCTGTGCTGCTATTTCTTACATGGGTGGAAACTTGAGGGCATTAAAAAAAATTATATGATGGGATTTTTGTGTATAGCAAGCCTGATGCAGCTTACCTGGAATTGAGACATTGCTAGTATAAGGTGACAGGTATTAATTCTGCATGTTATTTGTTGTGAGGTGCAGGAGAAATTGCATTCTTTCCATCCAGTAGCAGCTATTCTGAGCTACCTGACTAAGGCACCTTTGGTAATCTCAGAACCCTTTCCCACTTCTCTGTTCTGTATCTTCTGTGAGAGTTCCAGTCGGAAAAGAAAATTCTAAATCCACATGCATGGATTGATCACACACATAGCCTCAATTTGCTCATCTGGGCATAGTTTTGAGTTGTGTTTTTCGTAATACCAGCAGTTGGGGCATTTGAAATCAATTGAGTGTCAACAATCACAACTGTTGGAAAAATGGCAGGTACCTGCAGGGACCCCTGTTGTGAATGCTTTGGCAAAGCAGCGTGCAATGTTGGAAAACATTATGCGTGCCTGCATTGGTTTGGCTCCAGAGAACAACATGATGTTGGAGTACAAGTAAATAATGTCCTTATGAGTTTCTCCACTGGTGATTGGTAAAGCTGACAAAGAGCATTGACGAGTCACACTGTACTAGGCTTTGATTGTAGCAATAAATAAACTGGTGGATGTATTGCTTTGTTGAATGATTACATTTTAGTGCCCAAGCATATTGCTTCCTTGTCTTTAAAACCATGTGATTTGTTTCTTACTTATGGTTCTGGGAATTTTTAGCTTTCGAATTTGTGACTTTTGTTGCTATTTCATCGAAAACAGGAAGGGGACAAAGAAACTTAGGTAGGAATTGTAAACTGTTTGGAGGATTTTTTCTGCAAAAATGTCATCCAGGTGGGTTTAATATTATGACAAGGTACTTGTACAAATACTCCATCTAAAAGATGCGATGTGATTATTGTCCTTCTGCAAAGATTTTGACAGCTAACATGTCAAAGATGTGGGTGGCTAATTTTGACCCCTCTTCAGCTTCTTCACCATTTTCAAATCTCTTTGCTGCATATAGATTATGGCAGTCATGTCCAGTAAAACTCTCAGAAGGAATTTCTAGAAATTCCAGGGAAAGGACTAACTGTATTCTTTTTGGGGATTACAGTTGGGGATTTTGTTTGAATTTGTGCAAATACTGAGTATTTTCGTCTTTAAGTTGAAAGTGAGGATTTGTTGGAATCTGCACAAAAACTGTGCATATTCAACTTTGGGTTGAAAAGTGAGGATTTTGTTTGTATTTGTGCAAAAACTGTGTGTATCTGTGTGTATCTTTTTTTGGGTTGAAAGTTAGAAGTTTGTTTGGATGTGTGCAACAACTGCGTGCATTTCTTCTTTGGGTTTGAACGCTACAATTTGTACAAAAACTCTGGATGGAGGCAAAAATTGTGCATATTCTTCTCTGGGTTGAAAGCTAGGATTTGCTTGGATTTGTGCAAAAACTATGAATATTCCTATTTGGATTGAAAGGTACAATTTGTTTGGATTTTGTACAAAATCTGTGCATATTCTTCTTCAGGTAGAAAAGGAGGATTTGTTTGGGATTTACTTATCTATGATACAGTTTGCATAGCAGTAAGCTTTTTGGCTGTTAAAAATGCATACTACATGCTCTACTTTAGATGCACATGACACGCTCATGAGAATTTGTGCAACATCATGAGAAAAAGCAGAAAAAACCATGGTAAAAAATTACAGCACAACATGGGCCGCAACTAAATAAATGAATATTACAGTTTCACCTTGCATAAGTAAAAGAGCCCATGCAAAATTTCTATACTGAAACAGAGCATGCTACATTCTCATCGCAGTGACCTACTTTCTCATTGCAGACATGCAAAGGAAGGCCGCCATAGTGCAGTGTGAAAGTAATCATAGAAGCTGAAAGTTTTCCATACTGTAACAAAGTACACTACTTTCTCATCGCACACATGTGAGAAAGGCCACCATAGTACACTGAAAACACTCATAGAAGCTGGCATTGGCATGCCCGACCATATGGAGCAACCAAATACCCTAACTGATACTACTAATGATAAGAGGTGGAAGATGGATCCCAGTTTTGCCAGTGCAAAACTAAGCAATCAACCTCCTTGTTACAGCAAACCAGCTTTGCACCATCCATTTAAAGCCTGTTAAAAATGCAGATGACCGGCAACTGAAAATTATAATGGAATTGTAGATGAACGGGAACTAAGTTATAATGGAATTGTAGAGTACCATCCATTTAAAGCCTGTTGAAATGTGGATGACTGTCAACTGAATTATAATGAAAATTGTATAGATGAACCCTGAACTAAGTTATAATGGAAATTGTAGACGAACTGGAACTGAGTTGAAATGTGGATGACC
>Ga0116228_10006735_pt1 | contig 10263 bp, 8 predicted proteins | sample S1TSphfallax_2_FD_89694 | JGI IMG/M metagenome (GOLD analysis project Ga0116228, IMG submission 89694) | Host-associated microbial communities from peat moss isolated from Minnesota, USA - S1T2_Fc - Sphagnum fallax MG | ecosystem: Host-associated > Plants > Peat moss > Unclassified | place: USA... | reverse complement strand
TAGAATTCAGGAGAGGTTCTGGATAGGAAAGCACTAGATGGTCTGTTTGCTTAATGTTTTGACAGCTGAGAGGTTGTTAATTAGACATGTAACACACCAAATATGATACATCACAATGAAAGAAGCACCAACACAAGTTGTAAAGGAATCAACACAAAGTATTTCTATGCTGTGTTGTGGGGTCTGGTCACTGTAATTCAGGGCTTGGTTCTTTCTAATGCTTTAGTGAGAGACTGGCCCATTAGTGGAGAGAGTATGCTCTACTTCATGACTTCATTTGATGAAAACTCACACAATCCAACTTCTAGTAAGTATGCCCATTTGTCCCAATTCATAGCGTTCCTTGGCTTTGCAAGATGTGAAGTGATGGTGGCTTGGAAATTTCAGAGCTTTCCCAAACCAACAAATCATTCTCCCATTATTCTGTTTTACTGTTTATGATAGTGAAGGAAACATTGTCCATCACAGTAGGAAGCAAGCAAAGATCTGAATGTTGGTGGTATCAGGTGAAAGCTGTAGGGTGGACAGCTTCCATGCATACAGAGTTAAGAGAAAAGGTGATAAAGGAAGCTTCCACATTGGTGCCACAGCTTATCAGCATCACCCCTCTGACTCTGATGTTTCCATTGGCTTTAGCTTCAGCCATTGAACTGTTCCTTCCAGAGCACCCCAACAGCTTTTGTCCTCAAGATAGAGAGAGAGAACAAGTTGTGGAGCTTCTGCTCAATCACTTGAAAATTGTGTCCGCTCGAATTGGTGATACACTGCACTTTACCTCTTCATCCTCTCTCTTCTTGCATTTTCAGGCTGTATGTTCCTACTCCCTGTATTGTGATTGTCTAGTAGCATTTGTGAATCTGGCATTGCTATTGAATCAGAAATTGCTTTGTGCTTCAGCTTCCCATGTATCATGGTTGACAAGCTAACATTTGGTTGAGCTGCACAAATAAACAGAAATTGCAAGGGTATATTACAAACTGTACAAAGCTCGCCTCACATATATGAGAGGGAACGTAAATGTGGCAATTGTTCAATTCAAGGCAGCAACCATATCTGCTTCTAAGTTTACAATGAGGTACGCAATTCCTCAATATCTTTCAACTCTAGTGATTTTCTCATTTTTCACTTATTGAAAAGTGTGTGGACCAAACCATATTTGAGAACCTAGAAGTAGAACATACGATGAGATTATATTGTTTTCAGCTTCTTGCAAACTGATATAAAACCCGGTGACACTGAAATCCAAAGGCTTGCAGAAAAGATGGCACACCGATGGATAGAAGAGTGCAACCAGGCAGTTGCTATGTCAAAAGTAACACCAGCTTGACTACCAATATATTAATATTGTGGATCATCCAAAGGCCAAGGACTACTACTACACTAAGTTCTTACCTGTTCCAGTTTTGTAATTCAAAATGTCTTATTGCTGTCTCTGGAATTGTAAGTCAAAGGAGTACACTTGCACATGACCATGAATTGTTCCCTTAGGTAGGAGAAGATGACAGAAGCTGGTTATGTGAAATCTTTGAGACATCAAATAAATGAAGAAGGCATTTTACAAAAGGTAATCAATCAAATGGTGGACTTGTAAGGTGAGTGGCAGTAGCTATGAGTGCCAGTGGCTATGAGTGCTGCTATCGGTTGACTCATTACTGCCATTTGCCTTATCTATTGATAGATGGATGTGCATCTAGTTTTATTTGTTATACAAAACCGATATACTTATCCAGATTTCCACATCTGCTGAAGATGGTGTTGATCCATCCAGACCGGATTGTGTGTTAGCATATAAGCAACTATCGGCACAGAATGTTCCTTATCTACGCCACAGTCAACCAACATCCACGAGTGCATTGTCTGTCCGTTGGAAGCTTATGATGAATCAGTTGTGCATGAGTAACATATCTCAGTAACCTCTGTAACCTATCTTGTAAAGAATAGCTCCTTTAGGTAGGTATGTACAAAGGAGAATAGGTAATAGGTGGCTTCTAGGTAAGTAGATGCATGTGGATGGTTAGTACATCAGTAAAGGGCTAGTGAGTTGTTTGTAGGTGGATAGTGAAAACTGAAACTGAGCTAATCACCTTCTGGCTAATGAACTGGAACCCAATAGAAAATTGTTTCCTATGCACCTGCACTATGCATCTCTCCTGGAGTGCAAGTGGCTGGTGGTCTGTGGTTCACCCTATCCCCTAATCTTGGCCTCACTCTAGATGGTATTTCTTGCACTTTCGGCATGCTAATACAGTTATGAAGAAGAAGAGTCGTTACACAAGATCCTTGGCATTTCAAGTTCAGGTGCACAAGGAAAGAATTGTACCATCCAGCTGAAAAGCCGGGGTTGAGAGAAGTTGATGTATAGGGTAAGGCACCCACCCAAGGGACTTCACAAGTTTGAGCACTTGTAAACAAGGGTAATTGCTCAATGAAAAGGGCAAAAGCTTGTTTTTCGAAAAAGGATGAGTTTTAACAAAATGTCACCCATTGGACCAACTGGGGAAGTGTGTAATCTCGTGGATGCATCCCAGCAAAGTTCCAAGAGGTTCACAAGATAAGCAGATTCAAAATACAAAGGAATTATTTTTCTATTTGAGGTTAAGGGTATTGATCACGTATGGCAATGAGATTATACTATGTAGGTTCTTTCTGCAATGACAATCTCGATACTAGTGTCAATACCCACAAAAAGCTCTCCATATCTAGCCAACTTTGGTTCCAACCGAAAATCTTGAATTAATTAGGCAATAGGTTATGTAGGGTTTTATGTGAGAAGACACACTTAGAATAATAGAAAGAGCTCTAAAAAAGTAGCAACAATGAAGTAGTAGCAAATGTCAATAAGGTTTTTTGACAATAAAAAAGCAACAAATAACCACCAATAAAATATTTAACTACCAATAGAATAGGCACTAATATTCACTAATAGAATAACCACAAATAGCTTATGGTAATATAGCCTAGAATAACCAATAATAACATAAGGTGAAATAACTTTTAATCGCTAGAATTAACCAATAATATTTTCACATAGTCGAAAATAACCTAAGATGAAATAACTTATAATAGCTTAAAATAATTTATAATAAACACAAATAACATAAAATGAAATAACCTATAATAGCCAAAAATACATTACAATAATCAAAAAACAACTTAAGGTGAAATAACTTAAAATAGTCAAAAGTACTTAGAATAACCGAAAATAACCTAAGGTGAAATAACTAAAAATAGCCAAAAATAATTAAAAATAGTCATAAATAGGCATAAATAATGTAGGGTGAAATAACTTAAAACAATGAAAAGTAGCCTTAAAATAATTGAAAGTAACCTTATATAGATAGTATTATTATATTAGCAAAAATCTTATCCATTTATTAAACAATTTAATTTCAAAATAATGTTCATTGAAATGTTATTGAATAATGATATTCAATAAAAAATTGTTCAAATCATTTTACATTTTCAAAAGGAAATAAATGTAATTATGTACATTATTGAAATAATAATAATTAAAGTTTAATAATTTCATTTGGACAAAATCTCAATAACATATGAATTTTCAAAGTTTATGTTTTTATAATATTATAAATGGAATGTTTCATAATTAAAATGCAATATAAAACATTATAAGAACAAGTGCGATAGTTTGATGGTAGGGGTGTTTGCTTCCATCTTAGAGGTCAAGGGATCAAACCTCACAAATGGTGTGTTTGTGGTCAACAATGGTAAATTGATTGAATATTTTTTTACCTAGTTCTTTGAAGTAGGTGCCTACTTAAGTTAATTACATGTTTTATGTATTAAGGCTAGGTTTTTAACCTATCATAGGTAATGACACTTATCAATAATTCATAAACTGAAAAATCATGAAATTATCAATAATATTAAATATTACATTAAATATCAAATAATTTAAATTTAATTTATTTCCATGTTGCCTAATTAATTAACTAACAAGTGAAATGGCTTGGTAAATTTATATTTCACTTGAAAATAACCTTATTTCATTAAGTACCAATGGACCAATTCATTGTCCATAGTAATTGGTCCATGTTCATTGGGGGTTGACTAGTTTCACCATGGTAAAAAAGTTCAAATTCATTCAAAATTTAGTGAAACCTAAAGTGAACTAGGACGCATTTTGGATTCCACCAACATCATCTACAATAAATGCGAAAGGTAGTTTTGTCATTGAGTCAAATCTGAAGTCTATTATGAAATAATGGGAAAATATTTGGTTGTAGTTGAAAGTTGAAAAAAAAGCTAATAGGAATATCACTTGATGACCATATTTGGAGTTTGAAATCTTGGGACCAAAATGGTATAGGTATTGTGAAATTATTGTGTGGAAAATGTTGTAAGGAATTTGGAGGATTAGTGGATGACCATAGTAAATCTTCTATCAATAATCTCTTTGGAAATTTCAAAAAGAGCCATAAATGTCATTTGTGCATGTTCAAAATTGGTGTTGAAGAAAAGGTGTGGACTTTTCTACCCATCCTCAATTTGTTGTTCCTAAGGGGAAAACCATTTTTCTCTCAAATGAAAATTAGAAAAGGGATGTTAAAGAAGGCATAATAATTATTGACTACGTTAATGCACCATTCGCTATAAATGAACAACCTTTTGTTTTTGTTGGTGATCTAGAATCATCAGAATTGAAATCATTTTGGTAAAAAGTAAGATGTACCTTTTGCAATGATTTCTTTCAACTATCCCTTCCAAAGAAGAATCTAGAAAGAATCTTGAAGAAATACATGAAAGGGACCAAACATGCAAAAGCAATTGAAGATGTTTCGAGTAAGAAAGGTTATGCAACATTAGCTTTGTTGACAAGGCAAAAGGGGAAGCCTTCAACATCTAGCAAAGGTGTTTCAAGGAACCAAAGGAATTTATTTGTATTGATGGTTAAATTCAAACAAATCTACAAATATTGACGCATAACTTGAAAGTAATACTAATTTTATACTTGGTTTGTTCTATTAGGGTTATTGGTCAATGACTTGCAAATATTTCACAAACAAAATCTTTGAAGTTCATAACTTATTACAAGACCCTCTTCTTGGGTCCGCATGGGTTGTTGAACCTCAAACAAAAGTGGAGTTGAAATTAAGATGTTTGGAGTACAAAATTGATGGTTGTTTTAAACATTGAAATTGTCCACGGATGTCTTATTTTGGTGAACCATTCACTATTTCACTTGTGATGCTTGCTGCCGAATTCCATAGGAACCTAATTTTTTTTAAAAGGTAGTTCAAGAAGATGTAGCCATCGTAAAGAGAGGTGCCAAGGGAACAAGGTTTGATAGGAGGCTACGGTACTTGTTTATTCATGAACTATCTACCCATAATTGTGCCATTTGTAAAAAATATCAAGCTACCAAGTCTGCACTTTGGTATCAAAAGGGTAGGGTTGCCCGATTGAAGATGTCTAGGCCATCATTAAAGGCTAGCTCACTTGAATGTTTGAGAGAAAATATGTGTTTCAATTTTGCAGTAATATCTTGTTTACCCATCACACAAATGCCTTTGGTGGGAAACCTACCTTGTGGGATTTTCTAAAAAATGTTGTAGGAAATCTAAATTGGAAAAAAAATAGGTTACAAGTGGAGTATGAATAGCAAAGGCTTTGCCCAAACTATGAAAATGTATGGTGGGCGACACATGTGTGATTTCTTTCAACTAAACTTTGTTGGACCAAACTATAAAGCAATAAAAAGAACTAACAAAAAGGTGTGCAATTTGTACTTAGTGAACATGTTGTTATTTTCAAATGTGTAGCAAAAAATTATAAAGAGGCAAAACAAGTTCATAACATTGGTGGACCTATCCCTATTATATTGGCTAAAAATGAAACTAAGGTCAAATTCCATACTTTCATGGGATTCTAGAGGTGATAATATAATTGGATTTTGTGGTGCAAAATAAAATCATTGTTGTGTGACTAATTTTAATCTTGTTATTGGAATTGGAGAGGATGGGTATAACAATGTCCTTGAAGCTTTCACAAATAAAAAAATTGCAAGTTTTGCAAGAATCATGATTGTGAATCTTTTGCATGAAAAGTTGCCAAGATTGGTTCTTGTTGTGTGTTGTATTTGTCATTATTTCAATGTTAATTGGGTTCAACAACAATGGAATGTTATAGATGTTTTATGGAAGTTAGAATGTCAAGCCATTGTGGGACCCATTGTTGGGCATGTAAGTGATGGTGATAGCTATAGATGTCAGTTAATGCTAGCAAATTGTACCATATAACAAGGTCTACGTTTGAAATTGAATGGCTAGAGTGGTTAATGTCTACATGACTTAATGGGGTTCATGATGCTTGGGGTCTTCATGACCAGGATTACATTCACAATGGTAACAAACTTATCAACCCATTGGATAGTATAGGTCCCTACAATTAGGGGTAGAGACTTGTTTTCTTGAACATATTGGTATAATGTATAACAAATACACATTTGATCAACATGGTTCATGACTTGAAGACATTCCAAAAACTAATAAACAAAATTGGGCTTCTGCTTAAAGGATTTGTCAATTAAAGGTTCAGAATTGTTTGAAAATGTTATGAAGTTGTAAAGATACACATCAAGAAAGGACATTGGATACTGAGTTGTATTTGAGAATATGTGCATATTACATTAATATCTTTCTTTTGATGATTTTGGATTCGCGAACCAGAATTGTTTTGGCTTTGAAAGTGTCATTTTTTTTTCATCTTTGGAAGTTATGGTTGAAGCATGGAGATAATGCAATGAGTGTTAACCCTAAAAAGGTAAACAACGCAAATTCTTGTGTGAACCAACAATGTTTTTGGATATTCAAATGTCTTGTCATTTTGTTGTTTTGTTGATCAAACATTTCAAAAATCAATACCTTGAATTAATAGTACCTTTGCACTTCATTGGATCAATTTTTTATGAAGTGTTTTTCCCCAAGATAGGAGGAATGTTGGGGATGGAATGTGCTTATGACTTTTTTGCTTGTCAATTGTGCAAATACCCTTAACCATGTTGGTATTATTAAATATGGTGAAAATGGGCTTCAATTTGACAGAATGCATAATAATTAAAATGGAAAATGTTTGGGCTACATTACATCCTTTGCAAGAAGGTGAATCTATTGTTAACTTGGCTTATTACAATACAATAATGTCAAATGATGACATAATTTAGGCATTAATAAACAGATTTAAGGATGTTCAAAATATGCTAACCATGTTGAACATGAAATGTAGTCCTATTGCATGCGATCATGATTCAATTAGCCATGGAAGGTGGAACATGATGATCTTAAGCATCTAGCTTATTTTCCATCTAGAAAAACCACTACAAGTGAAAACAATGATTATGAAATGTTTCGAAATTATGTTAATGAAAAACCAAAACTTGTTCCACCACCTAATGTAACGCATGTGCAGATCAATCTAGTTGACGAGGACCTAGGTGATGTGGCCATCACAGAATCAAAAACATGACATGTTATTTCAAATATGCTGAATGAAATTGAAAACTAGTTTTTAGTTGATGGTGGGTGTGAAAATGCAATTTGCTCTATTGTGGAATATTAAGGCAATAAGATCTATAAGTCCACATTGGTAAGCCAACTTAATGCAAATCTTTTTCTTTCTAAGGATAAGCTAACATGTGTGAGGAAATCAATGTATTTTAATAATTTAAAGGTTTATTTGATAGCTACATCTTCTAGTAATACATGCTTGTTAAGTTTGGGTAGCAATTGTGGGGTGTATTTTGTGCAAGATGATAACAACCAACCTAGTTGAAAGTGATGAGGTGGCAAATATTCAAGAGTTAGAAAACCCACTCATATTTGTAATGGCACAAATAATGAAACATGGTGGTTAGGGAAAATGCAAATAATTAAAAAGAGAGTTGAAAATAGATGCGGCCTTTCAAGATAGCCCATTGATTTGATGAACAAGCCCAATGTAGTAACTAAAAAACCAATTGGGGGCCTTGATATCATGGTGTTATTAAATTGGTTTAGTAAATCACATGGTAATCTTAAATTTATGTATGATGTATTTGATATTAATTGGGTGGATGTAGATTCTATTATATCTACTATCACTATGAACTATAAGAAGGAAAGATACATCTATTGCTTAAATTGTATTGATGCCAATTCTCTAGATGAATTTGTGACTAATAATTTTTTTGTAAATTGCAATTTTTTTCATTTCAATTACGTTCTATGCTTTCATTTTTGTTTTAACCTCTAAAATTTTCTAGTTTCGAATTTTGTAAGTCTAGAAATGTAGAGTAATAAAGGGTATTGAAATTGGATTCTCAAAAAAATAATAAACAAATTTAAGGTGGTTAAAATATGTGCATATTAAAAAATTAAATAATAATAACGGGGGGGGGGAGGGGAAATATAAATCCAAAATCTAATACCCCCCTCCCCCCTCCCAATAGTCACTTGACGCACATATGTGACAAAAATAACAGTAAATGTTTCTTTGGGAACCAAATAAATATACTAATTTATTTATTTTTGGTTTTAAAAAAAAAACTATTGTAAAATAACATTTTGTCATTGATCAAAGGCATTGTAATATAACATCTAGTCTTTGATCGATGCATTGTTGAATTAGGTATTATTGAATTAAGTAGTTCCATTCAATATTTATATTGATGCAAAATATCATTGGGTCAAACATCACAAACTTATTAGGCTTCATAGGTTTGTACAAATTTCATGCAAATTTTAATTTTCATAGGTTCATACATAAATCATATAAATACCATGTTATGGTTAAAATGAACGATATTTATATGTATTCAATATTTTAAATATTCAAATAGATGAGACATTGTTTTTGAATGACAGATGTGAATGTGAATGTTTAATACACAAAAATCACACATATTTCACATCCAAACATCATAAATAAAAAAGACACATCATATATATATATAATTCATGTTAATTTTACATTTTGAAGCTCACAAATTTTATGATATTGGAAGTTTATGATGAGGTCATTGGTGATGAAACTAAACTTCGAACATTTTATGTTAGTATAAGAAGCAATAAGACTAGAAAAAGGTTGGGGATCACACAAATGTAGGAGGCTTTCATTCCATCAAAATAAAAGATGGAGTTGATGGGTCTTCAAGACCCAATTTCATATGAGAAGTCCATTCTTCCCCTTTTCTATTCCTTTTTTTCTTTTTTTGTTTCATTGGTTTACTTTTGTTTTAGTTTTCAATTCATGTGTTTTCATTTGTGGTTTTCAATTGTTGTTTGTAGGTATAATCAAATCAACAAACATTTACAAAATAAAGTTTGTAGCATATTATCAACAATGAATTGAAAGCATTTGTTTTCTTTGTTATGACAAAGCTTTGAATGAGGAAAAAGAGGTATTTGAGACAAAAGTAAGTTTTGTTTGTCATTTTGAAATAAGAATAAAAATCTTTTGGTTAATTGTTTTGGGGGTTAATGTTTACTAAGTTTTTTTTGTAGAAGGTTTGATGTTGCTATTGTTCATGGTGTTTTGCTCTTGCAAGAATTTCTTTTGGTTGTGGTGTTTATGTGTTTTTTAGATCTTTGTTTTTTTCTTTTTCTTTTTTTCTTTTTTTGGTAGGAAGTTCATGTTGAGGATGAAATTGAGCATGGTTATGGTAATTTGGTTGTTCTCATCAACAAAGAAGGTGGTTCTACTAAAGGTGTTCATGCGAGTGTTGCTATTGTTGTTCAAAAAGACCTTCTTGTTGATGTTAGTCTTGCTTAGAGAAAGCTTTATGTTAGTACTCAAAAGGGTCTTGTTATTGACGTTGGTCTTACTCAAGGGAGACTTGATACCGGTGTTATTGCAAGTGTTTCTACTCCAATGTCTATAGTTGATTTTAATATTTTGGTGTATATAGTTGTTTTTTTTTGGTTGGTATCTTTACTTTAATCTTAAGACCTTTTTATGGAAGTTGAAATAAATGGCTATGCTGCTATTAGAAATGTTTTTATCTCAATGCCAAAAGTTTTTAATGTTGATGGTGTTACTCAAAATAACATTATGGTGCAATCCAATGTTTATGGTGATGATGACATTTTTTGGAATGAAATGTTCAATGTTGAATTTCCTAAGCACATATAGTAACTACAATCCATTCATGGTTGACAACCATCAGAGCTTCTTAATGTCAACACAACATCTGTGCATGTTTTCAAGCATCTTCAAATTTGCTCAATAGTAATTAGTTTTGCAATCGATTTCAAGTTTGTTCCTCATTTG
>Ga0116228_10006733_pt1 | contig 10264 bp, 4 predicted proteins | sample S1TSphfallax_2_FD_89694 | JGI IMG/M metagenome (GOLD analysis project Ga0116228, IMG submission 89694) | Host-associated microbial communities from peat moss isolated from Minnesota, USA - S1T2_Fc - Sphagnum fallax MG | ecosystem: Host-associated > Plants > Peat moss > Unclassified | place: USA... | reverse complement strand
TAGTAGGTGGTATATTAGTCAAGGAGTGTGAAAGTTTGAGCCTGTACATGTGCTCAGCATACAGTGCCCTTGAGGAAGGTGAGGCCAAAAAATTGAAATGAGCCTTTATTAGTCAACTATAATGATTGAGCCATGGTGGGACCTTTCAATATTCTGTCACTTTATACTCTCAAAATTTTCATGTTTATGGTTGATGTTAGTGGAATAATTTAACACTCGATGTTTAACGTGGTAAACAACATCACAGGCCCAAAATAGGAGATATGGATTTAGATGCTGAACTATATTTCATCCATTGCACAAGGTGATTTACCTAGTCCAAATACCCAAGTGGAGATAGGGTTATGCACTGGTCTCAACATAATGAAGTCCTTTTGCTCTGCTGAATTGTTGGATTAACTTATTTGGTTGTTTGGCATCTTTGTGCGCGTCTTCATGTACAAAGTGATCATCTTTTACATCATAAATTGTTTCTGGCTCCGACTTGTGTCAAGGGGGGGGGATCAGGAAGTCTGTCATCTGTGCCACAGCTCTCTGCATGGCCTCCTTGTAATCATCTTTGGAATCCACTCAGCAATGACCTGAATGGAGAAGAGGGCAGAAAGGTATTGTCCCCTGATCCCAAGGGTGCTCAAATTGGATATAGAAGCAATGCCTTAATAAGTGTTTGTCTTAAGGAAAAAAAGGTTGACAAAGTCATTAGCTCCACGGGAGCCAAAAGTTTTAGATCAACTGACTCTGTCAATAATTCACCAAGGCTGTCGGACTAGCCGTGTCCATGGATTTTCAACGATATAATGTGCGTGCGTGTCTATCGAGTCACGTTACACATAACCTCAAACCTACGGTCTCCCCTAGCATCTTTACTCAGAATGTTCAAAGTCTATGCAGCTTCCTTGTTTTCAGGTAGAATGTAAATTTTTTGATAACCAATGTGTAAGTAATCCACGAGCCATTGTTGACCATGAGTATGTTGCAAGGGTTGGTTACTGGTTAGTTTCAGTGTCAAGTCGGGGAGACACGACAACATGAGTGAGAATTTTTTTTTAATTCAACTAAAAGAAAGTCTTCCCAATAAAGGAGGACTATGAGTCCATGTAGGCTTTAATTTTTTATTTTATTTTCTTGGGTGTGTAGGGATGTTATACAATTTTGTAGACTTACCTTATGATGTTGGTATTGAGACACATGTGAGTGGGCACCAACTTTTTAGAGTTGCTCATGGTGTTGGTAATGAGCCACATGTGAGGGTAGGCAGCAACTTTTTGGACTTGCTCAAGGTTTCAATATGGAGAGCCCCACATGGGTGGGTGCTTTGTTTTGTCATCTATTTTCAGGATGTGCAAGGAAGGAAGCTTGATCTTTGAACATTGGTTTGGGAGCCATGTGTGTATTGGTTTTGAGCACGGTGTATCTTTTTGTTTTTGATATGTATGGCAATGTTCTGGGTTCCTTGGTGGGCTTGGTAATGTACGTAAACCATATTGGTACCCATTGGTTATTAATGAGCCATAGGATTAGTAAAATTTGGGGTTGGACTTTTGATAATGTTGGAATTGAGAGTTTGTATTGGAGATCCAACTAGTAGTATCCTCATACCTAGGCAGCTTTGACACATGTTTGCTGAATAATTAATTAATTTTGAAGATTTCATTTTGAAAACAGAATATTTCAAAAAAATTCTCTTTTCCCTTCACAAAATTTTCTATTTGAGAAATTTTTTTCCTCAGAATTTTGACCTTTCTAGAAATAACATCGTTTGTGCACTAGAATCACCAAGGTACTATGGTAATCAACATTCAACAAATGCTTAAACTTTTAAAACAAGGGGGCGGGAGGGGCATTTTCATCGGCCCTTTTCATTTCCTGGAGACCTTGCAATATGGTCATGTATACCACTATTTTCTAGGGTTCAGATCATATTATCTAATATTGGAGAATGAAAATGCAATTGAGCCTTTGGTTTGTTCACAGCTCTAAAATAGATGTTATATAAGGACCCTGGTTGGTTTTTTCTTTGAGCTTTAATGACAAAATGGACATGCTCTGACTAACCTTGGTTTTACAATCCATTAGCATGTGCAATTTGATTGATGTGGTGCCTCTGCACCTATAGAACTTTGGAAACTTTAGGTAAGTGTCGGGCGGGTACTTGGTTTGGAGGGTTACAACTTAGAACCACAGGTAGGTACCAGGTACCAGTTTCTGTTAGTAAAAACCAAACTGGAACTGAATCTGATTTTTGGAACTGGAACTAGGGTTTTGGTTTTTTTCAAAGAACTGGAGCCCTGAGGAGATGGGTTGATATGAACTCTGAATCTACAAGAGAGCAACTAGTCTGAGCACATCTCAACTAAAAATATCTACGGAATTCTCTCTATGATTGTACATACTTTCCCTCTTATTCGCAAAAAGTCTTGATAGGAGTCTGGTGTCTTGTGAATCTCATGTTATACAACACCATGATAGTTCAGGTGTATGGGATTCTGGACTGTGGCACTACATTTGCCCAGAGTGAACTTATATTAATGTTTTTGTGTGCAAATAGTCACTATGCATGATAAGATATACAACATGTTTCCGAAGCTTTGATAAACAGAACACCTTCTTGTGACAAAATATATGACACATTTTTGAAGCTTTGATATGCAGAACACCTTATCCTTACACAGTGATGAATGGGGCTATGTATGCCAGATTCTGTTGTTGGAAAGTGCTCTTGAGCACAATGCAGTTGAAAATCATCTCCCCCACTTGAAATCATCTCCATTTTTCAAACACGGGGATCACTCTACACACATGGGCTGCTGCTGCATCATGGAGCTGAGCTGAGCCACTTTTGGAAACCGTGTTCTAATAAGTACTTGACAATTAACAAAACAATTCGTTACACCACTTTGGGGGTCTCAATTGGAGGAGGCAACATGCATGGGTAGACTTATTTACAATAAAGTTCTTATTATGGCCTTGTTGTACCCATTGGGGCATGATGAAAAATACAAGTGACCAATTGTTTTATTTTCATTGGTCAGATACTTGACACACTGTTGCATTCTATCTTCTTTAGGTTCGGGTATGTATCAGTCTTTTGGTCTGGAATCAGATCTTCAAACGAGTCCTGATATTGGGTCCAAAACTGATTCTGGCTGGTACAACGGGGATATATGCCTAGTATTGAAACTCATATAAAAGTGGTACAAGGCTGGTATCACCTCAGCTCCATGCCCCCATCAGGCTCCGACTGACATTGCATCAAGACATGCTAGCTTGGTAGGGTCGTTCAATACCAGTGCATAGACCAGACTATTCACCATGCACCAGGACTTAAAAATTAAAAATTAAATAAAATTTCTGCCATAGCATAGATTGCAATTAGCCAAGATCTAGCCAAATATGACTATTTTAAAGTATAAAAGTTGAAAAATTTAAGGAGACTCCTAGTTTTTTGCCACTTGTTTCAGCCCAAGATCCCAAACTTGGAGATAGAATCCAAACCCCCCTTTTAATGTTCAAGCCTGGTAAAAAGCTCTATACCAGTGTTGTGCAGTTCTTAGGTTGTGGGGTGAACCTTAGGTTCAGGTTCTGGGAAAAATTATGGGGCTGATTTTGGTTCGGTTAGGTTTTTAAAAATAAAATAAAATTGAGAACCTGTTCCAGATCCCGATTTTAAATGTGTTGGATCAGTTTTGATTTTGATCTTTTAAAATATTTCAAACCAAGCCAGGTCTTGATTTTATGGTCGGTGAAAGTAGGTTCCAGGTAACCTCCTGGTTAGGTTGCACAATGCCAAGCAGGACTACAAATTCATCCAGATCAAGAACTCAAACTCACTAGTGTGCAGATGAAGGCCGTGCCAATATAGGCTGGCAAGGCTAGTGCGTTCTTGTAACTTGTCATCCTTGAATTCATCCCCAAATTTGCCCTCCCAAGATCAACCCCAAACCTGTTAAAAATTAGTTTGACAGTCTTCATTCCTGTGCCGGATATGTTATGATCAGTAATATAACAAAATCAGGTAAACTCTTTAGATTGCTGGGCATTTTAAGAAAAGGTGGGTTTTCCAAATCAAAACTGAAACCCTGATTAGCTATGGAGTATTAGCCAATTAAAAAGACACAATATAAATTCTACTGTTCCATTGTGAAGGATGTTGGATAACTTGAACTAAACTATGGAGCCACATTTATGGACATTGATGACCATCTTTGAAAAGTGGTATGCATCACAATCTTAGGCAACCCCTCAAAACTTGAGTTAAGGTTCTTGATCCTACTCGCTTAGCATCTCCAGTAGTGCTCAGTATGTGACCTGCCAAAATATTTCTCATATCTAAGTTTAGATATTTACCTTTTTCCAACCCCACTGATAAATAGGTGGGAGACTATTAGTAGCAACCCCACCTGGAACAATCAACAGCAGGTCTTTTGCTTTGCTCTTCCTTTTATCAGCATGGGTAGTATGTGCAAAAATGCTGGGCCAAAACCATGTTGCTGACCAAAGGGCATGTTTTGACATTTCTTCATCTAATTTTCATTTGCAGGGTCAAGTGCTTATCATTGGTGCAGTTGCTCGAAGCTAGTTTCCATATATCTACGCAAGTGAGCATAGTAAGTTGAAATGTGAAAAACCAAACCAAATGAACAAGGAATGTGTTGACCGGAGTAAATTGAATATCCATGTTTGCATTCTCAAAAATGGACCCCCATGTTGTGGACACGGGGACACTCAAACGTTGAGGCTTAGAATCTGGATGGGTTAATATTCATTCTCTCTATCACTAGATTGATAGAACCATTATAAATCGCACAAGAAGTTTCAATGGGTCCACCTAGGGATTTGAGAAATACTGCAAGCACTATCCAATCAAGAAGCTTGCTGCTGGAACAAGCCATAGCCTACCCACCTGAAGAAATAATGCTGTCAATCATCATGCTTGTTTCCAACAAACAAGCATCTTGAAAAGTTTTTTTGCATTTGAAAGGCAACTTTTATGTAGAATTGAAAATCATGAGGTGATAAAAATGTGTTAGAGAGGCATTGGGCTTCCAGCATAATCGTAGGGCGTCAAATGATAAATTATCTATATAGTAGGCTCACTTTGAAGTAAACATTAGTGTCTTGTTGAGCACTATATTATAACAATGACAAGATGTTGGCTTACAGGTGAAGACATGTTCAGTAACACTTAGTTGGCAAACTTTGCATCTCCATTGTGCTTCTTAGGAGCTTTCATGTACAGCCTAAGAGATAAGCCATAAAGTGAATAACTGGTAATCACCAAAAACTCTGCTTGGGAACCTCTTTGGAACATGCCTTTAATAATTTCTGATGATTTCTAGATTGGTGATGGGGTGGACTAGAGCTTAGTGGTACCTAGCGTGTAGGTAAATAAGTAGGTACAGCACTTGCTGGCCAATAGGTAGGTAGATACATGTGGATGGTTAGTAGTTAGTACATAGCTAACCACCATGGTTCACTATGGGGCAGAAATGTTTCATGTTCACCCACCATCCATCTTGCATGGTGCATTGGTGGGTGCTGATTGGCTCGGCCCCTGACATTCCTCTCTCGCCAAGTTATCATGTATATTGCTGGCTTTTCAAATTTACATTTTCATACTGCATGGCTTCCATGGCTCTTGCCCAATGATTGATTTTCTAGATGACTGGTTCCTCCCAAGGCCATGAATGACGGCCACTTAGGTCATCGTGCAGTGTTGGGTTTCGCATATTTGAATCCAACAACTTCTTACAAGTTTACCAACAAAGGCAAATTCTGAAGAAATTGCACACGAGGTCAAATTGCAATGAGAAGTACATCCCTTGAAGGCTATGCGTGATCACATGGTCGTGGGGTATACAATCATCCCACTTTCGCACAACCCGTCCACAGTTTTCTGTACAAATTCCCATGCATTTCACACTGCAGTTTAGTTCTGCAAATGATTACCCTAGGGTACAGTGAGTGGGTATCTTTCTGGAATTCCCAACAATGTTGTTGTCAATGTGTCAATGGGGTGAAGTTTGTAGTTTGTGTAATTTCATGATATTGTGCATTTGGGCTGTTTCTCAACTTAAAGCCAAAAGAAAAGAGTACACCATCCGAGTGATTTTTTGGGGGTGATTTTTCACCATTTTTCAAAAAATATACTGTTGAAATTCCCTGATTAAAACAAAAAAAAAATTGAAAATTGAAAATGTTTTAAAAAGTTTCTCCAGAAATCAATACATCTACCTACAACATGAAGGGGTACCTGAGGATTTTCATAATTTGAATATTGCCAAATTTGGCTAAATTTTCTTACAGTTGATGGTCACTTGAGCCACATCACAAAATTGAAAAAAAAAACACTGCACCATCCATGATAGTCATTTGTTCATATGCAACTAACTAACTGTTTATGAATGAAAAAGGCTATGGTGAACGTAAGTAGTTCTGGAGTCTGGAGATCCCCAAAGCCGAGTCATGAACTGGGGTCAAGATATAATCAATGCCTTAAGCTACTTTGAAGAAAAAACCTACGACAAGACAAAACATTTATGGTATCTGGTAATTTACATTAAACTAATTCAGTCAAATAGAGAGGGCTCTTAAGTACATGCTAAAAGCTCAAATGGACATTAATATAACTCATGTTAAAAAGGCCATACGAAAATGACAAACCCATAGCCTACTTGTGCTGGATCCTAGAGTAGCTTTGATTGCATCAGCAGGAAGTTGGCAGGAAATCCTGACAGGCTCATAGGAGAACAGGGAACCAAAATGTTAAGCAAAAGAGTTGTGCTCTGGGCTCCACTCATCTAGATCAGCTACTAGTCACCATAGCTTTAATTGGTCAAAGCCCCTCCTATCTTTTGCCAGATACAACTTTTTACCAAAAAAACACATATGACCAAGAGAGTAGGCCAGCAAAAACCAATTCTTATGGGTACCAAAAAAATGTACCCAATTTTTGGTAAACTCAAATTGGCTGATATATTTGAAGTCTAGAAACCTTTATCTCCCTGGAAATCTTTTAAAACCCCATGGAAGAACCCCGAGAGAGATTGAAATTGAGCTTGAAAGAGTGAAGGGTAGTATAGTTTGTGTACTAAAGTGCAAATCTCAATGCTTTTTTTCCACCTTGCTTGACCCAGCCCCCTCACTGGTACCAGTGCTAAAACCCTAAATTTTTGAGGTCACTTAGACTAACCATTATAAATTCCAAGCCTCAGGCTAGAAACCAGAAACTGTAAGTCCAAAGTTTAAGACTTTCCAGGTTAAAAAGTAGTAGATTAACCCCTAAACTTGGGTCCCTCCTGAGGTGTACGGGTTAACAAGAGGCAGAGCAATAAACAAGCCCAGGCTAACCTGACTCAAGCCATGGCCTTCTTTTTTCAACATCAAGTATACAGGAGTCAATTGCCAAGGAATATATGATAGATGGGTCCAACTAGGTAGGCTCTAGTCCAAGTCTAGATTTCCCCAAAACTGGCCCACCTTTTAAACAAGCTCTCTAGACTCTCAGGCTACATTAATACTCTTAAAAAAAGGGTACTTGGGAAAAAGGATGGTTGTGGGGTAGCATTGAAGAGATTCCCGGGGGTGAGCCCCACATTAATAAATGTATTTGAAATTTCCAAATTCATCAATAGATAATACAAAGAAGGAAAGAAAGAAAGAAAGAAAGAAAGATAGATAGATAGATAGATAGAAAGAGAGATAGATTGATTGCCTTGAAGGGAAATCTGGGAGTTAATGTACAAGTCCTGTGCTAGACGCCTTGTGCAACATGGGACCCTACACCAATTCTCTGTATTAATAATTGTTGGAGTATATTTTGTGGAGGAAATACCTCTGCAGTTAGGTGCTAGGTACTAGATACATACATGTGTACGCTTGCAGCAGCAAACAGAAGAAGGAGCAGCAGTAGCAGCAAGTCTTTTTGTCTCAGCTAACTAGCTCTAGACATCTCCAGCGCCTCTAGCTCGTAGCTTGCTAGCTAGGACTCAAGTGCTGCCTCCAGAGTCCAGATGTTATAAAGCAGGAGCTTGTTGTTGTTGTTGTTGCAGCTGCGCTCCTCCTGCTTCCTGTGATCATCTGGATGTCATAAAGAACCTCAGCTCCTTGTAACTGCAGTGTACTGCAGGTCCAGAGTTCATCAAGAAGCAGCTAGCTACTTCTTGTAGTTGCCTTCTTCCTAGTGTGTTCGGATGCCATAAAAGAAGCAGCAGCAGCTTGTTAGTACTGGTCTGGATATTGTCATAAAGAAGCACCAGCTGCTTGTGAAACCCTCCTCCTCCTCCTCTTCTTCTTCTTCTTCTAGACCTCCTCTCTGTCTAGATTACTGTCGAGTTGTCTGTCTCTTCCCCTTTGGATTCTAAGGTGTGGCTCTAGTTCTGTATTTTGAAGGTGGCCGGGCTCTTTGTATATTACATGAACTCGTGTCGGCGCTGTTGGGAGAGAGAGAGAAGCTAGCGGGGTCAAAGGTTGGTTAATGCAGAAGGTGAGCTTCAGACTGTGAGGAGCTGCTGCTGAGTCGGGGATTGAAGAAAGGGGGCAATGAAAAGTGGTAGACGTTGGAGAACTAGAACAACACAAGTTGGCTGCATGGACTGCTTTTTGAGATAACTTTCTGCAAGTCTTGACGTTATTAAGCTGCTGCACAGCTCGGAATTGGACGAGACTTGCTGCACATCTGCAATTTGTACATGACAAAAGGCTCCTCCTGGTGGGTCAAGCTCTACTCCTGTATGCGATTCCTCCAGAAGGAAAATTGATCCCTTATTCTTCAACGTCCCTGCAGAGTAGGTACGAGCCAGTACTATTGATCTAAATTGCATGCAGTCTTGCTTCTAATTCATCATGGTGTGTTATACCATTGCACAACGCTTCGCCACGTGCTTCCCGAGTCAGGACTCTCGAGACTTCTCTGAAATCTATTCCGATCAGGGATTGTCTCTTGCAGCGCATCAAAAAGTGTACTTAGGTGATCTCTTCTTGCAGAATATAGAAGCTACTTATGTACCTTCTCACGGATTGGGTAACTAGTTCCAATCTCGTCCAGCGAACCAGCTAGCTTCGTGGTCAGCCTGCAGTCGAGTGTTATAGGAATTACAACGCTTGTCAGCAGGGTGGACATGGTGATGGTGAATCTTTGTGGAGTATTAATTAAAGCTGCTGCATCAACTGTTTCTTTTGGGTTTTGGGTAAGAATGTTGTGACCCGTGCCGCAAAGCCACCGCGCGCAAGTCTTGTGCTCATGCCAAGAGCTGCTGAAAACCTGCATAGAATTAGAGACAAGCAGCTTACCACATGGCCATCAATCAACTCATGGGAGATGATCACTTCATAGAAACCGTGTCAAATTAGTTCATATTTTCTGCCCAAACACGCATCAATTAGGAATTCGCAGATCTCTCCAATGATTTTGTATGGCCCCGCTCGAATGCTTAATGTCAAGCAGTTGCAGTTGGGGTTCTAGTCTTGTAACTTGTTTCCCATCAGCATCATAGCTTGGTTTTGAATCAACTGATCATGTTTTTGTACCTGCGGGTGCATATTGCAGGGAGTGGAGTCGAGGACGAATTGCATCGCGGCCGAGTGCAGAATTAAGGAAACAAATTAGCTATCCTGCAGCAGGGAGAGATTGGTAAAGAGAGATTAGCAAGACTTGATACTAGATGGTAATGATGCATCTAGCAATGATGAACCGATACGAGGAGTTGGAGCAGGATCTAATCTTGGGACAGCAAGTCTCGGGGGATTCGCCAATATCAGCAGGGGATGATCAACAATCGCCGGGTAGTACAAGAGGTGGTGGCAGCGGAGGCTGCATGCGTGCAGAGAGGCCAGTGAAGGTGATTCCGTGCCCGCGATGTCAATCCATGAACACCAAATTTTGCTACTACAACAACTATAGTGTGACCCAACCACGACACTTTTGTCGCAACTGCCAACGCTACTGGACTGTAGGCGGCACGCTCCGCAACGTTCCCGTTGGTGGCGGATCACGCAAGAAAGTGCAGCGCACACGACAGCAACGCTGCAACGATTCTGCAGCAGCGGCAGGGCAGCAGCTGCAGCTGTCTAGTCATGACCCACGTCGCGGAGGCGGCTTCAACGGTTCAGCTGCAGAGCTTCTCAACATGACACTACAGTCCAACCTCCTGCATCAGCTCCCCAATACGATGCAGATGGCGGCTGCAACCCAACAAGCTGCCGAGCTTTCTAATCTACTACAGCAGGCGACGGCCGGAGGCAGATCGCTAGGATCCAGCTACAT
>Ga0116228_10006732_pt1 | contig 10265 bp, 9 predicted proteins | sample S1TSphfallax_2_FD_89694 | JGI IMG/M metagenome (GOLD analysis project Ga0116228, IMG submission 89694) | Host-associated microbial communities from peat moss isolated from Minnesota, USA - S1T2_Fc - Sphagnum fallax MG | ecosystem: Host-associated > Plants > Peat moss > Unclassified | place: USA... | reverse complement strand
CAATCTCATGATCGTCGGTGAACGGTGTTTGACCGCAGGCGCTTTGCCGATCAGCCGGGCAGCTTTGACTCAACAGTACGGGCCAAGACCCTATTAGGTATCAAAACTTGGCGATAGGAGCATGAAGGAGCTCCCCGGTGTAGGAGTTCGCTGACAAACCACCCTGCCTGCGGGCGCTACACTCCCCATGTCTGCCGAGATCGGCCCTATCGGTTTGGGGGCGTGCCCTACTTCCAGCGCGCGCGCATGCCCTTCGCCCAGCTTTCATAGTTGCCATAGTTGCCCAGGGTCTCCGTAATCGCAGCGTGACGGAGTTTGCTGCGGGTCGGCTTCGTGGCCGTTGCGGATGGCAGCAAGGCCTTGGCCTCCTCGATTTGGCGCAGCGGGAGTCGACGCTGGGGAGGCAGGGACTCGTGGTTCATTCTTCGATCCTTGGTCGTCGTGCATACCATCGGCGGTTACCACAGAGCCGTATTCCAGAAGCACGGTAGCGAGCCGCATCCGCCCCTGGGGCCGTCGGCATCTGCGGGCGCCTGCGAATGGCGACAGTCTGGATCATAGCGCTCACGGTGACCACCTGAAGGTGTCTCATTCGAAAAACTAAGCATTACCCCTAAAGTTCTCCCCGGGGCAACCGTTACGGGTCAATAGGAAAAACGCTGTACGGCAGGGACCCCATGCTCGATGACTTAAAGACACAGCTGCTGCGTGCCGTCAATTTCCCGAGCCCACCCGTGCTGGGCATGCGAATCATTGAGTTGATGAGTGAGGCGGACGTCGATCTCGCCGAAGTCGCGGCGGTGATCAGCAAAGATCCGAGCATGACGGCCAAGATGTTACGCGTCGCCAACTCAGGCCTTTACGCGAAGCGGCGCAAGAGCGAGAACCTGCGCCAGGCGATCGTCGTCCTAGGCCTCAATGCCGCCTCGACGATCGCGTTGAGCTTTTCCCTGGTCGATCACTTCAAGAGAGCCAAGGGCACAGGGATTGACTACTCGCTGTATTGGCGGCGTGCGCTGTTGAGCGCAAGCGTGGCGCGTGGCTTAGCGTCTCTGCAGGATGCCGGCGCCGTCGAGGAGATCTTCCTCGCCGCCCTCCTCCAAGATCTCGGTGTGCTGGCAATCGACCGCGTTCAACCCGAGTTCTATGCCGCGCTGCCATGGCACGCCTCGCATGCAGATATCGTGTCGTATGAAATGCGCGCCCTGCAGGCCGATCACGCGGCGCTCGGTGCCTGGCTGCTGCGCACTTGGCAGCTTCCGGAGCGGCTTTGCGCGATCGTCGAATCGAGTCACGCACCGCTGCGCTGGGCAGCCACGATGCCGGTCGGTGCTGCGGCGCGCTGCCTGGCACTGGGTGCCGACTTTGCCGAGCACCTGTTACTCGGCGTTCCGGCAGAGACGAAGCTCAAAGAGTTCTCCAATCGCTGCGTCGCGTGTCTCGGTGTCGACATCGATCGGATCCAGGACACGCTTGCCGGCGTCATCAAGAGCATTCCGGACATCGAGCAATTCTTCGACACCAGGCTCGTCGGGCCCGACTTGGCTGCGTCATTGCTCGCGCAGGCGCACGAATTGATGTCGACGCGCACCCTGCAGGCCATGGAGCAGGTCAACACGCTCGAAGAGCGCTCACGCGATCTCGCAGCCTATACGGCGGCGCTCGAAGACAAAAGCCGGCGCGATCCACTCACGCACGTTTTCAATCGCGGCTATCTCGACGAGACGGCGCACAAGGAGTTCCGCAACGCGACCGTCGGTCGCTGGCCGCTCAGCCTCATCTTTGCCGACCTGGATCGCTTCAAGACCATCAACGATGCGCACGGACATGCAGCGGGCGACCTTGTCCTGCAGGCCACCGCCCGTATTCTCGTCGAGGGAACGCGCGAAACCGACACCGTGGCGCGCTACGGCGGAGAAGAATTCGTGATCCTGCTGCCGGGTACGACCACCGGGTCCGCACAACTCGTCGCTCAGCGCCTGCTGGCACGGCTGCGCGCGTCCGAGCACGCGATCGGTCCCGCCACGCTGCGCGCGACAGCCTCGCTCGGACTCGCGACCCACTCGGTCAGCACCGCATTTGCCAACGTCGAGGAACTCGTGCAAGCCGCAGACCGCTGCGTCTATTCGGCAAAACGCCTGGGCCGCGACCGGCTCGTGGTCCACGGTCTCGCCGCAGATGCGCCGTCCGCATCGGAGACGCGGCTCCGAAGCCCATAGATCTACATTATCCCTCGTACGCGCGGAACAGCTCGGAGACCAGGACACCATTGATCGTCAGGCCCTTGATGTTCGAGTCGACGATGGAGGCGTTCGCAAGCTTGGCGTCGGTGAAATTGGCGCCGGTGAGATTGACGTCACGAAACCGGCTCAGGCGCAGATTGACATCCTCAAAGCTGACATTCTCCAGGTTGACATCCAGGAACCTCGAGCCGGCGAGATTGCACTCTTCGACGACGAGCGGCTTGTTTGCGCCGCGGATCACGCCGCCGGCTTGCGCCTGGAACGCAATCACGTATCCGTTGCAGTCCTTGACCGCGAATTCGCGCGACCCGTACTGCGACTCTTGCAGGGGCCAAGCAAGCTCGAGCTTGTTCTTTACGATGTCGAAGTAGCGGTCGATATCGGTAACCCCAATGTAGACCGTAAAAGATCCGGAGCCCGCGCCCTTCCAGAGATCCGACTCGGTGAATATGAGCGAGCTGCCATTGAGCGTCGCAGTCGCCGTGTTACCCGGGGAGAAGGTGACTGCGAAGCCCATGGCATCCCGGTAATAGTGGCCGGTCGCCGTCAGGCTCTGGCAGTGAAGCAGTAAGGTCAGGGACATGCAGGGAACCTCCAGGCGAAATCTATTGAGTCGCGGGGAAAAAGGGGATCAACATCGGAACTTTGCGGCGATATTGGTCGTATGCCCCTGGATCGAGCTGACCCGTGAGCCAGGTCTCCTCGAGCCTTGCCTTGATCCAGACACCGACTGAAATCAACACCAAGCCCGCCACACCCAAGACAGTTCCCTTTGCGGCCGCGGTAGCGACAACAGCAGTCAAAATTCCCGTATAGATCGGGTGGCGGACGATTCCATAGGGGCCGCTGGCAACGATCTGATGGTTCTGTTTCGCCGTGATCTGACCCGACCATAGCTCGCCCAGATGCACTCGCGCCCACCACGCAAAGCCGAACCCGGCCGCGATCAGCAGGACGCAGCCCCAGGCCTCGGGTCGACTCACGAGCCATAGCCGCAACGGGCCCTCATAGCCATGCGCCGGAATTCCCTCCACTACGGCGCCGACGATCAAGAGCATGCGGTAGCCGATCTCGCGTCTGATCCCGAGGCGCTTGTCGACAGCGCTGCTCCAGCCCGCCGCGAGCAACCAGGAGGCGCCGAAGGCAAGCCACTCAATGACGATGACGAGACCTGGCCTCAGCATGGCCCTAAGGCTCCGCGACTGCTCTGAGGCTGAAGTCCGGTTTAGACGCGAGCGTAATCAGCGCCTCGAGCGTGCGACGCGTATGCTGGATGAATTCCTCTCCGACCATCTCCGCGATCCGGCGCTCGAGTCGATCAATCGCGAGGCGGCATATCGCAGCGACGTCTTTGCCCCGATCCGTCAACGCCAGGCGCATGCGGCGACGATCGACGGTATCGATCGATCGCTCGACGTAACCGCGCAGTACGAGGGCATCCAGGAGTTGGCTGACCGCTTGCTTCGATATGCCTAGCCGTCCTCCCAAGCCGGCCGGCGAGATGTCGCCCGTGGCGATTGCCGAAATCGTATAGACGCCGTCGCGAGGGAGGTCGTCGAACCCGGACTCGGCGAGCGGTGTGCGAACAGCGAGCACATAGGTGTTACGAGCCGCTCGCAGCAGGCTGCCCAGACTCGGCGTGCGTGGGTCGCTTGGATTCTGCATCGCTGCAGCATAGACAGCAGTCGGAAATTCGTCAAGTCTATTGACGATCCGTGGTATTGACCATATGGTTTCGTGTGGACCACGCGGCCGCGCCGCCACCCCGCGTGGTTACTGTCGCCCGACATTGCCTCATCGCGTCGAGTTCAAGACACCAGCTGCCGATTTGATGACGCGCACATTCAACGCGGTTCCGGCAAAACCTTGCATTTCCAATGCCGCGTGAATCAAGTTCCACGCTTTCACTTCATCGGATCAGATCGGATACGCTGAGCGGTACCCGTTCCGCCGCGGAAACAAACCGGAGGATTCATGAATCTAGATTGGAGAGTCTTTGCCGCCTTATCAGCGTTCTTCGCAGCGTTGACGGCGATTTTTGGCAAACTCGGTGTCGCTGATATCAATTCGAATCTGGCGACGTTTCTACGGACCATCGTCGTGTTGGCAGTCAGCGCGTTGTTGGTGAGCGCGCGCGGCGAATGGCAATACCCGACTCGGATCTCGATCACGGCATGCCTATTTCTGATTCTCTCGGGTATCGCGACCGGGCTGTCCTGGCTTTGTTACTACCGCGCGCTACAGACCGGACCCGCATCTCGCGTAGCGCCCATCGACAAGCTCAGCGTCGTGATCGTCGTGATTCTCGCGGTCTCATTCTTGGGCGAGCGGCTGACTTGGAGGGTCGGCTTGGGCGCGGCATTGGTTTCTGCGGGAGCGATACTCATTGCGCTGTAGCACGGCGCGGGGCGCAGATCCATCGAGTCCGGGCAAGCCGTGAAGTTTCTGCCACTCATCTGGTCAGGCATTTGGCGCAAGCCCGGACGCACCGTACTGATCTTTCTCCAGGTCTGTGTCGCTTTTTCCCTGTTTGGTGTTCTGCAGGGCCTGAAATCCGGCGTCGAGCGACTCATCAGCCAGGCCCGTGCCGACGTACTCGTCGTGCATGGCAACCTAGCCCTGTTCGATCCGCTGCCGCTCGCGCTGCTCGAGGGGATTGAATCGATTCCGGAAGTCAAAGTCGCCGTGCCCGTGGAATTATTCCAGGCGATGTATCAAACCCCCACAAAAAAAGTGGGCGTCGTTGCGGTTCGCCCGAGCGAGGGCTGGCTGTCTGCATTCACCTTCACGATCGCGCCCGAGACGGCCGCCGCTTTCCGCAAGAATCGAACCGCCGCGATCATTCGGGACGTCCTGGCCCGCAAGTACGGTTGGAAAATCGGCGACCACATCCCCTTGCTCTCGTCTACGGCGCAAAAAAACGGCTCGACGGACTGGGCTTTCGATGTGGTCGGCACCTATGAAGACAGCGACTTGAACGGTGGCAGTGACAACATGCTGATCAACTACGATTACTTCGATGAAGCCCGGCTCACCGACAAAGGAACGGTGAAACATTTCAAAGTCGAGGTTTCCGACCCGTCGGTGGCCGTGGCGGTGGCCGATGAAATCGACCGCCGCTTTGCCAATTCCGCGAACGAAACCCGGACCGAATCGATGCGCGAGTTGGCGCAGTCGCAGCTGCAGTCGATCGGCGATTTGAACTTTCTCATCCGCTCGATCGTCGCTGCCGTGGTCGCCGCGTTGCTGTTCGCGACGGCCACGATGATGATGCAATCCATACGCGAGAGGCTGCCGGAACTCGGCGTGCTCAAGACCCTCGGATTCACCGACACGGCGGTTTTCCTGTGCATTCTCGCGGAGGCCATGCTCATCTTCATCGCAGCGGCGGCGAGCGGCTTAGGGTTGTCACTGCTGGTCTTTCCGCTGGCGTCGAAAATCGTCCCGGGTTTGTCGATGCCACCGATCGTCGTTGTGCTCGCCCTTGCATATGCCGTGCTGGCAGCCGCGCTGAGCGCGACGATCCCGGCGATCCTCGCCGCTCGATCGAGTATCGTCGCTGCGTTGGCGGGCCGCTGAGCCACTCGAATGAACTTCGTCCGCCAGGTGCTTGCTCTACTGCGTGTGAACTTTGGTGGAATCGCAGCGCGGCCCTCCTCCGCCTTGACCATCCTGGTCGGGGTCAGCTGCGCAGTCGGCGCCCTGGTCTCCATGCTGGCGATGGGCACCGGGGCGCGCCGCCAGGAGATGGGCGATGTGCGCGCGGATCATGTGGTCTTGAGCAAGACCGGCGAACGGCCCGGCGAAAGTGACATCGCCAAGGACGAAGCGGCGGCGATTCTCGGTTTGCCGGGCATTCGCAAAGACAGCGCCGGTGAGCCCATCGTCGTCTTTGAATCCATGACCTTCATCGAGGGTCGCCGGCGGGGCACCGGGACTCGAATCTACTTTCCGGTCACCGGCGTCAGTGCCACCCTCCCCCAGTACCTCCCCGAATTGCGCTTCACGGACGGCCGCATGTTTCATCCCGGGCTGCACGAGCTCATCGCCAGCAACCCCTGCACGCGTCAGTTCTCCGGCTTCGAGTTGGGCAACAATCGCCTCATGCACGGGATCGCGTGGACCGTCGTCGGGCACTTTGATCAGGGCGAAGGCCAGCAGTGCCTGGTCTACGGCGACGTCGACGGCATCATGTCCGCTTTCAAGCGCAACACCTATACATCGGTGGCGGTGATGCTGCAATCGGCATCCGGCTTCGATGCATTTCACGACGCCGTCGCGGCGAACCCGTCATTGCACCTGGAAGCCCTGCACGAAAGTGCGGTCATGGAGGACGGCTTCAAGCAACTCAATGCGATCTTGTCCTTCGTCGCTTATTTCATCGGCGCGATCATGGCCCTGGGCGCGACGCTCGGCATCGTCAACTCGCTCTATGCGATGGTTGACTCGCGCCGACGCGATCTCGCCACCGTACGGGCAATCGGCTTTGGTCCCGGACCGATCGTGGTCTCGATTCTGATCGAGTCGATCCTGCTGGCCACACCGGGAGCAGTGCTGGGCAGCGGCTTGGCGTGGTGTTTGTTCAACGGCTTGGCCGCCAGTCCCTTCGGATACAGCATTCAACTTAGGGTCACCGCGCCGCTTGCGCTGCTAGGCGTTCTGTGGGCACTCGTCATGGGTCTCGTGGGCGGATTGCTTCCGGCCCTGCGTGCCGCGAGGGTGCCGGTGACGACGGCGCTGCGCGCGATTTGAATGTCGCGAGTGGCGGGCCGCCGGCCAATCTGCAAGAATCGCAGTAACCGCGGCGCCAACGCCCAGCACCAATTCGAGTCCCTCCGCGCTTGCGACGTTTGGTGTTTTCCCGGGCCCCGCCTCCCGGATCTATCAACGCGAGGTGTATTGATTCTCTGGCGCCGCTGTTGACCGAGAGGATCCAGGCCCGTAAGCTGTCGGATGATTCCTATGCCACCTCTCGCCGGTTGCCTGATGGGTTAGTCCGCGATGATTGGCGAAGATCGCGGACGAATAACCACCAGGAATAACAGCGGATGGAACATCGTCTCGGCGTGCGATTGCTGCGCCCCCAGCTCGCCCCGCCGTCTTCTTCGCCGCGGCCTCGACCGATTTGCATTGGTCGCGACTAAGCCAGACGCAACAGTCCGTGGCGAGCGATGTCCGCAGTCGAGTCCGAGAAGGCAGTCCCGCCGCGCATGGCGCGATTTGGGACGGCGCGGGCACGAATTTCACGCTGTTCTCGGCCTATGCGACCAAGGTCGAGATATGCCTTTTTGACCAACACGGCACTCGTGAACTCGAACGCATCGCCCTACCCGAATATACCGATCAAATATGGCATGGCTACATTCCAGACGTAAATCCCGGCAGCGTTTATGGACTGCGCGTACACGGCCCCTATGCGCCCGCTGAAGGGCATCGCTTCAATCCGAACAAACTCCTGTTGGATCCTTACGCCCGGGCTCATATCGGCGAACTGAAATGGGCACCGGAGTGTTTTGGCTACACCATTGGCGCGAAAGACGCCGATCTCTCCTTCGATGAGCGGGACAGCGCGCCGTTCGTGCCGAAGTGCGTGGTCGTCGACCCGGCGTTTGATTGGAAAGGGCAGCCACCCGGTGACCGCGTCCCCTGGGATCAGACCATCGTCTATGAGCTCCATGTCAAAGGGTTTACCAAGAAACATCCCGCCGTGCCCGAACGCCTGCGGGGCACGTACGCGGGTCTCGCCACCAAAGAAGTCATCGACTACATCAAGTCCTTGGGTGTGACCTCGATTGAGCTCTTGCCGATACACAGCTTCCTCAACGACAGCCACCTGTTGGACAAGGGCCTCACGAACTACTGGGGCTACAACAGCATCAGCTTCTTCGCTCCCGACACCCGCTACGCCTCGGCACCCGACCAGACGCTGCGCGAATTCAAAGAAATGGTCGCCTCCTACCATGACGCCGGCCTCGAGGTCATTTTGGACGTCGTCTACAACCACACGGCCGAGGGCAATGAACGCGGTCCGACGCTGTGCTTCAAGGGTATCGACAACGCCTCGTATTATCGGCTGTTGCCCAATGACAAGCGTTTCTACATCAACGATACCGGCACCGGCAACACGGTCAATCTATCGCACCCGAATGTCATCGAGATGGTCACTGATAGTTTGCGCTACTGGGTCAACGAGCTGCACGTGGATGGTTTTCGCTTCGACTTGGGCACGATCCTCGCGCGCGAGCCCGAAGGATTCGACAACGAAAGCGGCTTCTTGAAAGTCTGCCACCAGGACCCGGTGCTGCGTACGGTCAAACTGATCGCCGAGCCCTGGGACTGCGGACCGGGTGGTTATCAGGTGGGTGCCTTTCCTCCCGGATGGGCGGAATGGAACGATCGCTACCGGGACGGCGTACGCGATTACTGGAAGGGGGCGTCCGGTCCCGGCAGTCTGGCCAAGAGGCTCTGCGCCTCCGGGGACGTATTCAACCGGCTGGGGCGACGGCCTTGGGCCTGTGTGAACTTCATCACCGCGCACGACGGTTTCACATTGAACGACATCGTGACCTACAACGACAAGCACAACGAGGCCAACGGCGAAGAGAACCGCGACGGCAGCAGCGATAACCGCTCCTGGAATTGCGGCGTCGAAGGTCCCACCGACGACCTCGCGGTCAACGCGCTGCGCGAGCGGCAGATCCGTAACATGTTGGCGACAATGCTGATGTCCCAGGGCACGCCGATGCTGCTCGCCGGCGATGAGTTCGGACGCAGCCAACAGGGCAACAACAATGCGTACTGCCAGGATAACGACATCAGCTGGCTCGATTGGGATCTCAAGGACAAAGGCCATCGCCTGATCGAATTCGTCAAGAAGCTCTGTGCGCTTCGGCATCAGTACCCGGTGCTGCGCCGGAATCTGTTCCTCACCGGGCATCTCGATGAGGAATTGGGGATCAAGGACCTCACCTGGATGAATGCATCGGGCGCCGAGATGCAGGACAATGACTGGGATGACCCCAACATGCAATGCTTCGGTATGTTGATCGATGGACGGGCCCGCCCGACCGGTGTGCGCCAGAGGGGCACCCAGGCCGCGATGTTGATGGTGCTCAATGCCCATCACGACCTCGTGGAATTTACCTTACCGGATTGTTTCGGCGGCCGGCATTGGCGGCTGGAACTTGACACGCAGTACAGCGATGGCGTGCACGACTATAAAGGTCACCCCGGCGATCGATACGGGGTCGCGGGACGATCCCTGAATTTATTCATCGCCTCATTGGAAGAATCCTAGCGCTGCGCCTGCAGATTCCGTGCGCCCGGAAGCCAGATCTGTCGCCGGATCACGCTGGCAGGCTCTTTATCAGGACCGAGTTGCGCGATCACGATGTAGAAAAACGAGCGCTGCGCGCGCAGCAACTGCGGCAATAGCTTCACGTACAAGTGCGTCATGCGGTAACCGGCGGGGAAGGTTTGGCTCGGCACGGATTCCGGCAGATAGTCGACATTCGGTTTCGCCGTGGCCGGTTCCGTCCACCAAGTGAAGCCGACGTCCTTTTGCAACAAGCTGCGACGTAGTCGAATCTCGGCGAAATGATCGCTCGATCGCACCTGGGACAGATCAACCGTGAGGGTTTGCGCCGTCCTCCTCACCGCGACTTTGGGCGGCGATGGTCGAAGCGTCAGGTCCTCGCTGTCTTTGCTGTCTTTGCTGTCTTTGCTCGCGGCAGCACTCGGCGCGGGCTGCGGTAAATCAATCGCGCTGCGTTCGGTGGGCGGGGCAACCGGGATAGCAGCATTCAGGCCGGGCGAAAGTGCCGGGGAAGGCCCGTTGATGGCCTTCTTTGCAAAAGTCGGGCTGAGCTTCACCAGAACCGCCGCGGTCGTAAAGATCAGGACCATGGACAATACGGCAGCGTCACGCCACGGCATCTTCGCTCGGACGCGCGTGGCCGGCGTAATCTCCTGCAACGGTGTCACCGAATGCTGGCGCACTCGCTCATTCATGAATCGATGCAT
>Ga0116228_10006731_pt1 | contig 10265 bp, 14 predicted proteins | sample S1TSphfallax_2_FD_89694 | JGI IMG/M metagenome (GOLD analysis project Ga0116228, IMG submission 89694) | Host-associated microbial communities from peat moss isolated from Minnesota, USA - S1T2_Fc - Sphagnum fallax MG | ecosystem: Host-associated > Plants > Peat moss > Unclassified | place... | reverse complement strand
ATTTGTTGTCATTGCAATAGCTTGTAAAACCAAAATTGTTTATCAAATAATTCATTGGTCTCAACTACATATGATATCTATGCTAAAGCCCAAATGATACAAATTGTATTTAAAAATAATCCCAACACATGCACACAAATCTAAGCCCTCACAAAACCCATGGAGGCCAAAATATTGAAAAAACTATTAACAAATGATGATAAACGAAAAAAGCCAAAGTTGAAAATACTTCATCTTTTGCAATGACATAAAACCCAAAGTTGTTTGTAAACAACCCAAACATCTTGTATATGGAAACAATGCTTTGTTTTTGGGTTTGGAAAAATAAGACAAGTCTTCTTCAACCACACACAAACCAGACTTTACTAGTAAGTATATGTGAGCTACAAAATATAACAATCAACACTCATTACTCATTTATAAACAAGTTTCTTACACTACACACTTGTGTACCCCAACATGAGATGTTAAGTTCACAAACCATGTGTTAAGGTATACCCACACTATTTGCACAACATGCATAATACCATACCCAATCAAATGTCACACCCATTAGCTATCTCGTGACATAAACATCAACTCCAAGTCTAAATAGACATTCATAAAACACTAGAAAAAAGTTAAGATTTACTACTTGAACATATGTTGCCCCTTTTACATAAGACACCAAATTATCAATTTCTCATAAATGTTTGACTCCTTTCTTCAACTTATTTAGCAACAACAACTAACAATACAAAAACATCATTGTAATGGAAATTGCAAACTTTTCCCTAAATACAAATACTTAAAATGAAGCCTTGAAAAAAATAGTTTGTTAAATCGAAACATTCAAATGCCAAAACAATGTGTAATGTACAACATGTTGTAATAGCTACACTTGCACCCTTGATCATATGATATAATCCATTTTGTTAGAGACAAACCATATGTAATAGGAGGAGCCCTATATCATATGGGGCTCCTCCTACTACAATGTATGGACTCCTACTACATAAAACATCATTACCATCATTGTTAAGTGGATAGGGTATGTCTTTTGAATAAATTGGTAAAATCCATCTTTTTCCATATCACTAATGTTTCTTGTTCACCAACCTAATGACATGAAAAATGAAATGAAATATTTACTTAAATTTAGTAAATTTCATAAAACAACCACTTTCAAGCTAATGTTATTTATGCTAGTTCACTTGTACAACCAAATCAATAGTAAATTTCAAATCAAGAACATGTTCAAAATAGAAGGCTTACTTGAGCTTCACACACGTTAAATCTCTTCCACCTTTGACAAGATCATCATTGTATGGTAGTCAAAACCTTTCCACTATGGTAGACATTATGAAACATCTTCTTCAACCCTAAACCAAATGAAACCCATGACAAAGAAGAAGGCAATGAGGATATGTATAATTTTCCCCTCATTTGGTTTCTCATTCACAATTTCACCTTTTTTATATATTGATAATGATGAACTATTGAAACCTATTTGTACTTAATTTGCTTGACAATCCTTCTCATGATGATGTTACACTCATGTGAGCCAAGTTTTTATAAGACCAAACCCTAAGGTCAATGATGATGATGATTTCCACATGCTTCAGTTGAATGCCATTGAGAGAGGATCTTGGGTGGTAAAATGTGATGATGAGGAAGATAAACAAAACCAAGTTCCTCTACAATTTACATAACATAACCATAATATGTGTATCAATATGCAAAGTGATGAATTGCCACATGTTAATGTTCAAATTTGTTGATGAAAGAATCTAGTGAAGTTCAAGTGTTGATTCAAGTGCCTGAACTTAACACCCTAAGTTGTTGTGACCTAATTTGATCTAATGATGGAGATCATCGATTAAATTGGGTTGTAACAATATTGGTGGAGCTACATGCAAAGTGATATTCATTTCATAATGCACCTATGAAGCTTGTGTGTCAAGTTACAATAGTAACTCCCACATATTTTTTTCTTGTGCAGTTCACCCTTTAGGATACATGCATCCTGCTCGCATAAGAAATTTCAACATGATCAGTTATTAACAATCCAGTAAATTGGTTTGTCCCAATTTCATCATACTTATAAAAAAAATCAATTTTTTTTTCAACTCCTTTGGATTAATATATACCACATTTTGTATTCTGAATTTTGGTATGTCCTGTACCAATGTACTGTTGCCAAACTTATGTGGGAATTATGCAAGTAACCAAGGAAGTGCAAATAGGTGGTGCTTCTACAAAAAAAACGCATTATACGGTTTTTGTTTTAATCCTTTTCTTGAGCTTTTTATATTTTTAAGGTTTAGGGAGAGTTGAATATCTTCAAATGAAACGGTCAAACCATATTTGAACCTCAAATTGTGTGCACATAATTGTCAAGAAGTTTGACATGTGGTAACCAAAGCTTCGATTGACATTTTGTCAAGTGTATTTTGTGTGTGTGTTTTTTGTCCCATAGGACTTTTGTGATCTTTTGGTACTATCACTGGGAATAAGGCACCATCAACACGACTACTCTATAAATGATGCAACATAGTTGGGTGCAATACAATGGGTGCTACACAAGGGTGCACATTTGATTATTTTTGTGGTTAATGCAAGTATAGACATGGTGGATTACAACCTTTTCATTATGTTCCAAGGTAAGGAATATCATGGCAATTACCTTTGAATCTAGGTACCACCAGCTTCCAATCATCCTTTTTGGTGAAAACACAATAATAAAAGCCACAAACAACCTTTTTTTTCAAGTATGGCTAGTTGCTAAGGTGGCTACATAGCTCATGTATGGAATAGCATAATTGGCTAAAATTTGTGTGAAGTGGAGGTGATTTGGCAATTTTTTTTATTGAATGGTGGCCATGATGGTGATTTAGAAATTGCAAATGTTTACAAAGTGGTGATAGTGGTCAAAATCTGATCAAAATTACTGGCAACATGTCCATTGCGAAGGGTATGTATTTGGTGATGGGGCTATTGTTGAAGGGGGAAAATTTGGAAGCAAAGTCTACACAACATCAATAAAAGGCTTCCAATTTTGCACGAAGAAAAATCTTAATGTTGTTTCCATGATTAAAATACAAAATAAAGACTAGTTTTGCAGGTTGGTGTTTCAATCAAGGCACAACATGTTTAAAAATGAAAATTCAAAAATCAAAACAACACAAAGAATTTTATCTAAAGGCTAGAGCTCCAATCCGAGCTATTACACATGATTATTGTGAACATTAGAATAGTACATATGCATTTGCACTTCATCTTGTTAGTACCTCTAGGAGTCCAAAGTCCATGTACAAAAAACTTTGAATGTATTTTTGGCATAGAAAAAATCATATCAAATGCTAAGAACTTTACATCACCTTCCATTGCCAAACTAAAGGTTGAGAATGTAGGAGATTGGATTCCAACTGGCCACAACCATTTCCCACCAAAGAAAAACCAACAGTTAATTCACCTATTGGAAATCAAAGAAGACATTTGAATCATAGAGGGTGGAAAATGTTGTGAGTTGTGATTATGTACTCCTAAGTCCCATATTCACAATCTGCCCTAAAATCCACCAATACAAACAACCATTTTAGATTTAAATCTTTTTGTTGGATTATGAGGTCATTTGAAAGAAGTATTTGAAGAAACATGCTTAGTTTGAAATTGGATGCCTCATGTCTTGCATACTTTAGTGGAATTGGACCCTTACCTATGACTCATGTTCAACACAAACAATATACCATCTATGGTAACAATCAACATACCACCTATGGTAAGATCATGTGACTCTAGGGGCCCATCTTTACATGCAATACAAAATGCAAAGATTGGATCATCGATGAAGCAAAAATCCAGAGAGTGGATTCATGGATGAAGGAAAATAAGGTCCAAAGATTGAATATCGGGCTAAAGGGGGAAAACCTTAGAGATAGAATGAATTTGGTCAAGAAAGAAAAGAAAACCCAAAGAAAAAATAAATTTGGTAAAAGGAAAAAAAAACCCATGGAGTTTTCAACTTGCCAGTTCAAGTCAATTTACCTCCAAAGAAACAAATACCAAGAACCAATTTGCCACAAAAGTTAGACTAGAAACCCACAATTTACCTTCATCCACCAAAATCCATAAACTAAGAATCAATAACCCCTTAAACCCACATTTCACCCTAAACCAACAAACCCAAAGATTAATAAACCAAACACCCAAGAAACCTACATCTTACCTTTATCCTCTAAAATCCAAAGATTCGGAATCAATAACCCATGAAACTCGCATTAAACCTATGTCCATCAAAATGCATAAATTAAGAATTAAGAACCTGCAAACCCTAATCTTCCTATGACCACCAAAGTTGATAGATTAAAAATCAACAACCCTAATTTGGACATGGACAACCAAAATCCAAAAAATCACGATCAAGTGATAAGAACCTGCATTTTACCTCTATCCACCAAAATGCATAGACCAAGAATCAAAAACCTTAATCTGCACATGGTCCACCAAAAGCTCACCGGCCATGCACCCTTGGAAACAAAATCTAAAAAGATGGGTCCACCAAAATAAAAGTGTTGTTGCAAAGTGGAAGTTGAGCAAGGGAAAACGCAAGTTCACAAATTGACTTGAAAACATAAGTTTCAAAAAAGATAGTTCATATGTCAAAACTTAACCACATCCTTATTTGACATTTGATTTTTTTTTGTAGCTTTGTTAAACCTTCCAAAAACCCCATAAGCTCCATGAGCTTGTTTGCAACTATGCATTGACATCATAGTGTGTTTTCCCTTGCCACTAGGCAATGGCCTAATCATAAGGAAAATTCTATTATGTAAAAAAATGTTGGCTATAAAATTGAGTGCATAGGTCCAAGTGCACACTCAATTGATTCTGTAATTGATTCTTCATGAAGTTGAATGTGCTAAACATGTGTTCATTTTCAATAGAATTAAACATTTGGACAACGACAATTTTTGTTAGCTTCATGTGTTTCGAAAGCTTATGGTTGAGGATGGAAGATGTGATGAGTTTGTGCCAAAGCCTAGTGATTGGATTCAAGCTACCTTCTTGATTACACATGACAACCTTAGAATTATGGATCATGGTCGTCTTGAAATGGGAGCACTGCAAATCTAAATTGTGAGTTGACAATAATGTTGGGACAATTTTCCCATGTTGACCAACTACATAAGGCACACAAAAAGTTGTTTTATGGACATTTAGGTGAGAGTAAAAACTACTCCTAGCCTCTAGAGTATTTGTAGCCCAAAATTGGGGGTAGACAACACCCTAAGTAGTCATCACCTCATGTTTTAGGGATTCATTTTTCTAGCTCAAACACCAAGCCTTAGGTTGCACCTTTGCACTCATCTTACACCTTATTGATTATTTGGTTGAATGTAATTATAGTGACATGTTGAGGGCCACCAACACCATCATCACTATTGTAATATACATGATACTTGTGGCTAGCAAAAGAAAATGCCATGTAATCCTCTTTGTCGTTGAAATTGGAAAACCATTGCATTAGGAGGTTGGAATTGGTAAAGGCTTCAATATCATTGAAATCATCAAAAGTTAGGTCTTCAAATTTGGCACATGGGTCATAATATAGCAAGTAAAGCTTTTGTTGAGCCCCTTTCACAGTTTCCATGAAGTCACAAACAAAAACATCTTTGCCTTATGCAACCTTTATCAAAACATGAACACATTTGAACAAAGGGAGGACACATGGTAGCCTTGAAATGACCTCCACATCACACAATGATTTCAAGTTCTTTTTAACAACATCACTTTATTGGTTTTCTGCATGCATTTTAACAATGAGAGGACAAAATTCCAAGTATACCCATTTGGCTAGAGATAGCATGGAGATCCAATGGGTCTTTACATTTCAAAGAAATTCATTCCCCTTAGCATGGAGATCCACCAACTTTTGAAATTTTGCAAATTTCTTTGAATTATGTGCAAAAAAGGCATAGAAACTTTGTAGGAGAAACTCGAGTTGATGTACAAAAGGGACATTGACATAATGATGATAGCAAGGTTTGTGTTGTGAACAAAATAATGGATTCCAGTAACAAAAGGAGCAACCTTCTCTTTAAATTGATGGGTCACCCTTGTCTTGTGGCCTTGGAACATGTTGCTACCATTGTATCCAATATTGATTAGCTTTTCACAAAGCTCCTCTAGCTTTAATCCCCCAAATTCAAGCAAACATTTCAACATAAAAACAAATATGTTGTTGGAAGTGGCAGACATACTAACATTTTCCATGTAGAGGAGAATGGGAGTCCTCTTCCATTATTGCACCACGTACAAGTGGATTAACAACCATTGGGTTTTGTCAATTATAGTAACCTCATTTGCAGTAACCATGATAAAGGAAGCAACTACAAATGCCACTTTAGTGGCTTCCAACAAAACCTTGTGCATGATTTCAACCATCCCTTAGCCATACCTATTAGTCCAATGTTTTTAAGGAACAAATTTCACTTTCAATAGTTAAAACAAGTTTCTTGAGCTTTCATAATCAATCATTGGATGACCATTTGCAAAAAGATGATAGATAATAACAAATTGGATGTATTCTGTCTTTGTTCAAACAGAACATTAGCTTGCAAGTGGTCTAAGACAGAAGGGTAGTCAGTAACAGTGTAACATTGCTCATTTTTTGCATGGATGGAATTTTTGGTGAAGAAAAAGCCACATGTATCAAAAGGTCCAAGTGTGTTGAAACTTTCTTCATGTTCATACAGTTTCCTCTTTTTCCCATTTGGAGTTTTTCTAGTTGAATCAACAACAATAATTTTACCTTTGTCATCATCAGATGACATAACCACACAACTAACAAATGGCAAGGGTTCAAAGGGAGTTGACAAACTAGCCTCATCTTGAAGGGATGGTGAAGGAAGGGGGAAGATGGGCTTGAACCTGAAATTTTTAAGGATCTATGGAGGAACCATGAATGTTGAAATTGGACTTTGACCCAAGTTTGAAAATTGAAATAAGATTCACCAAAAAAACACAAAAACAACAAATGGAATTTGGACTTTGGAGTTATGAAATAATTTGAAAGAAAAAAAAACCCTACTTTGGTTTTGAAAAGAAAAACAAGGTCTAAGGAGTTAAGAATTGGAAATTTGAAGTTCAAACCCTCTAGTGTAGTTTTAAAATTTGAACACTATATTAATCGTTTTGAGGAAGGACTTGAAGATAAGAATTAAAACCAAGAATTATAGACTTTGGAATTTGGATGTAATCAAAAGCTTGGAAATTGGAATTGGAGATTAAAGAGAAATGACGAACTTTAATTTTTAAATTCAAAACCACAATCTAGAGTCCAAATTCCACATTTTCTTGTAAAAATCAAATAATGGATATTAGATCAAGATTCAAAACTCAGAATAAAAAATCTGGATACAATTTGAGTCTCTTGCCACTTTCATGTAAAATTGAAATTTCAAAGCAAAAATAGTAGTGACCATTGCCCAATGACATACTTCCATTTTTTGTGCATAGGGAACACGTTCGAAATTATGGTTGAGATTTGAGATTTTGAGTTGAAATTGTGAGTTTCGCAACATGCTTGGCCTTCCACAATTGCATAAAATGGCTACATTTGAGGCCAACAACCTTGTTCTCATAAATCCATTGGTCGAGCCTTGTACGCCGTATTCATCATTAACAACCATAAGTTTTCATAATCCATCAACTTGTCGAAAAATTTAACAAAATAACTAATGTGCATTACATTGCAATACATATGAATCATGACATTCTTGATTTCTACTAAATCACTAATACAAGTTACATGTTACAACTGCCCATTTTTTAAAATATGAGTGCCCAAAATTCAATGTAACCTTAAAAATTATCATTGGTAAAATTACTGTTGGCAATTTGTTATTGTAATTGCATTACCATTGTTGGCGATGGAGCTCTACAGGTTGTAGTTCGTATGGTGAAAAGTTGCAAGCGATGGTGACAAAGGTGGTGAAAGCCCTATTGCTAAGGGAGAGAGACATGTGATTTAGGGTTTAGGGATGGAGATGTTGTGGCGATGCTACCATTTGGCATCAATCACTTTAGGCAAAGTTTTTGTAATTAGGGACCTTTTTTTCCAATGGCCCTGTTGCAAGTCCTTTTTTAGTGTCACCTTTTGACAAATTTTCACCAAAAAAAAAATGGCTGGCCACAAAGTGTGGAGGCATTGTTAAAAATTTGTATCAGGCTTCGTCTTTGAAAATTCACAAAGGGAACACAATAATTTGGATTATCAAATGAATCTTTTCATTTGTGGGTTCCATAAATTTTTGTGCAAGCTTTGATTCAGCCCCAAATGTTTGCTAACTTGCTACATTGTCGATTTGGTCTTACACATACTGACTTATCAAGGATTCTCATGTCCCTTGATGATTCAACACTTGAAAATATGTCAAAATTGATGGCCTTAAGGCGTAAAACCCTCCATGATCCAATCTAAGGCAACAACTTTATTACTGGCAAGCTCATTGCCATCCTTCAAGCTGGAAGCAATTGGGACGTACTTCATAAGTACCACATCGCATTTGCTTCTTTTGAATCACCAAATGGGTATTTTCAAAATCTTGGACCAGCTGATTTTCAAATCTTTGAGCAAATGTTTGTTTCAGTAAACATGCAAAATCCAGAAACAATTAGTGCAACACAGTTGGTGCCCCAACCAAGTCCTAAGACTTCCCAATTGCCTCAACTCCTACAGATCTTCTTCCTCTATAAAAGCCCCACCTGAATCCACTTATTACTATACCGCCTCCCCAATATGCAACAAGTCTTGTTTGTATAACAGTTTCCTCCTATTGATCTCATCTACAGCAAATATCAAATTTGCCATTTTTACAATGAATCCAACGTTCAACTTCTTCATCTTTCTTGTCTGTTATTGCATGATCAATTTCTTCATTTTTGTTGGCCTTGCCTACCAAGGCAAGGATATTGTGTTTAGATACATTACAGAGTGTAGTAGCTTAAGGGATTTTGGCCCCTAGGTAATAGGTCTCTTTTTATATGAGGATTTTTGGAAGATGATATTTTGGATTGTGTTGAAACTTGAGATTAGTTATAGAGTCATAATATCTTGAAGGATTTTGGTTTGTTTTAGAAGATGTTTTAGAAGATTATATTTTTGCATGGTGAAATATTTGAGTTTCCGTAATTCTTCTTTTGCCTTAAAATACTTTTTACTATAAATGGCAAGGCCACAGTGTGACACACCCCTTGTTGTATGTTGTATGAATATGATATTGCTCTAAGGCAGTACAAAATTAGTGTATGTTATACCAAAAAGTCCAAGGGCAATATATGATATCTACCCATCTACTCACATGAATGGGTCATTGGCTAGTTGATCCTTTTTAATCCTCACTGCCCGTCAATGAAAAGGAGTGCACTTGTACTCCTCTCTACAAGAAAAATGCCATGTCTCATCCTCCAACATTAAAAATGTACAAATTCACTTAAATGTATTTGATTGAATCATTGATTACCTACAACAAATGTTTGACAAAAAAAACTTCTCAATTTAAGGTCTACACTTACATCTAAATTTGATCCAATCATTAACTACTTATGAGGAATGTTTGACACATAATACTTCACGAAAGGTCTAGTTGGAAAAAAAGAGAAAAATTTATTAATATTTGTCGAAATTGTTGAAATTGTACCCTCCAACTTGTGAAAAACTATTTTATTATCCTAATCACTAGGTTTTTTTTTGCCATGGTGAATTATTGCCAATTTCTGACCTAAAAAATATTGTGGTCCTACATGTATAAAGAAAAGCCAAGGAAAAAAAAAAGGTTATTTTAACCAGAAAGCAATTGCCTAGGATGTGAGGGTACCGCTTTCCTTCATTGTGTGCTACTTTAATTAAAACCTAGATTCAAGGGTGCAACTTGGGTGTCACCACATAGCCTCATTTGGGTAGTTGTAAATTGTTGAATGACCACATCATAGCCGACAAGGTTGCTCCTTCACAAGATTGAGTACACCCTCATTGCCACCATCATTCTCCCATTTTCCTCTTTAGGTCGCTAGCTCCATGCTCCTCCTTGTGTAAATATTTCATGGGAAGGTTATGGTTTTTTCTCTTATTTGCTAGGTTTCATTTTTTTATTCATAGGAATCGTCATGCCTTTAATTTGTGGAGGTTTTTATTGTTGAGACCTTGTTGAAGAACTAATGCACATGTATTTGCATCCTTAATTTGTCTATAATCTTTTGCATTTTGGTTATTGATTGCGAAT
>Ga0116228_10006729_pt1 | contig 10267 bp, 6 predicted proteins | sample S1TSphfallax_2_FD_89694 | JGI IMG/M metagenome (GOLD analysis project Ga0116228, IMG submission 89694) | Host-associated microbial communities from peat moss isolated from Minnesota, USA - S1T2_Fc - Sphagnum fallax MG | ecosystem: Host-associated > Plants > Peat moss > Unclassified | place: USA... | reverse complement strand
TTTCAAAAATCTGATAACCTGCCCAGAGGATCTGGATATCATCCAAGTAGGTTATCAATCCTAAAACTCTAAAATGGAACACCATAACGACATAAATCAAGGGTGGGGGAATACGGTCACACGGAATTAGCACCCACCAGTGCACCTTCCACTGGATGTCTGTTATTACTCAGTTGTGGATGAACCTCAACTGAGGTAATATTTGGTTTCACCTTAGTGACCAATTCTGTAGGAAATAGGTCTCGTATATAGGGAGATAGGTAGGAAAATAGGCAACTTTTGTAGCTAAGTAGATGGTTTATACATGGGTAAGGGCTGTTGTTATTACCTACCTACTAACAACCTGCTTGTGGGTTGTTAGTAGGTAGGTAGAAAACAAAGTAACTGAGCTAACCACCATGGTTAGTTAGGGAACTGGAACCCAACAGAAAATTGTTTCCTTACCACCTACCGTTCATCCTTCATGGTGCACTGGTGGGTGCTGGTTGTACATAAAATCAATTAATGGCAACATAGGAACCAGAAATCAAGTTTGTCCACAAAAGGCAATTGATGTATTTGGATTATGCATGTAGTATGGTTTAAGCAAAGATGAGGCCATTGTGAGAAGAAGGGCCAGCTCTAAGTGAAAACCAACCCTTGCATACCAATGGTTGCATCAATTCTCATAATGCACTTCAAACATTATCCCGCTTCTTAAAGACACAGGCACAATTTTTTATTCAACAAGTTTGTGGATGAAATGTATCAACACAAATAAAAACGGAAGAAACCCACCTCAAAACAGAAGATCCTTATGTACAATAATGAAATGGCCCACCTGGAAACAAAATGATCCCATGTTTGCAAAGGGTTAGATTTTCCTTTAGAAAAGGCCCACCCTTAACACTAAAGAAATTCCATTCGGACTTTACAAAATATGTGTTACAAACTACTACCCTCACTTCCCCTCTATTTGTATGAGTTTCTACAAACATCTTTTGTGAGAAGGAGGAATAGTGTCAAATTAGTTTTGATTTTTGGAGTTTTTTTGGGCAAACTAATCTAAATCTAACACTAGCCTCACCTACAAAACCTGCATTTATCATGTGAAACTTGTGTGTTGTCAAGTACAAGCCTCAGACATATGGTATTATTAGATCATTGAAGCTTAGAACCATCCAAAACATGTGTCTTGAATATATTTAATGTGTTTGCTAAATTGTCGTCTCAATTTTTTTAATTTGACAAAATTCATCCTCAAAATCATTCTCATAAACAACATGGTATTGCTTGAAATATTTTTTGGATATGTGCCTATTAGTATATAAAATTGTTCTTTGTGAAATATATCACTAGAAGAAAAAATGTCTTTTTGGATGTTGTTTGCTATTATGTGTGTCATGTGATTATTTTAGTTGCAAACGTAATCACAAATGCAACTAAAATAATTGCAAATGACAAGTCAAAAAAGACAATTATGAAATTCATTATGGTTTTAATCAATACATAAATATGTGCCTTATGTGACAATAAGCTATCACAATAAATTCTTTCATTGTACCAAGTGGTGATAAGAGACCACTATAGGCCTTAATTTAATGTACAATGACAATATTGGGTGATTTTACCTTAGTATTGGTGTATGAAATTGAACAAAAAAATAAACATAGACTTGGCCGAATAACATAATCCTAGCAATAGTACTGAATTAGTTTTGTAATTGACCTATGAAAATTATTAGATCTTGGAAGCAAGAGTATCAACTGATACAATGCATCAAGGGATTCAATAGGTTTAAACTTATGTTGGACTAACATATTAATGAGAAATTGGTATCAAGGTTTAAATATAAATTGATATTAATCTATCAAACTTGTTTGGTATATGTTTTTCTTAACGAAAATTTGTCACATATAAAGCATAGAGCAAGAAAATGATGCCCCACAATTGACTAAAGGAATTGTTATTTCAAATTTATGTCCATTTTTCCATGATGCCCTCCCGTTAAATTAAATATATGTGTAATGGGAAGTCACATGACCTAGTTCTCAAGTTTACTATGAAGTAAGGGTAATTCCAACTTAACAATGATAATTGGAACTAAATTATGTAGACCAAGTATAGGGTTTTTCTTCGTCACTAAGACAATTAGATCATGGTCATTTACCATGACAATTATAAATGATCGCCTAATCAACAATTATGTGCTAAAATGACCAAAGCTTAATAAATTTTTATCAAAATGAAAGAAATTTGGGTAGTTTTTTTTTTTTTTTTTTCCTTTTTTCCTTGCCAAAAATTAACACGTTGTGATGGTCAATCGAGGTTTCAGAGTCACAATATCATGGAAATTCCCATTTTATTTTATGTTTGTGTTGCAGCACGACTTTCTAAATGGTGATGGTGATGGAGCAACAGCAAACATGTGAGGCCTTGGTTGGAATCAACAAGTCATAGAAAAGGAAGCCACTTGTAACACATGAAAAAAAAAATGTGTTTGGTTGGAAGGAAAGAAAATAAGTGGTGGGGAAGTGTGGGGGTTCCTTAACCATGGTGTACAACACATCATTTGCGAAAGTTGTAAAATACGTAGCATGGTTTTAGGATGGAGAATCAAGGAGAGCTTTGAAGATGGCTACCACAATGACATGTAATAGCAATGGGGGGACAAGAAGAGGAAGGTCACACTAGAAGGAATTGTTTCCTTTGCAACTATGAAATCAATGATTACAAGTCCTAAATGATTATATATATATGATTGTAGTCATAAATTATTACTTTGAATCTTATGTGTAAAAATCATAGTCATATATTAGTGGGGCATGTGACTAGTAGGCAATGAGGTGGCAATAGGATGGATGAAGTCATTTTTTCCTCATTTGTATTTCATCTATATGGCATTGATGAATGATTGCAAAGCGGCATGACATCCGCTTGTCATTCACCAATGTTATTGGGAAGAAGTCATTATGCCTTTGACTACAAAATGATTATGAATAATGATGCGGATGCACAAAGTGCCATTACATGGACAATATGTCAATTAAATGACTCTACAATGACTAAAAACTAATTAAATGTCATTGATATGAATAAAGACATACACAAGGTTGCCTACATGGACTATGATCATATGACATTTCACTATGACTCTAAATGACTACTAAATGATAGAAAACTGATGATATAATAGTTATTGATTAAATATGTGAACAAGTATTAACTAACTCACATGCAAAATAATGTTACTAAATTTTTCTAACATTATTGTTCATGGCTTTAGTGGAAACAATAGGACCCTATGAATTTTGAATTATTCCATAAAACAACAAATTTGCCATTATATACAAAGGTGACTTTACAAATATGAAAGACATTCAAGTATGACTCAATTTCAAAAATGTAAAGATTGGCAAGGAATGAGCAAAACTTTATAATCAATCTTCAAGCCTTCATATGAAGTCAATAGTGTTTTGAAGATTGGTACAAAATGAAATCTAGATAATATTATATTCTAAAATTTTGCACATGTTAATAGATTGTCTTTGTTTAACAATTCAATAGTTCCTATCGAAGATGTAGTAGTTGGAGGTGGGGGCAATCCCATCAAAGAATTCAACCCACATAGGTCTATTGTAGTTTTGATGAAGACATCCTCTACAACTACCATTTCTTTTTTAAAACGGGGCTCTTTTTGTAGGATAACTCTCCAACCTGGTTTTTTTCAAGTCTTATGGAAAAAAAACTTTTGTCGCTTGAGTTGGAAATATGAAGGGCTCAAATGTCAATGGTAGACTATGTCAAAAATTCACAATGAGGAACACAACTTCATCTCATACATACATTGGGTTTCTTTGATTGTCTTGTCGTTGGATCCATTCACATCTAAAAATCAAAATAGGGGTATGCACTGGGCCATAATCTAGTTTGAATATATCTCTTAATATCTCAACATACTAGACTTTAACTTCTCTAGCATCTATAGTTTGTTGTTCAAACACATTGGCAATTCCACTATCATATGTTTGCAACAATTTACTCTTTGAATCTTCCACTTTGAAGTGATTACCATAAGCTTTCATCCTAGTGTAACATGTTGCTACTTGAGAAGGTTTACTACATAATAACACAACATCCAAGTCTATCGGTTGCCCAAGTCCATATGTTGTGCATGGATATCACCTTTGACCCATTCAACAAAAGGAGGTGTATCTAGGTTGGATGCTTGCTCCAACTTCCACTTCCTACATAACTAGAAGTCTTATATCACTATGACATCTTTGAAACCTATACAACAGTTTGAAACAACATCTGAAAATGAATTGACTATTAATGTAATGCCATCCAAAACACATATGAACTTATTGAGTCCATGGCATCATGATGGCAGAATTGTCCAATATATATTGGTGGGCAAGGTCCCATAAAGTGGTACTCATGAGGAACTCGATGCCAACACCTTTTAGCACCTCACCAACGTCTCCTTCCTCATTAGCATCCCATATTTTCCGCTTCACAACATCAAACCTTTGCAAGTATTCAATGATGAAACTTAAACACTCATCTCGAGCGTATCCTTTGGCCATTGAAGCTTTAGGCCTTACCATATTACGCACATACAATTTCAATGTCTTCATGCACCTTTCTACAAGATACATCCACCTAGTAGCAACTAGGCCACATAAATCTAATTTGTTTACAAGGTGATATAGTAAATGAATAGTGATGTCAAAAAAGGATGGTGGAAAATGAATATCCAACAAAGCTAAACTAACTGAAACATATAATTGAAATGATTTGATGTCTAAAGGATTCCAAACCTTGTTACAAAGCTTCCTAAATACCCTTGAAATCCTCATAACTACCATACGAGGTCTTGGAACCAACAAATCTTTCAATGCTAATGGCAAAATCTACTACATTAATACATGTTAATCATGGGACTTTAGAACCCCAAAAACATTTCACCTAATGTATTATGCCATAGTTAATACATGACCTAATGGTGTCTTTAAATTTTCACTACTAAAGCAAAAGTATCAAATTCAACACTTGTTAAAACGTACAAGCCTGCTAGTTTTAACATTTTCCCACCTCTTTGAGAGTTGGCAATTAACCACAAATGTGGCTTAATACCCTTACGCTATAAATCACATCATACTTTCACAAAGTCCTTCTCCCGTATTATTGTTTTCAAAAAAAAATTGCAAAATTTTGTTCGCAATGCATAACATCCAATGTATTTCGTATCAATAGGTCTTACACAAATCATAACACCCAAAACTGGAATATTGTTAGATCTCATGTTAAACCAATTTCCAATATGTTCAGATTACAAATTACATTGAAAACATGAACCTAAAGATCAGAGGAAAAGAATGAAAACCTATTAATAAGGATTTGATCATACACCAATTTTTGTAAGAAGAATGATATGATAAAATAGTTTTTGCCACATCATTGGATTAATTTTCATTATGTGTTCTAATATTTTGAATTCCAAACTAAAATGCAGTGCTAAACAGAAACACTAATTATATATTGGTTTTTGGAATAAACATTGTAGAATAATCAAATTATAAAATTTATTCAACAACAAATATATGGATTATATATATTTATTCATGTATTTTGTAAATTCAAAAAAAATTGGTCGCCCCCTCTTGCTTGTTACTTTGTAGGTGCATATTTTTCTCATATGGATTTTGGAATTCAAGAGCTTTCAAATTGAAGCAAAATTGCAATGCTTGGAAAAAACTTTTTAGCTATGTGTCAAGATTTTTAATTGAATTTAATTTGTCCCTCTATGGATTGCTTTAGTTATTAGGAGTTGAATTGCTTGTTCAATTCCCTTCAAATTTCAACCATTGAATTAGCTATAACTTATGTTTCAAACCAAATGAGGAATGCAACCCCACTTTAAACATAAAATTTTCAAAACCTTTTCAACAATCTAAAGAAGGCCCATTTTGGATAAGGTTTGATGCCCCATACATTATTCCAAAACTTAAAACATTCTAAAACTCCCACCTCCCAAGATGAGAATCCATTTGGGAGTGTTGGGACTCACTCTTATGCACATTGTCACATTTGTGAAAATGTGCTTGAGTCTTCAAACACTTTCTTGACTCGATTCCTTTTTGTCATGCCATATAGCTTAAACTAGTTTCCATGATATTCACCAATTTTGTGAATTCCAAACGCTTCTTTTAAATTTTACAAAAACTTGAAGTGACCTTTTAAATCAATGAACCGATGGAAATTTAAACAAAGTTTGCATTTACAAATCAATGTGTTGAGAAAACAAATGCACCCCTAAACTAAAAAGAACCCATGATTTATGAATTTCAATGGTGACACCAATTTTCAAACCTTGAAAAATATTCATTTCATTTGCATAAAAACTGATCAATTTTGTTGCTATAACATCTTGACCAAAATTATCTTCTTGCAACAATGATTCAATTATGCACTTTGTTAAATTATTAACATTAAACCCATCCATTGATCGAACAAGTGACAATAATAATAAAATGCACACCTAATTATCCACCACAAAAATGTGAACACACATTGTTGGTTATTGATAGAAGTCACTTTGTCAAAAGTGATTAAAAATTACCAAGCTTTTATTATTGCTTTAAAAATTTGAAAATGGAGGCATTCATCAATTACCCATCTAGATACACATTCTAGTGCTTTTGAACATGTTCTTCACCTTGATTTATACAAACATAAGCCTCAAAGTTTCATATTCAACCATGTGAATTATCCATCTTGTAAAATGACACAGAAGAATGTAGTAAGTTGCACATTTTTGTGTTGACTCTCCTTAGCCATGGCATCATACCCACTAGTTCTAAAATGGATTTAGGTTATTGAACAATGAACAACACCAAATTATGAACATGAACTTATTATTCTTCTCATAGTAAACCTATATTTTCTTCAAGACTTTGTTAGGAATGTTTTGCTTTCATTTTTGCTTGTTGATTCCCCATATGCTTCTCCAAGTTGTCTCACATGGGCAAAATATGCTTGGACACATTAGTGATGGCTTCACAAATATTGCACTTGGAAAAAATTGAAACCCCATCAACCATGTTTGATTTTACCATAATGAACTACATTGCCTAGGAGTTTTACATTTTCAACATGCACCATAATTATTTTGGATCTCTTTGATGGAGGCTCCATAGCAACAAAGTCCATGTTTACATTGAACCAAAACTTAAAGTGATTGGTGCTTGAATTCAATTGAAATTGGAATTGATTTGCCTCAAATTAGATTACAAGTTGTCAACATTGTAGTTGTCCCAAAATTTGGAGGAACATGTATGTGGCTATATAGGATACCACCAGACTTGGATCAACTTGAATGTTGGCAATGTTATTGGCATTGTCATTATAGAAGAACACTTGTGCTTTAAAAATTTGATGGTAGTTTCAAATGCCCCATTGTAGTTTTAATCACAAAAAATATTGAAAACCCAACACCCACAACCTCAAAACCCTACTAGCTTCCAAAGACCCAAAATTCAATAAACTACAACAAGCACCCAAAACCCAAATACCTATAACTTCACCTTTGATTTCTAGAAACAAAAATCAAATTTATTTTCATTCTTGCAAAACCCCAACATTGAAAGAAATGAAATGCAATGCTCCCACATTATGGAATCACAAATGCAACATTTGGCATTACAAATTTGTTGCTTGCACTTGTATTTTAACCTCCCAAATTACAAAATCACAATTGTAATTGCACATTGAACAATAGTTGGTTATAATGACATTCCCGAATATGGAATTGTAATTACAATTGCAAAGTTGTTACTTGTAGCACATGATTGCAACAAAAGCTCCCACATTATAAAATTGTAGAGTTGGAAAGCAACTTGCAACCTTCTAACCACCACTCCAATAGTTATGCATTTTGTAATTCTACAATTCCATTGTTGTCAATCTTCATATTTCTCAATCCATATTGAGATCATAACATCTTTCCAACTTCCGTCCTCCACCTTAAACATTGAACTGTTACCACTAGTTGTCATATTTGGTATCAATTCAAGAATCAACACTTGAAATATGAAACTTCATATTTGAAGCTTGAAATAAATGCGCACCCTCTTTCAACATTCAACAATCGACTATCAAAATAATGCATTGTGCAATCACAATGCACAATCTAGTGCCATTCTTTTGATGTTTTTGCCTCAAAGAGACACATGAGTAGTAGTTACAAGCCATAGTGCTTGGTGAAAAGTAAATACTATAGCTTTAATATTTAAGTCTACAGAACTTGGTCAGTGATTAAACCTTTGAGAACTTTTTTTTTAGAACATGGAGGGTCTAGATGTAGCCACCTTAACATGAAAGTCACCTTTCTAACATCAAACCATGGCTAAAATAATGGCAAAAAAATGAGCAATCCCATGTTAAGGAATATGTAGTTGATATATTTATGCATCTACTTCATGGCCATCAATAAGTATATATAATGTCAAGTTATTCATTGTTACCAAGTGTACAATTGAGATTTTGAAAAACAAAATTGAAACAATTATTTAATTTTGATTTTCAAATCACTTTTGAAGGGAAAGGATTTAGGATTTAGTTCTTGATTGAGATTGGGGTTGAAAGAGTTGTTACAAACACACTTAGAGAATTTGATGGATAATAGGGATAGAAAAACAATATGAAGTCTTAAAGTTCTATTAGGGTGTGAATTACAAATTTTCATATTTCAATTTTGATTTTTGCATTTTAAAAGTACATTTGTTTGACATTTTCAATTTTGAGTTAAAAAAAAGAAGAATATTGGTGAGGAAAGAAAGAATAAACATGAACTCTGAATCTGTTGTGTTCTTCTAATTGTAAAAATCAAGATATATGATCACAAATTTTAATTATCAATAAAATCTAAAATCTAACAAGTAATGAAATAGTAACAACAATGAAATGAATGTGTGAATATAATTTGAAAATAAACTTGAATTTTTTGGAACAAAAAATTGTATGAGAATTAAATTCATTTGTGTACATAATTTGTAGTGGTTGTTAATAGGCGAAAAACCAATCAAAGTAAAATTTGTGCCTACCATTCATCATCATTTTGTCCCCTATTTTGCATTTGTACTTGGAGTACACCATTTTTTAATGTAGAAAACTTGCAATATTATTTAGCTATGGAAAAATAATTGATTATGACATAGTCAATATTATCATTCAATGATCTTCAATCAATTGCACAAATATTATTAATATGTAATTAAAAAAATACCAAGAATTTGAATAATAATGCATTGATTATTGTTTCTAGACAATATTGACAATGATCCCACTATAACATCACATCAATATTGAATTATTGATACCACAATGGTATTTAGAGGTCAATTTTTTTCAAATGTTGGAACAATCACAATGGATTGATGTTAAATATTTCCCAAAAGAGAAAGTTAAAGAAAAAGATTAAAATAAAGAAATATTTCTATGGGTGCAAAAATGCCAAAATCAAACTCCCAACCATTAAAATATCACTTTTTATTACAAAACATTACTATACCATGTGTAATTATTTTTCAATATCAAAATTCTACAATAATAAAAATGGGAATGCCATCCCCTTTTTGTCGAGAAAAATAAATATTTTGATAGAAATTGTCATTTGTGAGTGGTGGGCATGTTACAAATGTTTCCCTAATCTCATTTTTTAAAAAAACCTTGTACATTAATACTGATATGGTATAAAACATAATACGAATCCAAGGCTAGTTCAAATTGCCCAAAACTAGTCATCCCAAGGAAGGTTGAGCTAAATTTCACTATAAACTAGACATGAAATACAAATATTTAAAACACCCTTCTATGTTAAATATATAAATATGGTGGCTTTTACTAATTTTTTTTTCCCCTCATTTTTGACAATTGAGAACCTCCAAAATCACATCATTTTTGAATTTTTGATTTTGAATTTGGCTTTTTGGCGAAATTTCACCAGGAAAAAAAAGGCTGATCGAGGGTGAGGAAAACCGGTATATTTGTAGATGAGGGTTCGAGCTTCCAAAGTTGAATTTAAGAGGGGCCTCTATGGGCACTAAAGGTAAAGTGAAAGGTTATGGAAGTTGGAGAGACAAGAGACTATTGAAGTACCTTCGCAACTTCAACACATATTTGTGTTGAATAAATAATTATTTTTGAAAATTTCATTTTGAAAAAATCAAATATTTCTTGGAGATTTAATATTTTCCTTGAAAATTTTGAATTATTCAATTTTTTT
>Ga0116228_10006728_pt1 | contig 10268 bp, 8 predicted proteins | sample S1TSphfallax_2_FD_89694 | JGI IMG/M metagenome (GOLD analysis project Ga0116228, IMG submission 89694) | Host-associated microbial communities from peat moss isolated from Minnesota, USA - S1T2_Fc - Sphagnum fallax MG | ecosystem: Host-associated > Plants > Peat moss > Unclassified | place: USA... | reverse complement strand
ATTGTCAAGGTCCTGTTCACACTTGGAACAGTTACATAATCCTATTCACACTTGGGCTAATAATGCAAGCCGTGCAACTCTCTGGAAATGGACTTTTTTTTCTACCATTTATACTTTATTTATGGTTTATAACCAAATTTGGCTAAATCTTCCTATGGACAATCGCCACTTTGGCTACAAACAACAATTCCCATAACAGACAGGGGGGAACTTCCAACTTCAAACCCACCAAACCCGGCAAACGCCCAACACAGGTGTGAACCAGTGTTGGCCGGTTACTGATTTTTTTTAATAACCGCCAGGTAGGTTACTTTTTTCAGATCACATAGTTTATCAATATCAATATGAATTTTTTTGGGGTTGCCAAGCAGGTTATCATGAAACCGGCTAATAACCACCTTCCGGATATTTACCGGTTATAAATGTTCAATGAAGACTGGAAAAGTTCTTTTTTTTTTAAAAAAAAATCTAATTTATTATTATTGTTATTTAATTTTTTTTTTGTACTACCTAGTGTCGAAGGATTGATAACCTAACCTACCTGGATGATGATTGGGTCATCCAGGCAGATTATTGAAATTTAAATAAATCATTACCGGTCGGGTGGCTATCAATTTAACAGGTTATAAAAATAAGAACCGGAGGGTAGGTTACTGGTAACCGAATTGGGTACCCCCAATCCCCCCCGCCCCAGTGCATTGTTGAATTTTTGCAAAGTTTCTTGTTCTGGTTCTTCCGTGTAAAAACATGTGTTCCTAAACCCTAAACCCCCCCTCTTTCACAGAAGAGCTGCCAAATGCAGAAGAAGACGAAGACTTCGAAGCAAGACCGGTGTTTGTTGCAGTCGTGGACCTATCGGGTGTGTGAGCTTTTCCTTGTCGGCTTAAGGTTTTTCGACCGTTTGTTGAAGGTAATTTTCTCAACTTCCTGTAGTGCTGAATTACTGCTCAGAATTGAACTATTATGATCACACTGTACCCTGGATGAGGAGAGATGGTTTCTCATCATACGCCTCTACTACACTAATGCTAGTGGTGTGTAGGCCCTAAACTTCATTTGTGTCTGGGAAATCTACAGCTTCAGAGGAGTTTCTGGAGCTTGTGAAGAGCTCCCTACTTGCTGCACTTGAAGGTTTTCTTTTGGACCTTTTCTGCTTTCATGTCAGTTCCAAGAGTGATGCTGCAATTAGGTTATAGCTTGTTCTCACTTCATCATTTGATTGGTCTTCCTTCCTTCCTTCACTTGTGGAAGTGGGATTGTAAACAATACTCTTCAGAGATCCAGTTTGAAGTATGCCAAGGTGAAAGTATCCATTGATGATGATGATGATGATGATGATGATGCTCACTCTTGAAACCCTAATAGATGCTTCTCCTTCTGCAAAAGCCTTGGAGATTAGAACCAGAATTGCTGATTGGATTTTAGTAAATGGCATGTGCAGCTATTGGTCCTGGGTCACTGTTTGGACTTGTGACCTTCAGTCACAAAATAGGGCTATATGATGTCAAGGCCCCATTCCCGTGGTGAAGCACATCATGATCCCAGCTGATATGGATGGGCACATTCCTGTTGATTTGGAGATGGCTATGCCACTGTGTGCATTTCTAGCTCCTGTATGTTGCACCTCCTCTTTGTATTCTTATTCTGTATGGTCATTTGCATTTGATGGTTATATCTTATGCAGCATTCAGTTGAAGTCAATTGTTTGTGTCATTCTTGTGTTCAACTTCTGGAACTGAGTGTTGGATTATTTGGGGCAAGGTGCAGAGCAATAAGGAACACATGGCAGCAGCTCTTGAAACTTTGAAACCAACAAGCTCTTGGGGGCCAGCTACTCCAGCTGGATAGGGCATCGACGGAGTTACCATGGGTGGATGTGGATTTAGTGCAGCCATGGATGCTCTTATCAAGTACCTGGGGACTGAGCATGGTGTAATGTTTGCTATGGGTACAAAACCTACCTAATCATTTTTTACTGTTCTCTGGGCCAGGCCTATACATGCCTGTAACACCTACCTGCAGGTTTGCTTCATACAATCTACATTACAGGATGGATGTTCTTTTCTCAACTCTTAAGATGCAGTGAAGGTTTTTTTGGTGTACAATCATACATCTCTAGATATCAATGTCTGCTGTGAAGGCATGATTTCATTAACACTTTTTGTTGGGTCACCTTGCAGCAAGAGTGTTTGCATCTGTCAGGTCCACCAGACTATAGGACTGGGCAGTTGGACACACAACGCTACAGTGAGCAGTATGCTAGTAAAAGAATAGATGCAGATAAGGCTTTGCTTCCAGAGCAAACACCATTTTACAAAGACCTGGTGGGTGACAATGCTACCTTTCATGGTGTCAATCAAAGCTATACAGAGGTTGTGAAGAGGCACTATCATATGGAAGGTGTTCAGAAGATAAACATTGTTCTTCACATCATTTTCTGGCTTTGACTTGTGGAGTGTATGTGGCATTGGCGCAGGCTGCAAACACAGCACAATCAGGTGTTTGTGTGGATCTGTTTGTGATCACAAATGAGTATGCAGACCTGGCATTGCTCAAGTACTTGAGCATTGAAAGTGGGGGTTGCCTTCTTCTGTACTCAAATACTAATGAAGCCACTCTTCCGCAAGACCTGTATGTTGACTTCCAGCAAGCATTATTTATGAGAAGGCTAGTCACAGGCTAGGTATTCATATGCTACTTATCTAAATGACAGAAAATGAACTTGATGGATCATACTGTTTGGAGATGTCACTGTTCTGAGGGGTTCTGTATGATACTGAATGCTTACTTCAACATGGCATGAGTCATGTCAAATATCTGTTTTACAAGCTTGGAATTTTTTGTCTGCAGATATTGTATGCTCAGTCAGCCTTATGCATTTGGGTGTGGGCTATGTATTCAACCTCTCCAGAGTTCAAGTCTGCTTGTGGAGTAAGTTCTCATTTGGTGCAGTGCTATGTTGTGGATGCTCTTACGAGAAGCCTCCATTTGCTTGTCTAGCTCTGTATAACACGTGGAGGCTTATGGGTGCAGTATGGCCATTCCTGGATCCTCAATATGGGAATGTCCAGCATATTATATGCTGTGATCAGTATGCAACATGTGCTTTCGACTTTGGATTTTCCAACTCAAGTGGCTTCACCAGGTGTGGTCATATTTCTGACTAGCAATGAGGCTGACATATAACGCTTTGTGAAAAGTTGTACTTTTCTATTCTAATTTACTTCATCATTGAGCTTGCCAGGTTGAGTCTTCCCTCTACTGTCAGTCAACTCAGTGTATGATGTTAGCATCCATGTACTGTCAGGGTGTTATATCTGGATGTTATGAGTTCTGTTTACTACCATACATGTTTCTGTTGAACATGTGTGTGAGTGGTGTTGTTCAAACTGCTCCTCAGTTCTGCTTTTGTTGTTTTTCCCTTTGTTCTTTAAGGTTGGGTTTCCTCTTTTTCCTGTTTGCTGATTTGCTGTCAGATGTGAAATCATATAACCTTATTATTTGGTTTCTCTCAATTCTATCCAGATTTACTTAGATTGAAAGTATGGAGAAGTTCTCCGTACATATGAAGATAATTTTTTTTCTAGTTTTAGTTGCTATGATGGTATGCAACCAATTGACTTGTGACCATACCTTGTACCCTTTTTTTTAATCTATGTACAAATACACAACTGGAGATAGTGAGGCTAAAAACTTTTTTTGCCTGACTGCTGCAGTGTAGTCCCTGACAGTATGATTTGGTTCAAATTCAAGTTTGATCTTGCAGGAATCAAGATAGTCCACCTGTGTTGCAACTTGCATTTCAGTATTCAATCTTAGTTCGTTGTGATGATGGAGCCAGATGATCATCAGCTGATGGGAATTACAGAATTAAGTCAGCTATATTTTCCAGGTATCATTTCAGGCAGAGTATCAAGTGTATTGCTGGTAATATGACTATTGTCCAGGAAAATTGCCAGCAAGCATATGATGCATCAGCCTGACATTGCATATGGTGACATTATCTTGCAGTTTGAATCAAATTAAAACAGCAAAATGTTGATGTTTGACTCCAGACAAGTGTACACCTTGAAGAGGTGACTAAGAATTCGAACACTTCAGATTGGTGTAGCTACCAACTATGCAGAGCTGTATGAGAGTGCACAACCTGAGGTCATTCTTACAGTACTCACACACAAGGTAATGTTTTGGACTGACATTTGCCATAAATACTTTGATCAGTTCACTATTGTAAACATCCTGAGCACTCAAAGTTTCACAAGGTCAACCTTTTGCTTCTACAGGTGCTTAGGACATTTGGCAATGCTAGAGCCTGAAATTGTGGGTTTTCAGGTCTGACTGAAGGTGGCATCCTGTAATATGTTTGGGTTCTGTGAAGCAGGTGATACAGGCATCATTGGAAGATGGTGTGAAGGAGGCATGTGCACTATTGCATGACTGGCTAGTCATTCTGACTGCACAATACAATGAGTACAACAAGCTTGCACAGTTTGGGCAACCTGACAACAGCAATTGAGTGGATGCCACCTTCTCCATGTGCCCTCCATTACAGGCCCTTCCCCTTCAGGTGTTTGCACTTCTGTGAAGCCCCCTTCTACAGAGCCATGAGGAGGGGGTTCATCCAGACCACTGCATATATCTTCAATGTCTTTTCAGGTGAGAGTATGCATGGTGAGTAAAAATGTACTAAAGAGCTTAGGGTGCTGCTAAGTTGATGAGCCTAGCTATGATTGGTATGCCTTCTTGTCTGTCAGTTCTATTTGACAGTGGATGATCAGATGCATTTGCCATGGGGAATGACACAGAGTTTTGCATTTTTGTGTGGGAAATTGAGTGCATTGGAGCCCTTCGACCTTCTACAGGCAATGCATCCAGTTTTGTCATCATATGCAACACCAGACAAGCAAGCATACCCACAACACTCCCTTAGCCAGGCAGCTCTCATCACTAGTGGCAGCCCCATTTTCTTCCTTGATGCATTCACATGCCTCATTGTTTATTACTCACCAACTGTGGATCCAGCTCTACCATTTCCTCCACCTCAGAACTGTAAGTGATTCTAATGTCTGATCTCATTGAGAAGCCAATATTGGAACTTCATTGTTTTAAGTTTTTGTTGGTTAAAAGAACAGCTTTGAACTTTAGGTTTTTGTGGCTGAAGAATAAAGAGGAGATAAATCTGTTTGAAAATTTTCATAGCTTTAAAGGTGTGGAGGTGGAGGCTTCAGATTGATCTCATGGTTGGATTTCTTACAAGATAATTTGTTAATTTGTTTTGGTCATTGTGCTTATAGACAATGCATTGCTAAACTGTGCTGTCTATTTAGCCAATTTCTAGACCAAGACTCTTTTGGTGGTGGCATATATACCTAAAAACGTCTTGTCAGTTGAATTGTACTGCTAAAGCTTCTCTTGTAACTTCTTGGATCTAGTTATGAAGCAAAGTCCTCAAGGCATATCCTGTGATATCTTTGATAAATGTTCTCAACCAGAGTATGCAGGTATTGACATGATTTGTATGTCTCATGTTCATTCCAATATCTCTATTACTGCTAAGTTGGGAGTTATCAATAGTCAATTTTACAGGTTTTTGAGGCTTTGTAGTTCTAAAGATTTTTTTATCTCTCAGATGGTCAGTCTTATTGTCCTTCTGAAGAATGAAGGCAAAGATTCTGTTAAAGTGGACTAAAGGGTTGCTCAATAAAGAAAAATTCCTTATTGGAATTTCAGCATGTGGAGTATTCTGAATGATTCTGTATAGAGTCTTCTAAGTGAGGAGCTTCTTGTAAGCCCACTTGTTCTATGTTTTTCCCTGCTGTCCTTTTCTCTGTGTTTAGTCTCTTCTGTTGTGTGTTTCTGTGTTGTGTTTTCTCCTTGTGTTGTTATTTGTCACTAGCCAGTAGCATGGCAGTAGCATGACTGAGTCTCTTCTGGATTTGTAGCAGAAACTCAGTGTGCAGGTTAGGCTTACACTGACCTTTACCCATTGTGGCAAGCTGATGAAGTCAGTGGGGAAGTTGTGGTAGAGAATTCACGATCATACATGTCACTGTTGATCCCTGAAGAGGTGTGCAACTGCCACTGTTGTTTGACTGCCACTGTTGTTCATACTGCAAGTGTGTTTATTTTGGTTTTTTGTCCCTGTTTGGTTTTTGTTTCATGGTCCTTTGTTCTCAGTTTTGTCTATCCTTCTCTGGAAATTTTTGTGACTTAATGAAGAAGTGTTAACCTGGCTTTGCTTTTTCTTAATCGTGAGAATAGAGATTTCTCAATTCTTATTAGTGATAACTCATTGAGAAGTCCTGACATGAATTGCTTCATGGAGGGGATATACATATAACCATCTTAGCTAAGGAAGTTCACAAGACAAGAGACTCTGTGATGGTTTCATTTCAGTGTGTGAATGCACCTCACACTCTGATACGTTTGCCTATACAAGGTGGGTAATCCAAATATGTCTAAATTCACATATTAAGAGGGTTTGCAGGAGGGAAATGTTGGCCTATGAGCCATTGAGAATGAAATGTGTTTTCTCCTTCAAGTAGGTTCAATCCCTGTTTATGAGTGAAAGTGTGTTTATACAAGGGAGATGGAAAATCCACCATTATAGTTGTTGACATGTCAAAAGTGCAGTCAAAGAATATCCAAGAATTTGTCTGGTGAAACTTCTCTAGTAAAGTATGGAGTGACAGTTATGTATGCATTGGTGCAGGTACATTGTGGAGGGTGATTAACAAGTTGAAGCAGGAGAGGAATATCACTCCTAAGCTCTTGATCATAAGGGAGGATACAAAAACACAGAGCCCTTTGAGAGGTATTTGATAGAGGAGCAAGGTGTGGATGGCAGTGGGATAGCAGCAGGCATGGGATTTGTGTCATTTTCGGACCAGATTACTCATGATGTTGTCAAGTTTATGAAGTGAAGGATATGGCACACTGTAATGTCAGCTTAATTCAGATATGTCCTCACATTGAATCTGCCTGCTATTGTTGAGGGCGGAGCCAGAGAGGACCACAATCTGTAGCCTTGATACAAAAAGTAGAGTTGGTGGATAAATTTCTACAGTCTGATTATGAAAGTCAATCACTGATGACTTAGTATGAGATTAGTCACCATTTAGAGGTGCTGGCCACATTTGATTGCCAATCTAGGAGGCCGGTATGAAGGGATTGTCCCAGAATGCAGGCATGATGACTGGACATCTTTTAAGATAGTGGGATTAAGATGTCCCTGTAGTAAAAGGCATATGTGTCTATTAAGGGCTGATTTGGAGGTTTTCCGATTCTGATCACAAGGGACTCTTATGCCCAAATCTGACCATAGGTGCAGGAGAGTTAACTTCTGGTAGAATTTGAAGACTTGGTAGCCCCTCAAGAAGCTCACGTCACAGAGATGAATGATGTCCAAAGTGGTGGAGCTTCAACTGGCCAACAGCCTTGGTAGCAGGGTAGTAGGCTGAGGGAGCAAACTGCTACATCAGTATTGGAAAAGGTAGGGTCAATAGCTCACTTGTGTACAGTGCCTAACTCTGGTGGGAGACAATATGATTCCAAACTGTTACTATTCTACTGCACTCCTATTAAAATGTGGTTGAGGTTCAGTTCTTGCATTCCCTGGCATGGTGTCAGGACTCACCATATGAAGTCTGTAAGTCAAAATTAGCAATGGAGCCAGTCCCTAGCCTGGAGAGTCCTGATTACATCAGAAACATCAATTGTATATCTCAGTACTGACATTGAGATAGATCCTAGATCTAACTAGATTGTTACGCAGGTTCTGACTATGTATACTATAGGAAAGTCAATCTGCAGGTAAGACATGATGCTTTAAATTGACATGGTTTCAAAGGTCCCACCAGATTGTGGTTCCTGGCAATTTATGAACTGAGTTGTTCTGCAATAGTTTTTGATATCCACATTTCATGAAGGGAGGACCAGAGATTGGACATGACATCCATCTTTGGTAAGTATTGTTACAGCATCCCTGGACATCACTATTGTTTTTCAATTCTTTTCTTGATTATAACATGACTGTACTACTGTTCATAGTGCTAATTTTATTGGTCTTTTTGTATTAGTTCTTCCCTTCCAAAGAACTATGTCTTCTTCCCTGTTCTCCAGTGTCCTTATCTGGGGTTTTTTTGTTGACTTAAAAAAGGAGAAGTATTTCACCTGGTCCTGCTTACATAAATTGTGAGTATGGAGGAGATTTCTCACTACTTGTTTGAGTTGTTCTTTCTTGATTATCATTCTTTGTTATCTGAAGGCTGGTGCTCATAGACCAGTTGGATTCATGAGATCCTCATTGCTATAAGGCACGTTGACCAAATATGCAGAGAAAAAGGAGCTGCAGTTCATGACATGCAGCCATGTCAGAACCTACCTGTGGAAAAAATGTAAGAATTTCCCAGCTAGCCTGCATGTGCTTTTTTTCTGGTTTGTTTTGAGATCTTTTGAGCCTAGTGACTGAATTCAGCACAAATAAAGCTATGAATCATCTTCACACATTTGCTAATAAAGGAGACAAGAAAACAGATCATATAAAAAAAACTGTATTCTGTTGTTTAATTGGATTGGCAAACCAATGCACTTTTCAATAATTCTGTGAATAATTTACAGGGTTGATGATTTAGTAAGATATGCAACATTGTATTCTTTGATCCGAGTCAAAATTTCCTAACCAAGCAGATTTGAAGTGTTTTGCAGACTTAAGTGACCAGATTCCCATTAGTAGTTGCCATGGCAAATACTCTGTTGCCATGCTGAAGAAAACCAAACCTCTACATGGGAAATGGGATGGAAATTGCTTGCTAGTAAGCCCCCCTTTTCTTTGCACATGGTCATGATATATCGTCAGGTCCAATTTTCTTAATCCCCCTTTGATGAGTTTCCCAGCTGCTTAGCCCATGGTAGCTCAGAAGCCATGTGAGGAAAAGCAACTTGTCAGGCTAATAAGGAAAAATAAGGTATAGTAGTAGTCGTTGAGCCTTGAGCTTACTCATTAAGGAGATGATAGCCTGGCAATTTGTCACTTGATTTCCAAACTGTCAAGAGAACTACAAAGTCAAGTGTACCTACTCATCAGGGCCCATGTTGTTGTTCTCATATGGCAACTCTGTCTCTCAGGTGGTGTTCCAGATTTGTCCAAAAGTCAACTATTGAGGCAGCTCCTGGCTGGATGTGAATTTTCTAGTGCCAGGTCCGATTCCTTATTACTATTTGACCATGGTTATTGTTTTGTTCATTTCCTTCTTTGTTTTTTTTTGGACAACAATGGACGAAAGCTTGCCAAATCTTACTGTAATAGAAACACCATAAGACATTGGTCCTTCTTCCCACTCTTTTCGCTATAGTGAACAAAAATATTTCAATAGATCCTATAAGGATTCAGATTTGCTAGGGCACTAGTTTCTGCTGCCAAATTCAAAATGAGTGTAGGGTAAAGCCCCAGGGTGGAGGCATATTCCCAAGATAAGGGGCCTAGGATGAGGTGATAGTTGAGTCCACCCCCTCATTTTGGGTATGTCCCTCACCTGTGGGCCTCACCCACCATAAAGCATGAGGTGAAAGCTATTGTGAACCTATACATATGCATGGGAGGGGGAGGGTTTTTACTTCTTATGCTATTGCTGAAGAGTGGGAGGGTTCTTATGCCTACTCATAGGTGTAAGATCCCTCCTCACTCTCAAGGAGTAGTGTATCCCCTCCTCTTTTCCAGGAGAGATATTCACAGATATAAGGTGCCCTCCAAATACACTAAGAAATTTCTCTTGATTGCTTTACCGAGGGTTTTAATGTGTTAGGTACTAAGGTAAGTCCATTTGGAAGTGGTCTCCTCCATCCAGCCATGTTGAAAGGGAATTCTTTTACTACAGTGCAAATTGACAAACATGACTGGTGAGATCGATATATTGTGGGCGTGGGTGATTGGTACTTGGGTGTGATGCATTCATGTCAGCTTTCAATTAGAGTGGTTGAATGTGACCACCCATTGGGGGCGGTGTCACCTGTCACAACCCTATTCACACCATTTCATAAATGAATTGGATTGATGTTCCATAATTTCTACAAACTCAATTTCCTCTCTACTTATTTTTTTAGTTGCATCCAAAAATATAAACTTCAACATTTTTCATGTGAAATCCTCTAATTGTAAATCATTTGCACTCAACAAACCCAAATTTTTTACACCTACACTGCCCTTCATTGTACATACATTTTTATACACTTAAACAACCCCATGTAAATGTTTTAGGGTGTGTTAGTGT